>JAABUL010007985.1_pt1 | contig 11037 bp, 3 predicted proteins | sample 5559151 | NCBI WGS metagenome assembly JAABUL01 (sample SAMN10711876, study PRJNA513368) | rock metagenome | isolation source: Antarctica rocks | place: Antarctica: Victoria Land, Pudding Butte sud | reverse complement strand
TAACGATAATAAAGCTTAAATTTATTAATTTGTCAAATGTTACAAAAATTGTTAACATAAATAAAACAATAAAAACAAAAATAATAATGCAAAATCTTAACAAATTGCTAATAAAAACAAAGTTAAAATTTTATTTAATTAAAGCAACAACAATTGTTGTAATGCAAAATTAATAATATTTAAGCTACTAAAGCTCTTTGTTAATCTTAATAAAAGCTTGAACTTATTGTTAAAAAATAAATAATTGTTTGCTATTAGAAGTTCGCTAGAACATAATAGCAATCTAAATAAAAAAATTAACGTTGCGCTTTATGCAATCAATTAGTAAAGCGTTTTTTATTTAAGAACGTTCTTTTTTTTAATAAAAGAAATTGTAATACTTAACAAAGTTAATAAAGTTTTGCTTTAAAATTTCGCGAAAATACAAATATATATTTTTCAATTCGAAAAGATTGTTATAATAATAACGCAAATTTCGATATTATTTGTTAAAAAAAACAATAATACAAAGATTGTTAATTCGATATTAATTTATAATATTGTAAATCTTTTTATCTATAATAAGTTGTAACTTCGCATAGACGATTTTGATTTAATTAATAAAATATTGATTATAATTTACATTTATACGTTGTATAAAATTTTGCTCTTATGTATTTAACTAATTTTTGTCTCTTTTATATTATAATATATTAAGAAGTTTCTTAAATTTAAAGATAACAAAAGCAATAATATTTGTAAAGAGCAATAAAAATTATATAATAAAAATAAATAAATTGTTTATAGTTTAAGCGACAATTTGTGCAATTACAATTATAAACATTAAGTTTAATTTTACAAAAAAAAAGTTTAAAGCAAACAAAATAAAAATAACATTAATATTAAATTGTGTTTAATTTTAAAGCTCTCGAAATTGACGTAGAACTTCGATTAAATTTTGAATAATTTGTCGAACAAACTTCTCAACAATAAGTTCGATCTTTAATAAAAGTTTTAAATGTTTTATTAAGTTAATAATTAAATAAGTATCAATATATTTGAAGAGATTAGATTTCAACGCATAAAAGTATTGCAAAAAGTGTTAATCTTTCGTAATATTAGAAACTAGATTCGAAATCTTTATTAAAAAAATATCTAAATTGATAACTAAGTAAAACTCAAATCTATATTAGATTTAATATACAAGACAAAAGACAAAAGAGAAAAGAGAAAAATAAGATAACGTTAACTATATAAGATTGCAAGCTTTATGTTTAGCAAGAATTGATTTAAATTTGACCTAGTTTAACTTAGATTTAATCAAGATCGAACTTAAAAAATTAAGCGAAATTAGAATAAAGAATTTTTTAATCGACGAACGTAGTTGACGAATTGCTAATCTAACATTATAACATTGTACAATTACGACAAGAATGTATCGCTAAAGATATCAAACTTAGAGCGTCAAAAAAATCTTTCTTTCGAAAGAAGAAATTTCTAATATTAATCTTTCTTGAAGATATAGTAAGAAGACATTAAGTTTCGAAACAAAACTTTAAAGAAAAAAAATAGTATTACGAGCTTATTAAAGCTATACTAGTAATTCAAGTTCTATATCTTTGAGACAAATCTATTATTATGCTTAACACGTTTAAGAAGCAAACATTTTAAGTATAATATTTGACATGTTCGACAAACAAGTATTGCAAACAATTATATTTGTTATGTTTAACAAACAAGCAAGACAAGCAACTAATATTTTCTTAATATATAGAAAACAAAATACGACTCTCTTATAAATTGTATTTAACTTATTATAGATTTTTACTTATTGTTACTTTGATTTATCGAATCTCTTTTAAGATTTATTAAATATAGGAATTGTTTATAGTTGCAAATTTTTGTTATTAAGTAATTGCTTACATTGTTTAAAGATGTCTACAAATCTCTTTAATAGCACAATCTATTCTAATATCTTCGAAGAAAGTACTAGCGTAATAAAAAGTTAATAATTGTAGTATTATTTAACACTTATATATTACTACTTTTCGATCAAATTTCTCTAAAAAAATTGCAAAATTATTAGTAGAGAAATCGAAAAACTTTTAGAAGTTTTATAAGATTGTTGTTTAATAAATTAAAAACAAAAGAAAAAGTATACAAATCGACATTAACAATTTCGAGACCCTTGTTAATAGTATTATTAGTGGCTAATAGTCAAAGTAGCAGGTTAGTTAATAAGCTCGCTTCACATAACTAAGCGCAAGGTTCAATTGCGAATATTTGAGCGTCGCAACATTAATAGCCTTAGTAAAAATAGCAAGTTTAGCAAGATTAGCATAGCTCGCACTTTTTTTACAATTTTCATTGAAAGAACGCAATCTACGTATTGCTTATAATTTTCTCACAATAGTGTTAATAATATTAAAATCTTTCGTACTATAGATATGAATTCAAACATGCTTTCAATTGTTTACATTAATTTTATTGTAATTATAATTAACATATTCGATAACTTAACTTTGATTAATTTTATCACTTTAAAATCGTTAATAAAGCGAAGCTCTAAATATTTTAATAATTAAATTTAGTTTAAGATTATAAAAATTTATATGCGTTTTTCTCACTATATATAGAAATCTTTAGCATAAATTGCATTAAAAATTGCGCCTTCGCATAAATCTAAAATTTATCATATTTATTCGCATTATTTATAATGTTATTCGTCTTGTTTATCTTATATTATATTGTATAGTTTTTTTTTACTTCTAGCTTCTTTTTTTAAGCAATTTAATTAATTGTTAACTTTAACATTATAATCTTCGTTTAACTCTTAAATTTTATTTGAGTCTCGTACTTATTTTAATTTAAATTTTTTTAATTAACGATTTTTATTATATTAATTAGTTTGTTTACGACTCATATTAGTTTTAATAACATTAAGTAGACGTTAAACACAATTTACAATATTTACATTTTTTTCTTTTAGCATTGTTTGCTTGTTAAACGTCTTTTAGTTAACGCTATTTAGAAGTTAAACATAACAAATAGTCTCTACGTATCTTATTTGTTTATTTATTCGTTAAATTAATCGTTAAGTCGTAATTATTGCGTTAAATTTAAAACGTTAATATTCTTAATGTGCTTTTGACGAAACATTCGTTTAATTCAATTTTTAAAGAAAAATCTATCTTAACATCGTTATTAAATTTAATTGTCTTTTGCGTATAAGTCGCAATTAATTAATTACATTTTAAATTAAACTAGATTGAGTCAAATTAAGTTAAATTAAATTAAATTAAGTTATCTTTAAAAGTTTTGTTTATCTTTGCATTAATTTTATTTTTAAAATCTTTTTAAAAGCGTTAACATAATTAGTTAATGTGTTACATTAATTTTAAACAATTAACAAACAACTTATTTTTTTTGTATAAAATGCTTATCTTTGAATTACTTTTTATTTTATCGTTTTATAAATGTTATTGTAGTTAGTTAATACAATATGTAGACATTAAACTACATTAAAGTAGTTTAAACTAAAATAAATTTTTTCGAAAAAAGTAACTTATCTTTGCGATGTTATTTCTTTCATTATTTTTTTATAAAGCGCATCATAGTTAGTTAACGCATTTTATAAATTTTGAGTCAAATTAAATTAAATTAAATTAAAATTTTTCTAAAATTTGAATTTACATTTTGAAAAAAAAATTTCTTTAAATTGTAGCTAGTACTTTGCGACAATTGTTAGCTTCTAACATTAATAAATTTAATTTTATTTACTTTGTCTTTTATCAAATGTCTTAACATAAATTCGCTAGCTTTATTGTTAACAAATGTATTTTTATTGTTTAGTTTTCTACGTTATTGTAATGCTATTTTAAATTTAAACTTAAAATTATTTAAATTAAACAAAAAGTTTTTTAGAAAAAAGTATATTTTTGCTTTAAATTTTAAATTGCGATTTGCTTCTTTATTGTAAAATATTTTTTTTTTGTAGTTTGCGCAATCTTAATTTGATTTTCGTTGTACTTTGATTATTTTATAGTCTTTGTATAATATTTTAGATTTTTAATGTCATTAGTTTAATATACATAATTATATAATTCGCATCATAGATTACTTGTCGTTGATTTAATTTTCTTTAAATTTGATCGTAATGTGCGCTTTGTAACGAAATTTCTTTATGTAGTAACGAATTATAATATATATTATTTTAATTACTTTTGATTTTAGTTTCGTGAACAAATATTTAATTAAAAAATTCGTTTTAAAGCTTTTTTAATTATTGTTAAAAAATAATAATACGAAGATTTTAATAATTATTAAAGTTTAAAACATTTTAGATAATATATTTGTTTATTAATAATTTACACTTAAAAAGACGCAATTTCGCAACAACGTCACAACATAATTATATAACTTTTTATTATTGCTAAAATTGTAATGATTTTTAATTATCTCGCGCATTTGCTTTATCATGTGTGATCAAATATCGTTTATTAAATCGAACAATTATAACGAATTAGTTTTGAACTAGTATTAACAAGTTAAAATGATTATCTTTTTCGTCTTTTTCGACGTTGAAGTATTGGCGACGTTCTTGTCTCGTTAATGTTTAAAATTGTTTATTTGAACAATCATTTTTCTTCATAGCTTTTTTATTAGTTTAAATAGTTTTGCTTTTTGTTTAAAATTCGCTTAAAAGTCGCAACTCTTAAATTTAGCATCGTCACAAACAATTGTAACTTACAAAAGAAAAATTACGTTTCGCATAATTTGTTTATGTTTTAATGTTAAATAATATTTTAAACGTTGTTTAATATTCTTTTATAATATAAATACATTAACGAATGTCGTTCGAGTCTTTTGCGAAAATAATAATTTTTTTCGTTAATCGTTAAATGCGAAGAATTAAGAAGTAAAATTCGAACAATTGATCGTCAAAAACGCAAAATTGTAAATATTAAAAAAAGATTAAGATAATTGTGATTTATGCGTTTTTAACTTTTTAATCACGTTTTTAAAGAACGAAACGACAAATAAAAGTTATAATTAATTAAGAAAAGATTTAAAAAAAGAAACAAAACTTACTTTGTTTCGTATTTGCGAAAATGATATTTTTATTGCATTGCTCTCTTTTTTGTTAACGACAAAAGTTTTTTTACGTTTGTTTAAAAGATGCGAAAATTCGTTCGATTTAAAATTTAAGTTGTTTCTTTTATTTGTTAAATTATTATTCTACGCAAATATAAATTAGTAAATATTTCTTAATTTAATTAATAACGATTGCGTTTACTAGAAATATCGCAACTCTTAATCTCTTAAACATAATTAACGAAATTATGTGTGCAAATATTGTTAAATTGACGTGAAACAAAATGTGAAAAAATACTCGTTACAAAGTGAAAAATTTAAGACGAAAAAAAATACTTGCTTAAGAAGAAAGCGTTAAAAAAGAAACAAAAACAATAAGAAGTTAATATAATGCGTCAACATACATTTGTTTGTAATTTAAGTCAAATTTGACTCTATATAATCTTATATAATCTAGTATAATCTAGTATGACTTAATATGATTTAATATAATCTAAATTAGCCTAATTCGCTCTAAAGATTTCTTGCTTAAAATATTTTATATCGTTCGTTTCTTTATTATGTCATTTATATTATAATGAATGTCTTGATGAACTAAGGCAAACGTCGTCGTGTTGCTCATTATAAAGAAATAATAATTTTAGCTATCGTTTTTTACGCTTTAACTTATTAAAAAATTAAAATCGTACAATTTTTTTAATTATTGTTGATCACTCTTAAACGTTCGATTTTTAACAAGTTATTTAAATTGTTTCGCTAAAGTAAAAGCAAGTTTTGCAAAATTGCGAACATTAAAAAGAAGTTAAACGATCTCTTTACTATAAATTTACGCTCATTTATTTAATTAACATTTATATAACGTATTAACTTTTGTCGCATGTTCAATTAACGTAAAATAACGCAACAAAATATATTATTATGTGCGAGAACATAGAAAAGACTTCGCGCTATATGCGCTTCGCTATTTAACATAATTGATAAAATAACTAATAACGACATCGTTTAAATGAAGTCTTCGCTTTTGTTATTTACAATATTAAATAACGAATTTGAGACATCGTTTGTGAGACTCACAAACTATGTCTTAACATTATTGTCTTTTTTGTTAAAAAATCTCGCATTAAAGTTTGTTAAAAACGATTTATTCGTCAAATAATTGTTTTATTTAACGATAACATTTTAATTTTCTTTTTCGCGTTCGAAACAAAGAGCACAAACGAAGTTATCATTGTCTCTTTCGTTAATTTAAGACGAATTACTCTCTTTGTTGCGCTAAAGCATACATTATTTAAGTTCGTCATTATTGTTTTTTTATTATTGTTGTCTTCGTCTTTATCGAATTTACAAAAATGACGCAATTCTAATATATAACTAAGCTACGCAAAAGAATAAAATAACAAAAAACGAACAATTAATTAACTATTATTTAATAGTTTAATAAATAAAAGTTTAATAAAATCGTTTGTCTAAGATTTTTAAAGCATCGACGCATTGTTAAATGATACAAATTGAAATTATATCTTAATTAATAATAATAACACAAACAATAATATCTTAATTCGCTTCAATAAATTTAAAGAGAACGACACTTAAAAAAAGAATTTATTATGTGTCGATTCAAATATTAGTATAGTTTTCGACAATAACAAGAACAACAATTTGAAGAAATTTAATTTAAAACGTTCACATTTTACATTAATTAACTTATCTTCTTTTATAAAACGAAAAACACGTTTATTAATTTTTTTATTAATTTTATTTTGTTTTATATCATTAATGTTTATCTAATTTTAAAACGATTGCAAAAATCGTTTTCGTTACAAGTTGCGAATTTAATTAAAATGTAAAAGTTTATATGTTAAAACACATTTAAAGAAAAAATGTAAATTTTAACGATAATATTTTATGTGTTTATTAAGAAATTGTTTGCCTTACATGTTGCTTTAGATTTAATAATTTTTTATCAAATTAATTAAGATCGAAATTAAGTTATTCTAAATTTAATGTATTAAAAAGTACATTAATACGAGAAGCTTGTCGCAATATGCGCGCGTTAATATTATTAATTTTAAATACATTTTTGCACTTTTGTTAAAAACGTTATTATTGCGAAAAACAATATTACGAAGCTTCTAAATATACTTTAAGAGCGTTTTTATTAAATAAAATTTAATGATAATTTGTGTCTTTAATTAGTTTAAAATCAAATAAAACTCTTAAAAAATTAAAGTTTATCTAAGATTTTTAACATTATAATATAGTTTTTTTACGATTTGATTAATAATAATCTTATTTTTCATTAGCGACACACTTAGAAATTGTTTAATGCTCATTTATTAAGAAATCGAACTCAAGAATTGTATCTAGCTTAACGACAAATTTCTTTAGATTGCGTAATCTTAAAAAGAATTACGTTCTTAAAATCTTCGTTTACTACATTAACACTAGTGATTTCGTTAAAAATTAATAATAATCTTTATAGTTTTGTTTAATTTGTAACGACGTTTATGACAAAATAGAGACAAACATTTGCGACGAACTTAACAAGACCGTCTTTTTAATTGTTGTTAAAAGCGATAATTATAATAACGTTAATAAAGATAACGTAATTTAGCGTCTTTTAACGCGATTAAAACATAGTTGCTACGATTAAACTAGCTTAATTTTGAACAAATTAGATTGATTTAATTTTAAACAATTTAATTTAATCTTAAACAAGTTGACTTAAAACTTAAACAATTTAACTTAATTATTAATTGATTTAAGTCTTAAAGTAGATTTGCTTTTCTTATTAATGACGAAATTCTTAATAATTGTTGTTTTCTATTTATATTTCTTATTTTTTTTAACGTATTAACTACGTCTTTTGCAATTTTAAGTCTCGAAATAACAACAAAAAAAATATGTATTACACAAAAGTCTACGTATTGCGCAATTTAATTAACTTGTTTAACACGTTATCGTAACTTAAATAGTGCAAAATGAAGATATTATTATTTATCGTTAAAATAGATGTTTAAGTAATAGAAAAAACGTATAAATTGAAAGTCTTTTTATGATTTTAATGACGCAAATTTTGTCAATTTAACTTAGTTATCGCATCTTTGATCTTTTTTCTTCTTTTAATGTTCTTTAACTTATATGTTTGCAAATCGAATTCTATTAGTTTTAAAATTAAAATTATATATAGTGTTGTATTGATTTTAATTGATAAAGTTGTTAACATAATACTTTGTGCGTTTTTAATTTGCTAGCACAAAATATACGTTGCGAATAATATGTAATAAATCGTAAAATTATTAAAAATGTAAACGTATAAAGTTTTTGCTTATATTAATAAAAAAGTTGATTATTTTATATATTTTATGTATTGTGTTAGTAATTTCTTGATTAACTTATCATTTTATTTCGATTAGCGTCTCTATATACTTTTGTGAACGCTTAATATAATTTAATCGTTAATGATCGAACACAATAATTATAAATCGCACGCTTTTTACACATTTATCGTTGCTCTTTATTAATTCGTTGCTTCGATAAATATTTTTTAATTTATACTTTTGCATTTATATATAATCTTTTCGTCAATTAACTTTATTGCGTTAACGAGAAACGCATTGAATTATATTTTTTCGTAGTCTTTTTAAATTTGTGTAATTTTTTTCGTTTCGTTTTTAGCAAATTAAGAATTTGTAAATTTTAACAAAGTAGTTTTTTATTTAAGACGAATTTTGTTTTTAAGCGTTTAACTCTAATTAATCGCAAATTGATTTTCGTACTTTTTGCGTTTTTTTCGAATAAACATTGTTAATGCGTTTATAAAATTTAAACATTTAAACATCTTTTTTATAGCGACTTTTTTAACTTTTTGTCAATATTTATGATTTATGTATTATTCGCTTAGCAATGTTCGATTATAAAAATCAAGTTACATTGATAAATTCATTAGTTTTTGTATTAATTTGTTAATTTCTTTTTTTATTTCTTGTTTAACGACAAATGTTAAATTAGTTTACAAATAAAAAATTATATCGTTTATAACGCTAATATTAATATGTTAAGTATTGTGATTTAATATTTGTGTTTTTCATTTCTTTGTTTTGTTCGTTTTTGAAAAGAATTGCTTTAATAGAACTTTGTGTGTTGTTTCGTCGTAGAAGATGTCGTAATTTTAAGCATTATTAAATAATTAAATAAAATTTACATAATAAGTAAGAACATAAAGCTTAAAAATGTTGAAATGTATTTTATTTTTATTGTTTTTATTGTGCGTTGTATTTTATAATCGATATTTAATAAAAATCGTCTTTAAGTTGTTAATTCGATACAATGTGTATTTCATGTAACTTAGTGTGTTTTTGTTATAAAAAACGTATTAAACGAACATAACAAAATTCGTAATCGCTTAAGCACAATATATTGTCGCATTTCGCTTTTCTATTAATAGAGATATTATTGTAAAAATAAATTGATGTACTATTATCTTTTGTTTAACTTCGTTTCATTGTTTAATTTTATTAAACGATTTAAACGTCTTTAAGTTCGTCATGTTAAAAATTTAGCAAAAGCGCTCATTTAATTGAATAAATTTTGTTGTTTTAACAATATTTTTGTTTTTCTTTTTTCGTTTTGTAAGTCGTTTAAAATACGTTTTTGCAATAACATCGTTAATTAAGACAACAATTTAGTTAATTAATCGCATAATTATATCTTTTAGTAACTAATAAAGAATGTTAAGATTTATTAATTTATAAACGTTGCAATACTTGTGTTTTCACGTTTGATTGCGCATTAAATGTATATTTTTTTTCTTTTTATTTTTTTTTAAATTCGTCTTTTGTTTAATAAGCTTGTTTTAAATATATTTAAAAATACGATATTTTTATTTTTTTATAAGATGCTTTCGTTTGTTTAAAGAAACTTTGCAAATATTGCAATATTTGTTTTTTTTAATATTAATAATAAGAACTTGCTCTTCGTAGTTCATCATTATTTTTTCAATAATTAAATAACATTTTTTCGTAAAATCGTTGACGCAAAGTACGTTTATATTAAATTCGTTAAATATTTTGAATGCTACATTTGATTAGTTTGCAAAGCGAGATCATTATAAATTAAAAACGTACGTTAAAAGATTTTTTTTATAACTTAATAATATACTTTTGTTTATAAATGTTATAGATGCTTTTTCTTAATCTTTACAATTAATATTAAGTTTATTAGCACTAAATTTAATTAAGTTTAACTTCGTTTAATAATTCGATTTAAATTATTAATAATTATATATATTGATCACAAACTTTAATTTTTATGATGTTGTATCATTTAAATTTTGTTCGTAGCTATTAGAATTAAAATGATTGTAACTTCTTTTAGTAGTTAATTTTGTGTATTTTATTATTAATTTTCTATATACATTTTAGTATAGACGCAAATATTGTTCGTTATATTAATTTAAATCGATGCGTATACTAGATTGTTTTAAAAAGATTCGTAATTAAATAAAAAACGCATTACATTTTTAAAATTTTAATAATACATAATATATTTAATAAAAATAAAATTACTAATTGTGTCTTCAATTGTAAATTTTATTTTACATTATTTATTATTTTTAATTTCGTATAAGATGATCTTTATTTGCGTACGTCATTTATTGTCGTTGCGAAAATTGTGACGTTTTCGCATGCTTTTGTTATTTTTATTTCGAAACAATGCGTCGATAACACTCTTTATAAGCTTGTAATTTAACATTTATTTTGCAAATTTATAATTTTAGACATTTCAAAAGAGACTATATATTGTCAAAAAAATAAAGAACGATTTTTGTGTAATTTTTTTCATTTAACGAATGTAGTTACTTTTTCGAGCTATGTCGTTAATAAATTCTTTTGTTCTTTTTTTTTAATTGTATTGCTTAATTATTATGATTAACGTAATAAATTGTAGATTCATTAATGTGCG
>JAABUL010007983.1_pt1 | contig 11040 bp, 8 predicted proteins | sample 5559151 | NCBI WGS metagenome assembly JAABUL01 (sample SAMN10711876, study PRJNA513368) | rock metagenome | isolation source: Antarctica rocks | place: Antarctica: Victoria Land, Pudding Butte sud | reverse complement strand
TCCACTCCTGACCATTCCAGATGTGGCCACCCTGGCCTGTATGCTCCCAAAGACCTATCTACGCCCCGTGTCAGTGAGCAGTCTATCCAACAAGCACCATGATCGCCCGATCCCATACCACATTTACATGATTGGTCATAGCCTAACATGTGGACACTATACCGTATCGTAGGAACGAACGATGGGTTCGGCAACCATCATCCACAAAGCTGCGGCCTCCTCGAGTCTTGGGCCTTTGCGGAGGTGTTTGTTTTAGGTGGGTCGTTCATCCTGTCCTGCAACATATTGTTGAAGGATGACATACACCCGTCGATTGCGATACCAACTACCGTTGAATTGGTATTGTAGGCTTTGACTTGACCTCGCTCCACCCACAAACCACCACGAGGCTGAGCTTTTGCTCCTTCCATTTTCACGGAGGTGTTTGTTTGAGAGACAATCACCCTGTGGTAAAGCACCATTCCTCGCAATGCCCCTCTTGACTGTGTGCGGTCGTCGATAGAGATACTGACCAATTTCTCTCACTGCGTTGGAAGGATGAGTATGCGTTTGTGCCACTCGCCCGCAAGGCTGCGTCTTTGCTCCTTCGTTGTATCAAGTTTGCGCACGTGTTGGCTCATCTTCCTCGCATGAATGCGCCGCTGATCCTTCGTGGCGCTGTAGGATCATGGCGTTGTAGAACTGCCTAGAACATCAAATTGACAATCAAATATCATGCGTGCCTCACAACCCTGACCTCTGGAAACTGCCCGTTGCCAAGGGGGTCCAGTAACGTCCCGTTCTTTCCTGTGAACACGTATTTTGTGAAAGCATCCACATAAGCCACTACAATCTCCAAAACCCTCAGACCGTCGACAGTACCTAACAATGTCTCGTACTCTTTCCCAAACTTCTCTTTCAGTCCAGTCGCCTCAGCCAGTAAGGGCAAGTCCGAGAAACTAGCATGTCGTGATCCGTTGAGCGACAGCTCCATCTTCCACCCTGATAGATGCTGCCATGCTTGATCCCAATGCCAATACGACTTGGATGGCGTGAATTCGGATGCGAATTGCAGGAACGGTCTGGAGAGCGTGACATTCGGCTCCTCCATTGATCCGAACAATCTGCCATCGAAATTGATGCCGCCTTTGATACGAGAGTCATTCAACATCGCTTCTGCAGCAGTAGCGCCTCCGAGTGAGTGGCCGAATGCCATGACATGTGAGATGTTGATGGTTACGGGAAAGTCTTCAGGGACCGAGTGAAGGTAGTCAAGCACGAACGTGACGTCCTTTGCCCTCGTGTCCACCAAGAGCTCCACCAGCTCTTTATCGAGTTCCTTGCCTTGCGCATGAATCAGTCGACCATCAGGGAACTCGACAACCAGGGCGTCATAAGGGTGATCAACGGCCGCTACAATGTAGCCACGCCGAGCGAGCTCCTCCATGGTGGTGGTGTACAGGAAGCGGGAAGCGCCGCCGCCATGTGAGAATATCAAGAGGGGGTGCGTGGTCTGAGCGGAGGCTGGAGCGTCAAGATAGCACCGAGTGAATATCCTTGACATTGTACCATTGGGGAGGCCATACTCTGCGAACGCCGAATCGTAAACGGCGGCCGTGGCGGGCGGCATGTACGGCATCAGAGAAGCTTCCGAGATCTTCGCCATGGGTCGCTGAACTTGATATTTGAAAGCGTCAAGGTCGACTGGGAAGAATAGAGACAGCATGACCTCCCTGTGCCGGGTGTTGTTGGTAAAGGGATCGAGTCGATTCTGGTCCTTCAGTGCCATTGTTCTTACCCCTACCGGGGAAGTAACGTTGAGGGTCGGAAGGATAATCGGTAGTTGAGGATTGTACACAGCAACGAGGGGAGGTAACAAGACAGCAGAGGCGGCCAACAAATGTAATACGTTACGATATTTCATCTTGACTAGAAGGAAGCCTTTGGGACTTGTAGCAACAGACCCAGAATTCAGCAGCAGATCAGGTTTCTGTATATTTGAAAACGTCCAGCGGAAGGGTCAGCATAAGCCGTCTTTAGATTGACGCGTCCAAAGTACTTTTCCGTGCTCAAACTTCGCTGCCTGAAAAGACCAGAGTACGCCGAGGACGGAACCTACCCTCGTGTCTGTCCCCAAGTCACGCCTTTGATAGCCGAAACAGCCTCTATCCAGTCACGGACGGCATTGACGTTGAAAACCAAATCGTCTTGCCCCAAAAGATGTTGTATTATTCGCAGCATCCTAATCTTTTGAAGCATCCATAGAACTAGTACACCGCCAAGACCCCCGGCAAAACCTTCCCCCGTCCCCGTCCTCTTAACCCAATCCAAATCCCAATCCTCCCTCCACCCAAACCAGCCATGGCGAAAAAACGTACGCCCATTGCCCTTCCCCATTCCCCCTTCCCCACGTCCCCCAATACCCCCTCCTCAAAACCCCCCACTAACACCCTTCTCCCCAAACAGCCAAATCCCGCACCATAGCCGTCCGCCTCCTCTCCATGGCCATGACAGGCTACTACCGCACCCTGCGCCGGCCGCGCGTGCATCGCCCGCTCAGCATGATGAAATACGATCCTGTTGGTACGTCTGCCCTCAAGTTCTGGTGGTGAAAGGGTGCTGGAAGGCGGAGAAGGAATATGGGAATGGGGGCTGATGGCTAGCAGTGAAAAAGCAGGTCCTGTTTTTGGAGCAGAAGCGGGGTGGGAAATGAGGAGTGGACATATCGGCGACCTGTTCTATTGAGGAGGTGGATGGTTGGGAGCGTCTCAAAGGGTTGGGGGATCACGTTGCAGATGTAGTTCTGGTGATCGATCACTGGTCTCGAAGGCGTGGCTACCGTTGGGTATTGAAGACGGAAAAAGCTGAGGCTATGGTAATTCTAATACCAGCTACACGGTTATCACATTCAGAGCGTGCACATTCGGAGTCCAAGGGGTACAATAGGGTTGAGGAATTGATACCGTGCACAGAGGTCCGCAAGTGATTCTTATGAGTCAATGATCTAGCTAAGTGCAAAGCTGTAGCATACATGAGCCAGACAATCTGACATATTGTTAATTCAGCCAGATGCAATGCATGACGAAAGGACCGGAGAAAGCATAGTGGCAAATAACGACCTGATGGTTCAGATCGCGCTGAGGAAGCATATCCCGTGCTCTGATAGATTTGCACACTCTGTCCACCTACACCATCGCTCACTGTGAGCCATTGAGATGACCATCCTTCGTGTATCCCTTGAATGTTTGAAGGAATCGGTCATCTAAGGCAACCTTCTTTCAGTAATGCCCAAAAGCCTAGGGCTTGTGCCGTACCTTTTTTGGGTTTGGTACCGTGTCTGGTCGCTTGCTTCCGTCCTCGGCCACCCACACCTTTAGCTGGCGATTGCGAGTCCGCAATAATGGGACCAAGGCCATTAGTCGGTGCGCTTGACTTGCGCCTCTTGGTGGCAGTAAAGCCAGCTGCGGTGAAGATTTCAGTGTCCGCTGCCGGTCGCTTTTGACTTCTTGGATCTTGGGTCGCTTGCTTTAGGATGCCACGGGGCCCATTACCGCTCTCCTGCGTGGCATGTTGCAGTTGGCTGGATTTGGGAGGAGACTTTGCTGAGGCAGGATTGGGTACTGAAGGGTTCAGATGTGGCCTCCGGCTTGTTGTACTGGACTTCTTACTCGCATTGGCAGACTCCTTGGATCTTGATCCAGTCTGCTTCAGGGGTTGCCGAACATCTCCCGACCGCACTCTCTGACCATTGGGCGTCCCAGTACCTTCTCGCGAGCTCACTCTACTCCTTGAGTATGAGACATTGGTGACCTCTACAGTGCGCAATTGCTGTGGTGTGTCAGGAAATAGACCGTTGAGGTCCACATGGGCTTGAGATGCTTCGAAAAGATTCTCGTCAGGCGTTCCCCCTAGTTCGAATCCCGGATCATCCATGCCCATAATGTCGATGTGGCTAGCAAATTGTGGGTGTCCACCAGGTTGAGAGTCTCTGACAACGGTTGGTTGATGTGGCGGAAGCGTCATGGAGAGATCAGAATCACGGGCAAGAGGGCTTCGCTCTGCTTTCTTCTTCTCCTGTTGATGGGCGAGGATGGCTTTCAAGTAGCCATCTTTGGCTTGGTTATCGGCGATGACATCTTGGAGCTCTTGTTGGAGACTTTCGTGCGAAGCACCTTTTTCGTGTGCCTGCTTTTCAAGTTCGGCAATCCGTTGGCGAAAACGGTCAGCAGATGCGGCCTTCGCAGAAGATCAGCAGGGAGGTAGTGTACTCTAGCTTATGACTTACTTCGTTTTGCCTCTCTTTCTGTAGGGCCTCAAGCGCACTCTTTGTGTTGGTGGCCTCCTTCTCGATCCGCTCCTTTTCTTTCCTTGTCATGATAAGCTGGCTTGCTGTCTCTCGATACTTCTCCTCTATTGGAGAATCTTTTGCTTTGGATCGTTGCATCAAGTCAATGTGCTTGCTTTTTAGATTCGCGACTTCCAGACTGGCAGCTTTGGAAAGTCGGCTTCGCATTTCCTCGCGCTCAATGACAGCTTGCTTTTCGGCGTTCAGCTTTTCATTCTGTACCAATGCTACCTGTTGCCGCGCTTCCTCGAGCAGTGCTTGGGTCTCGGCAAATTGAACTTGTCGCAGTTGTAGCTCTTCTTCTTTCTGTTTGATTTGCTCTAACATTGAATTAGCTTCTTGTTTGTGGGTGGCTATGTCTCTCCGGAGCTCTTGATTGAGTGAGTCAGTCTCCTGGAGGCGAGTTGTTATTTGCAAGTCTTCGACAGGCTGTCGACCTCTCCAATCGTTTTCCAGGAATGTTAGCCTTCTCAGATGCTCCGCTTCTTTCTGTTGAAGAGTGACGACGTGCAAGCGAGAATCTCTAAGCGCCGTCTCGGTTGAGTGAAGTCGCTCCCTGACGGTGGCTCTCAGCTCCCGAAGATCCATGATCTCTTCGGACAAGGTATGCTCCGTGGCAATGTTGCTACCTAAAGCCTGAAGTTCCTTATGTACCGATAAGGCAAGTTGTTGGTGTCCGGATTCCGTCATGCTGGTGTTGTGGTCGCATGCCTCGACGCAACGTGTGATGCTGCGTGGAATTAGCATCGCGTTTCGATGGCAGTGACTATACTCACCCATCGAAGTATTTACGCATTGAAGCCTCAAGCTGCTGGAAGTCTGCTGCTTTCACCCCACCATCAGCTTTTGGCAGCGCCTCAATCAGTGTGATACAATGCTCCAACGTAGGCCTCAAGTCATCTTGTGATGCTTCAGAGGCAGTCACCTGAACATGCTTTGAGGCTATGTTGAATAAGTCGTTGAGTTTTTGTGTGATGGCTTCGCGGTGTTCAGCGAACGATTCCTGTAGTTCAGCACGGCTGCTTGTGAACGCAGAGATCTGCTCTTCTAGATGGTTGCTTCTTAGCCGCTCGGAGTGTAAGAGCGCTTCCTCCTCTCGGAACTTGAGTTGCTGATGTTGCATTGTTTGCTCAAGCATCTCCAAGTCATGGCGGGCTTCTGTTACGGCTTTATTGGATCTGGCGTTTCCTCTCTGGGTGGCTTGGTAGACTTCGCGTAGCGTGCCCAACAAATCGTTCTTATCTTTGAGAATGGAAGTCTGTTGCTCTGTGATGAGGGTGGCATCGTCTCGTAGTCTATTATGATCATTAGTGAGACCTTTCACGTAGTTATTGAGCTTCTTGAGCTTGCTCTCCCAGCCCGGCTTGCACGCTTTGATCTTCGATAACTCAGCCTCTTTTTCGCTGTAACGTTGAGACAGATCTTGTAGTTGTGCGTAGAGCTCATTGCTGACTTCGATGGAATGTTGAAGCTCAGCATCCTTGGCCTGCTGGGACTCTTGTATCTTCTCGCGCTCTAGCGCCGCTTGCTTTCGCTTGTACAGCAACACATTCAAAAGGTCTTCTTCTGTTGGCGAGTTGTAGCTATGGGAGGGTCCTCTACTAGGTATCGAGGATTGTTTTTTCCTCCGAGTCTTCGTGACCTTAGGGCGAGAATTAGCCTCTGTACCCTGCCGTGAGGCTCTGCCTGTGATTTTGACCCCATTGTCCAGCTGATGATGGCCATGTCCCGCAAATTGTTGAAGAGCATAGCCCGCTGCAGGGGATCCATCTATAGGCTTGCCGAGAGCCTGGGGCATGTCGTCTGGTGTACCAGTATTGTTCATGCCATTAAGGTCCGATCCAACGAGGGTATCGTCTGCAAACATTGAGACCTCGTTCTGGGCTAGTGCGGTTGGTAAGGGCTGGGGTGCATGTGGTTCGCTTAGCGTTGGGGGTGTCGGATGATTGTGCCCTGGAGCACTGGTGCCCACTTTTGGGAATGGTAGACCGGAAAGCTTCAGTGGAGCTGTATTTTGCTTCGTTGATGTTGGTAGACTGCTAGGAGTATTAGCTAGAGCGTCCGTGGCATCCATCTGCCCTTGAGGTGGAGAGTCCTGATGGCCTGTTTGTTTCTCCACTTGACGGCAAATCTGTTGGTCTCCAGGTCCAGGCGTATTCGACGATTTTTTTCTCGTAAAGTCAAGTTGGATGGGCGGTGCCCTTCCGAATGAGAACCCGGCAGCTAGGTCTTCGCCTGAGGAGGTCGGTCTGGTGAGAAGGGAGATCTTCGCTGGGGCATTTTGAGAATCTTGCTCTGCCATCTCCGGACTTCGACTTTTTCGGGTTGCGGGAACAGCGTGGTCGTCATGATTATCTGCGCGACTTTTTAGTAGACCTTCTCAGTTGTCTAAGGCGGTAGTCCTGCCTGGGTAGCTCTTGGAAGTGACTTACGTTGTTGCATACTTGAGAAGGGCTGGCTAGGCCACTCATCGCCTTCGGCTTGCATCAAAGCATGTTGCAGAGCCTTTTGGGTCTCAGATGGCTGACCGTGAGACGAAGTAGCCTCCACGGGAGTCATGCTGCTGTCAAGGATGGCCATGCCGGTCACTCTAGAGGGACATCACGGAATGTTGTAGACATGCAGCTGTTGGTAAGATCTCAAGTATTCCCATTGGTGACGATGAAAGGGTGCAAGCTGTACGAGAAATGCCACGATGAAGAATTGAGGTCAACGGCACTACAGGAATTGCATGCTTGAGAGGCTGGTGGAATTTGACGTGGGGATTATTGAGAAAGGAAGGAGCGAGCAAGATGGAAGGGAAGTGACAAGGGGTGGGAGACGATCGCCAAGACTTCAGTAGGTGCTGTCTTAGAGCAGCTCATTCGTTTAGAAATCGAGGGCATAAGGAGATATTGAAGCCGATCTTTTGTCGTGGTAAGAGATAATTGACAGTGCTCTAACGGTGATAAACAGAGGTGGCTTATCTCACAATACCAAGATACTACGCCATTCACATATTACAGTCCTATGTCAGGCGATTCGAACGCCAACGCAATCTTCCATCATCACCGCGCTATTGGCCGCCCTCGTGGAGCTCCACCGTTTCGGAATACAGCACGCCTAAGCAGTCTTCTTCCAAGTAGCCCACACCCCAATCAAGCTACTCACGGTCCCAGCAAGCCCAACGATACCGTCGTCGAGGTTGGCGTAGCCCAGCGCAGAACTTGGGACAGTGAGGTCGCAGAAGTCGGAGATGAGCTGGAGGTTCGTAGCGTTCCGTTCTCTGTAGTGACCTGTCAACAGGCGTTACAAGACAGTTCGCAAGGGGGCATACTTGACAATCTTCTTACTCTCCACAACACCCTCTGCATCCTTCTTGTCGATATTTTGCTCCCTCTGCCGTAGCTGCCAAAGGGTGTATGTGCCAGCCACCGCATTAAATATCAAGCCGACAAACCACGCCCTGTAGGCCTCTTGTTGCAGCCTTTTTGCACCAGCCATCGGCCGTATACCCGTAGAATCAAGCTACAAATTCATATCAGCATGTGGCTCCAGATAACCCAACTCCCCAAAGTATTGATCCCTTACATAAGTCAATGTATCCAGACTCAGATACGTTGCATACCCCAATTGCCTGCCAACAGCACAATACTTTAACACCGGATCCATACTCTTGCTATCAGCCGCCGTGGCAGCGGCCTTGAAGTGTTCCACATTCTTGCCAATGCGTAGCGCTTTGCGTGTGAGTGCAAAGTTCTTCTTGATGGCTTCGAAGGGAGCGATGAGCCGGGCAGGGTTGTTGGTGCGGAATAGGTACCAAGCATAGAAACGGGAGAAGTATTGGAGGGTACGGAGGAGTTTGTCGCGACCGACTGTGAGGACAGGTTAGAATTGGGATTGAATTTGGCTGGGGCGCCGTTCGCCGTCAAGGAGCGGGGGTGGGGCCGGGGGGTTTTACCTGTCGTTGCAACAAACCGGAGGTAGTGAGATACTGTTGGGTGGTAGATCACGGCGTCCGCAACCATCTTCGCGATTGACTAGCAGTGGGTGAGCAGGAAGTGCCTAGGAGCGTTGAACTTTTAACGGTTGACGGTGTTGTTATCGCGGGCGAAGGGCGTCTTGGCAAAGTGGTCGAACCTCGGCAGGATTGTACATCACGTGCTCATCCCTGTTCCCCTGGAGAGTACCGGCTATTTTGTGAATTTGAATGTGATGGCGTAGAGTTACGATGCTCTTAATGGTCGTAACACAACGCCATTTGGACATCGACCTATCGCTGATAGATGTCACATGCTTCTGAATACATTCCCACTGGCGCTTCTCCTCTCCTTGTCTCGCCGACCCTCTGCTGGTTCCACTTTGGCGACCTTGCTCTTCTTTTCCGGAGCGAACGTGATCTCACGTTCACCAACGACCCTGCTGACACTGGTCTTACCAGTCTTGTTTCGCTCCGGTCTGGACCCGAATGATCGATCTTTAGCCTGCTGAGGCCTTTTGGAAGAGGTGACTCGCATTTGCGGCTGCTGACTTCGATGACCAGTCTTCTTGTAAGAACCGGAAGAAACTCTTCCACTGTCCTTCCCTTTTGCCGCTGGTTCATCCTCCACACTCGACTCATCAGACGCTGATATTGGGATCTCGTCGATTTCTTCTTGCTCGACCGCAGTGAGTCTGGGCTCGTTACCATCAATGATCTCCAGGGGGGCAGGCTTCGTGCTTGGATTAATCATTTGGAATTCCCTAGACCTCTCATCAATAGCGAAGTCTTCATCTTGGAACAGCTTAGCGAAGCGAGGGTCAGAGAGCAAGCCGCCAGGAGCTGGCTTCTGATCACGCATATCGTCGGTATTGTCAGCCCCAACCAGGGATTCGTCGCCACCATGTTCAAGGATTTTCTTAGCTTGATACCGTTCTTCTCTTTCGGCTCGCTCCATCATCTTCTGTGCCAAGCGCTTATTGACTTTGGCAGTCACTCTCTTGTTGCCTCTGATTCTGCTCTCCCTCTCTGTATCGATCTTGGCTTTGATCTTCTTGTTCCTTTCTTCTTCCCAAACCAAAGGATCTGCTATGAGCTTGGCTTCTTCATAAAGCCTCTGTGCCACAAAGTAGCCATGCATGTATGGTCTAAGGAGACTAGTAGTTCCAACCAAATGAGAGAGGTTGAGCGATTGAAGCTGCTGCGTGGTCAAGAATTTGTAATTGTCGTAGACATCTCCGGTATTGTGGCTTGTATAAGCGTTGGGGTCATTCGGGTCTTCGGCCATCTCTTCGACAAGGTTATCGAGGAAAGAGCACCACTTCGGAGCCGGCCCTAACTGTGGAATGAAAAAGGAGTGCTGCTGTCTTCCTTCGTTAGCAGTGAGCAGCATACCCGAATCCTTGCACCAGGCCACGCAATTGATGTCCACCGCGGGCTCAACAGACGTCCAAGCCGATCCGTCCATCTGATTCCAGACCTTGATGATTCTTTGGTCTGCGGATAATATTTTTGGCTCTGAGGTTTGCGCTCGAGTGGAGGTTGATGAATCTAGGTATATCAAAGTGTGAATTGGATATCCGTAGCCTTGGTCCTTTTTCAAGATCGGATTCGGACTCCGGAGATCGTAGATGTGGATTAGACCTGTGGACGATCCCGTTGCAAGGCCTAATCCGGAGCGACCGAACTCTAGAGCTGTGATTTCTTGCCCGCCATCGCGGGGATCAGAGCGCCGCGGGCTTTGCAGTATGTCTATTCGACCTCGGGATCGAGTGTCCCAAAATTCCACAGTGCCGAGCGATGTCCCAAAAGCCAGAAGATTGTGACTGTCTTCGGCAATTGCAGCTGTGTTGACGCCGCCTGTAGCAATACCACCCTGCAGAGCTCCACCGCCACTAGATGTAAAGTCATCTCCACCCACATCGACTTCATATCCCCTCATGTACCGCCCTACTTCTAGGTTCAACCGGAATACTTCTCCATTACCACTTCCATTCACCCCGACTGCAGGTATCAGGGCCTCCGTAGATCGCTTGTCATATTTCAGATCTCTTCCGTATCTTGGTAAGCGCGTGGTGTAATGGCAGCCTAAAGGGGTGTGGAATTCGATTGAACGATCGGATTGCAAGTGTAGTGATTTGGAGTAATCGGATGACAGTAGAAGAAAAGTTGTATTCAGAGATATTGTATGTCGGGCGAAGGAGAGCGAGAGATGTGGGAGGTAGTGTGTATGTATCTGAGGTTTGTATGTGCCTGCGATCTTCACATTAGTCTGTACTCAACTCTCCACTTCGGTGAGGCGCTAGTAAACCGTAATCTCATACAAAGGGAAGAGGAAACTGTGTAATTACCAGTGCTCATGATCCATTGTCCATCGTCGCTAACTCTGACACATTGGCTGGCTTCCTCGAACTCGAAGTCCTGCAAGAGCTCGATTCGGTTCGCATACTCGCTGTCATTCTTGAGGCTTCTTTTTCGCTTCCTAGCCAGCCATTCTGGGAGAGGCCGAGCCGTTGAAGAACCGGAAATAGTGTATACTGGCACTGCGGAATGATTGCTGATCTTCATTGCAACAACGCCCGGGGGAGTAAGATCTCTTACTACTGGATTTCGTGTGAATCTGCAGCCACCAGGCATGGCAGCGGGCGTACCCGGCGCTAAAATAGGCGGGAGGAGCCAGGGTTCAAGCGGTCTCGGCCGACGGCCCCCATACAGCTGAGCTCCCTTTCGACTGGCCTGTGGATGCTTCGACACCTTG
>JAABUL010007981.1_pt1 | contig 11042 bp, 10 predicted proteins | sample 5559151 | NCBI WGS metagenome assembly JAABUL01 (sample SAMN10711876, study PRJNA513368) | rock metagenome | isolation source: Antarctica rocks | place: Antarctica: Victoria Land, Pudding Butte sud | reverse complement strand
ATTTCCCTAATATAATTACCGTACTAGCGTGATGATACGTGTTTCAGTAATGAACAATACTTGAGAGCTGAAAACGCGCTCGACGCGAGTCGGAATTGCCCCACCTTACCCCCGCTATTGTTCTGATGATTGGGGAGACTCGAACGAGTTTGACTGGGAGGACAATAGAGACCTCACAATGGAAACAAGTGGCAGTGATGACGATCTGAATATTACGGACTCCGTCGCAAAGGATTTAGCCACGGAAGGACGCAGAGATAGTGAGTCTCATCTTGTGGTCATGGAGTCTAGCACCCTGGTTTTGCCGAGCTGACCAACTGTCGCAGAAGTAGCCAGTCTTGACTCGGACGCTGAGAGTTCGAGCCAGACATCTGATGATGGTGTCAGAAGATCGCCAAGGAAAAAGGCCCATGTAGAAGGAGAGAGAGTAGACTGGTCAGACAGCGATGGGGATAAAGCCTACAAGAATTTCAAAAACCGCAAAACTTTGAAAAGGAAGAGAGCCGCTGCAAGCACCAGAAAGGGGAAGGCTGTTGAAAAAGAGAGTGTTGGCGGAAAGAGGCCTAGGAAGAGAAATGGAGACGAAAATGTCAAAGGTTCGACAAAGACGCGGCGAGACTGGGACTCCGATGAGGACGACAACATGATGGAATACACTTTACCAGATTACTTGCAGATCAGACGAGCCAGATTCGATGAGCGCATGGAGATGCTGAAAAGTTCAGGGTTGAGGTTACCTCCAAGTTACGAGGACATTGACTTCTCAGATGACGAAAGGCTGGAGCATCTGAGAGAGAGGCCTGACTTCCCTCTGACGAAGCAATCTGCGAAGTACAAAGATATACAGTTGGCCCTTTCTCTTGGACTGATTCCGGCACCAACTGCTCAATGGCTTCGAGACTACCAAGTAGAAGGCACTGCCTTCCTCCATAGGCTCTTCGTCTACCAGAAAGGTGGGATTCTTGGTGACGACATGGGCTTAGGGAAAACAGTGCAGGTAATTGCATTTCTAACTGCAGCGTTTGGGAAGACTGCAGATGAGCGAGATGGAAAGCGTATGCGAAAGATGCGAAGGGCAAGAGCAGAGTGGTATCCAAAGGTTCTTGTAGTCTGCCCCGGGACACTGATTGAGAACTGGAAGGCTGAATTCAACCGGTGGGGTTGGTGGCACATCGACGTTTATCACAGCAGCACAAAGGAGACGGCAATTCAAGCCGCGCTGGCTGGACAGCTCGAGATTATGATTACTACTTACACAACGTACAGGACGAATAAAAGTGCTATCAACATGGTCGAGTGGGACTGTGTCATTGCAGACGAATGCCACCAAATCAAGGGTCGAAACACCGAGGTCACACAAGCCATGAATGAGGTTAATGCGTTGTGTAGGATAGGTCTCACCGGTACCGCTATACAGAATTCCTATGATGAGCTCTGGACGCTTCTCAATTGGACCAACCCGGGGAAGTTTGGACCCATTTCAACATGGAAAGCCAGTATTAGTGAGCCTCTTAAGATGGGACAATCTCATGATGCTACAGTCCACCAGCTCAGCAAAGCTCGGAAGACTGCCAAGGCTCTTGTGGAAAATCTTCTTCCGCAATTTTTCCTTCGCCGCATGAAGAGCATAATCGCTCATCAGCTGCCAAAGAAAAGTGACCGTGTTGTCTTTTGTCCCCTTACCGACACTCAATCCGATGCATATGAAAACATTATTGATAGCGAAGTGATGGAATACATTAAAACAGCCTCGGAGTTTTGTGATTGTGGATCTGGTAAGAAGAAAGGTTGGTGTTGCTACGCATTACTACCGAATGGTGTGAAGTGGCAATCCTATGTCTTCCCAGCTATTGCAAACCTACAAAAGCTTAGCAACCATCTCGCAATACTTATCCCACAAAGCACTGACCCAAAAGAGAAACAAGATAAAGATCTTGAAATGCTACAGATTGCCGTCCCATCGGAATGGCGCCCTCTCTATCGCAACCGTGACTCTATCTTGAATTACTCAAATCCTGATTTCTGTGGGAAATGGAAGATATTGAAAAAGCTGCTTCGCTTCTGGCATGGCAATGGCGACAAAGTCCTTGTCTTCTCACACAGCGTACGCCTGCTCAAAATGTTACAAATGCTCTTCAACCACACTTCGTACAATGTGGCTTACCTTGACGGTGCAATGTCTTATGAAGATCGTGCTAAGACAGTCGATGATTTCAATAGTGACCCTGCTCAGTTTGTGTTTCTTATATCCACCAAGGCCGGTGGAGTGGGTCTCAATATAACTTCTGCGAATAAGGTTGTCGTGGTGGACCCAAACTGGAATCCTTCTTACGACCTGCAAGCTCAAGACCGTGCGTACCGTATCGGACAAGTTCGAGATGTTGAAGTCTTTCGATTAGTTTCTGCTGGCACGATCGAAGAAATTGTTTATGCCCGACAAATCTATAAGCAACAACAAGCAAACATAGCATACACAGCTAGCACCGAACGGAGATACTTCAAAGGCATACAAGAGAAAACGGAACAGAAGGGCGAGATCTTCGGCCTAGCCAACCTGTTTGCCTTTAGAGGCGACAACATAGTCCTGAGAGATATTGTCAACAAAACCAATGTCGCGGAATCCAAAGCCGGCGTATCTGTCGTCGGCCTGGATATCGAAGACCCCGCGGCAACAGAGGATGACCCCCTGCTGGCTGGTGGAGACAAAGAAGACAGCGCAATGAGCCAACTCGCTGCTCTTGTCGTCGGCGAGGGTGAAGAAGAACAGAGAACAACAAGACGGAAAGTCAGCACGGGTTCAAAGAAAAGCGACCCGGTCCAGGCCATTCTCGCAAGCGCCGGTGTAGAATACACACATGAGAATAGCGAGGTAGTCGGCTCCTCGACAGTCGAGGCAAGTTTGAGTCGCAGAGCGCAAGAAGCTGGTAATGACATAGACATTGGTGATCAGCATGTTTTCGCAGACACCCAAGAACGTAGTGAGAAACGGCAGATGGAGGATGGCAGCAACGAGGAAGGAGCAATACAGTGGAGATATCATCCGCCGCAAGAAGTGATGAAAAGACAACTGTGCACGATGGCCAAGACCTTTGGGTTTGCAGACGCGGTTGAGTTTGCGTTGGTGGTTGAAAGCTGGACACAAGCACAGCGAAGGAATTGCCTAGAGAAATTCTATCGTATCAGGAGGGAGAAGCTGGCGGCGGAAGGGGAACATCGCCTGACGCCTGCTGCGGGCGAGCCGCTCAATGCGTGATCTGCGCATTGCCATCCAAGGCAAAACCTGAGCAACGGCCATGCGCCTGCATCTTGAGAAGTAGCGAGCTCTTGTCGAGCAACGACACTCCTTGCTTCACATTTCGAATTGTTCCTGCGGAGCTTAGGTTCGTCCTCGAGCGTTCCAAGGCTCTTATACGAGATGCGAATTGCCAAGACCTCAAAGATATCGAGACGATATCATCAACGGCATATGATAGGATAGATACTGGTGTAAATGCCAGTATCTCTCATGTTAACCCACAAGTCAATTGCATAGGTCTTGGGGAGAGCCGCCGTAAAGCGGTACATAGACAGGTATACGTGTAGTAGTTCCCAGTCCAGTAATGTAATGCATCGCGCGACAAGTAATAGAATACAAGCATCTCTATTGGTGATATGCATTCCATTGTTCTTTTCGTCAATAAGACAGATACATAATCCAGACTGCGCTAGAAGTTGCCCTGTCGGCCAATGGAACCCTGTCCGTTGGATGCCGTCCCGATTGGCTACGCGATTCCCCCCAATTTCGCCAGTCATCAGCGTAGTCTAGAAAAGCGCTCCATTGAATAACATTCAATAGGAGTGCGCGGTTCGACCCTAACGGCAGACCCATCTGTATAATAGTTTTCACTCGCTGCCATCTTGTTGTTTCGTTGTTCCTTTGCTTCTGTATGCTGGAGTCATACGCTTTGCTCACTGGGACTCATAATACCTTAAGCGTTTCCAACAGGTCCTGAGGTCGCAGCCTCTTACCACTGACCACTACTTCATCACAGAGCTCGTTTCGAAGTCTTTTTACCAGTGGCCAACGTGGCTCCTTCATCCTTCGTAGCCCACGTATTATGAATGGTCGCTCGGGAACATTTTCGCCAGCATCCGCTGATGGCAGTGAATGGTCGGGCATCTCGAAATACCAATCCAGCGAGCCAGCACCTTACTCACCCACACTTCCGCGAGGAAACCTCGCAACGCCCCCAATCTCCGGATCTTCCAATGGTCTTCCAGGTCGCATGTCGAGTGGGATGAATCGCAGACCCAGCGACAACCCAGGTAACCCGTCACCCCCCAACTCAGTGGGTCGCTCAAGCTATGGCACGACCCTTTCAGACGGACAGAAGCGGAAGACTTTGATGATGGAAGAGAGCCTCTCACAACATTATACCGTGCTCAAGAGATACCTGGCGCAATCCCTACGTGATGAAAAAGGGAACCCAAAGCCGAACAAGGCCAGGGACAAACTACTGCGGTTGTCAGCTGTGCAGTTTCAAGAGCTGAGCACCGATGTCTACGATGAGCTGATACGAAGGCAAAGTGCAAGTGCAGCGGGACAGCAACAAAATGGGCCTGGCCAGGTGCCTGCGTTCCTGACGCCCAAGGAAAATTTCCACCCCAAGCGCAACCAGGCGCGTCAAAAGCTAGCTACCCTCCCTCCTCCAAGATTTCGGGACCTAGCAACTGATGTTTTTTACGAACTCGAACGGAGATTTCCGAAGTTTGCAGGGACAGATATCTATCGGAATGGAAGCCCTGCTCCTAGTATGCGGGGCCCTGGGAGCAGGCCGGGTACGCCTAATGGTATGAGGCCGGCCCCTGGTGGACGTGGGAGAGGAGGACCTGGGCATGGCTCTGGATATGGGTCGAGGAATCCGTCACTGGGAAGCCAAGTATTTGCAGGAGCGGGCATACCTGAAGGCCCGGATGGGACTTATGGCAGGCCAACACCCAAGACGTTTCAGAGCAACACGATAGTACCGAATAAGAGTACGCTTGTCGAGGATGATGATGATCCAACTGATATTGATGACAGCCGAAGTAGAAGGGACACGAGGAATACCTACAGCAGTGTAGGGGTGGCGGAGAGACCACAAAATGGCGAACTACAAGGGAAAATAAGCGAGCTAGAACACGCAGTCCGAGAAAAAGACTCGGAGCTAAGTAAACTCGATGAAGCCTACCGCGAAAAGGAGGCAGAGTTGCGATCGGATCTCGAAAGCAAGCTGGCGAATGCTCTCAACCTCAACAACAGCCTGGAATCAGAAATAGCCAAGGTCAGAGCAGATCACGCGGATACAGAGCGCCAACTGCAGTCTGAAATAGGACAGAAGGTGACCAGGGAAGACGATGGCAACAATGAGTGGAAGGGCCGTTACGAAGACCTTGTTAAAACCCATGGGGAGCTTCAGGCAGAGCTCCAGCAGCAGCGGACGGTCACGAACGAGGTCAAGCAGGAAGCGGCTGGCTTTCTTGAGGAGATGAAGGTGCTCTCCAAGCGAAGTGAACAGACGTACGAGCGTGAGACGGAGCTGGTTGCTCAGGTTCATAAACTTGAGGACCAAGTGAAAGAATGGAAGAATCGGTATGCGAAAACGAGAACACAGCTCAAGACGGCACGATTTTCGTCTCACGACATACCGATGCAACAGCCGGACATGGGACAGTTTGGCAAACAAGGCGGCTTCAGCCAGGAAGATGGCCTTATTCGAGATTTCCATGTCACGAAATTCCAAGTCTCCATTGATGAGCTACTCCGAGCAGCTCGGGTTAGCGATCCACCGTCTGTACTTGGCTATGTCAGGTCGGTCGTCGTCACCGTTCGCGAACTCTCTCAGGACGTTGGAGTCGCACGGGCGAATGACGATAACCTGGCGCAGCAAAGAACGAAGCTCCTCGCCAAGCTTTCTGCTACTGCAAATAACCTTATCACAGCTTCAAAGAACTTCGCTCTCGCGAAAGGCCTCTCGCCGGTTTCACTGCTTGACGCCGCAGCGTCACACTTGACAGCTGCTGTGGTCGAGCTTATTCACTCGGTCAAGATCCGCCCAACCCCCGTAGAAGAGCTCGAGGATGACGACGAAGGTAGCCTGATCGCCGAGTCTCCGGCAGATTATTATGGCATTGGAAGAACGAGCGCTTATGGTGAATCTATTTACAGCTCGATGAGCTCCCCTCCACCATCGCTGCCGCCCAGCAACCGAAATCCTCGTGCTACCCCAAAGCAAGCCACCGCAAATGGCATGTCAAATGGTGACCATACTGGGTCTGTCCTAAAGCAACGGTCCGGAGTCCAGGAACATGAAGGGGAGGTCGAGGAGCTGAAGGTGAAGATCTCCTCGTATATCATCTTGGACAATGCTGATAATCCTAGACGTTCCTTGAGGATCAAACAGAAGGATTGGTACGATCGATCCAATCGCTCGTCGGCAGCATCCGAGCCGAAGACAATCCGGCGATCATCAAGGATCACCTCAACGACATCGCCTCTATCGTTGGCCAAGTGGTTGCGAAGACGCAGCATACCACGAGCGAGACGGACAGCCACTCGCTCCGCGATCGAGCCGAGCCCATCGTCCTCAGGCTCGCTGGGTGCCGGGCCAAATTATTAGATGCCAGCGTTGAGGGTGACGGGATCCGCGACGCCACGACGTGGAAAGACTTCACCAAGAAGCTGCCTCCGCTGGCATTTGAGGTGGCCAGGGAGACGAAGGAGCTGGTGCAGCGGCTCGATCCGGTGGAGAATGAAGACAACGATGACGACTTTCGATGAGTTGCGTGTGCATGGGACGGGAGGACCAGCATGACATGTGATATCTTACATATTTTACTCGTGCATACGGAGGGTTCCGAATGAGCGTGCACCATGGCCGGCATTGGGTAGCGAACGACGTTTCTTTGGACACAGCGACTACCTTACCTTTATGTATGCTCCTATTAATTATTTTAATATTCACTCTTGTACGGAAGCTGCTTTGGCCTCTCAGACAACTATTACTAATCCGCACAAGCGAATGGATCGAGGTAAGATACAGTATCAGCTCGATCTACCTACTCGTAGGTACCTATTTTTATATCCCTTGCACGTGACACAGCAAAGTGAATTATCTTTCCACGAAATCATCGAACGTCTAGAACCTCGGCCCAATTGCAACCAATGATAGAATACGACACTAGAGAGCCAGCACTAAGGTACGCCAATCAGCAGGCAAAAACCTCTTATCGCCCTTCGCCTAATCAGCCTCACAAAAACGCACGCGATCATTAGCACAAAAGTAGAAGTAAGGTAAGTACAGTACCTAAGGTAAGGTATTCCGTACCTTATCTCCCTTGACCAGAAGGGGCAATGTCTCTCCGCGGATTGCCTCCCCCTCCAGTCACATGATTTGATATTCACCATCCATGAGGTCGGTCCATGACACGAGCTTGGCGAGACCCGTATCGACAGGCTGATAGTTTGGGGAGTGAATGTGTCGAAAGACTAACGGGGGGTGTCATGGATCCACCATCAGCGTCGGTTCCCGCTTTGCCGTGGCATTTCCCAGAGGGGGCAGAGAGGGGTGGTAGACTGGTACCTAGTTGGGAAATGCTTATCTCTATCCCACTTTGCTAGAAGACGGTAGCGCCATGGATTGTTCGCCCATCTCCGTCTCTGTCTCTGTCTCTGCTGTTGACTGAAGCACTTTACTTATTCATTGCCGGTCATCTTCACTTCTGCCCCGCCTTCTCTTCCACTTTGTTGGCATGTGGCTGTGATGGGCTCTCACGTTTTCTTCTCTTCCGTCTGTTTGAAGGCACCCTCACTATTGTCATAGGCACTGCTTGCTCCTCTATTTAGCTTGAACATTCTGCGTGAATAATCCTGGGAACCGCGAATTCTGCACGAGACTGATATCCAGCGTTGATGAAGAGCTTCTCCAGACCGACAACCATGGGGCTCCCCGACTATAACGTTGCCGACCATTCTCCGGTCGTCTCAGACGAGAAACGGTTGCCCGTGTACGCCGACGAGACTGGCGCCGTCCCTGGCGAAAGCTTCGTGACTGGCAATTCCACCTACCACAGCATTCAGCGCTTTGCCGCGCGGTATAGGATTGAAGCAAGAGGGATTGAAAGAGTTCCTGAGGATGAGAGGACCGATGAGAATTTACATAAAGTCGGGACAATGGTACGCTTCTCTGGCGGAGACAAGGGAAGAAAGACTTGGAGTGCTGATGAGTGATGAGCAGTGGCTTGCGGCCAACATGGTCGTCTCTTCTTTTGCTATCGGCGCGCTGGCCATACCAGTGTTTCAACTTGGCTTTATCGACTCACTCCTCACCATCTTCTTTATCAACGTCCTCGCCATCACTCCCGTTTGCTTTTTCTCGACCTTCGGTCCACGATTTGGCTTGCGCCAAATGGTGCTGTCCCGCTATTACTTTGGCTTTCATGGGGTGAAGATCAGTATGTTTTCCCCCTTAGACCCGGCCTCAATTCCGTATCGAAGCTCCCAGTTCGCGAGTCGGGGGCTGACTGGACGCTTCAGTCGCCATCTTCAATGTCCTAGCCTGCGTAGGGTGGTCTGCTGTCAATGTGATAGTCGGCGCGCAACTCCTCAACGCTGTCAATGCCAACGTGCCAGGATATGCAGGTATCATAATCATTGCCGCCGCGACTTTCATCGTCACGCTCTTCGGCTATAAAATCGTGCACCTCTACGAATACTGGTCCTGGATCCCTTGCTTCATCATCTTCCTCATCGTTCTTGGCGAATTCGCCCACTCCGGCAAATTCTCTAATCTCCCCATGCAAACAGGCAACGCCGAGGCCGGGTCTATCCTTTCCTTCGCTGCCAGCGTCTTTGGCTTCGGTACAGGCTGGACGAGTTATGCGGCCGACTACACCGTATACCAGCCTCGCAGCGCCAATCGGGTCCGAGTCTTTGCCTGGACCTTTGGTGGCCTAATTCTCCCTCTCTGCTTCACCGAAATGCTCGGTCTGGCGGTTGCAACCGCCACCGTGGCCGACGCGCCCAACATCTATGCCGATGGCTACAAGACCTCCAACATTGGCGGTCTGCTTGCAGCAGTACTTATTCCGCCGCTCGGCCGCTTTGGCCAGTTCTGCCTCGTCGTCCTGGCCCTGAGCATCATCGCAAACAACTGCCCCAATATTTACAGTTTGACGTTCAGCCTGCAAGTCATGGGCCGTTGGACGCAAGCCGTTCCCCGCTTCATCTGGACTTTCATCGGCACTTTGGTCTACTGCGCCATTGCCATCCCAGGCTACTCGCACTTCCAAAGCGTGCTGGAGAATTTCATGCTACTAATCGTACGTCCTTCCCCTCCCCTTTCTAAAAACAGTCTCCCTAAACTAACCTTCCCTCCCCCCCCACAGGGCTACTGGCTTGCCATCTACGAAGGCATCGCCCTCCCCGAGCACTTCCTCTTCAAACACGGCACCTCCGGCTACGACCCCAGCATCTACACCACCGCCTCCCTCCTCCCCCCCGGCATCGCCGCAATGCTAGCCTTCTGCTTCGGCGTCTTCGGCGCCGTCATGGGCATGGCGCAGAAGTGGTTTACGGGGCCCGTTGGACGGCTTATTGGGCTGCCAGGGTTTGGGGGCGATGTTGGGTTTCCGCTTGCGTTTGCGTTTGCGGCGGTGAGTTATGTGGGGTTTAGGGCTTTGGAGGTGAGGTGGTTTGGGCGGTAGGGGGACTGTTGTGGGATGGTACTTTGGGATCGGGGGAGGGGGCGGCAGGATGTTTGTATGCGAGCAACGAATTCGATGAACTTGAGACTTCATTGTCACCTGACTCCCACGGCCATTATTACATCAAATCTGTTTTCCCAACATTAAACCCCCTTTCCCCCACCTCCAAACCTCCCATCACCATCACCGCACCGCATCCATCTCGCCCCTCGATCCCCAATCCAGAAACCCCCCCACTACAGTACTACGTACATCGCTCACCATATTTATTTGCTCACATCGCTCATATATCGCCCCCGTGTGTGTGTCAAAAACCCCTCGGTTCTGATCTGGGTACTTATGGGGGTGGTTGCGGAATCGGATATGATGGTGGTGATGGTGATGGTGATGGTGGTGGTGGTGGTGGTGATGATGATGGTGGTGATGGTAATGGTGGTGGTGGTGGTGGTGGTGGTGGTGGTGATGAAGAAGAAGAAAAAGAAGAAAAAGAAGAAGAAGCAGCAGCAGAAGCAGAAGCAGAAGCAGAACAACCCCCCCCCCCCCCCTCTCTCCTCCCCTCCTCCTCCTCCTCCTCCTCCCCCTCCATCTCCCCTCCATCCCTCCGCGCAAAAAACCACAAAACCACAAAACCACAAAACCAAAAAACCAAAGAAAAGAAAAAAGGCCGAACGTAGGTAGGGAGAAAGGGCAAGGGTACTGTACTGTACAGTACTGTAAAACACTTTTCCCCACCCGGGGGTTTTTTCTTCGGCCTTTTTTTCCCTTCCCTTTCCCTTTTTTCCTGTCCCTTCTCTTCTCTTCACTTCGCACCCCCTTTTTCTTTCCATATCCATATCCATATCCATACCCCCCCCCCCCCCCACCACCAAAATCCTTTTCTCGAAACCCGAGAAAACCCCGAAAATCTATAAGACACACCACACAACACACAACACACAACACACAACACACCATCACCACCCCCTTCCCCTGCCCCTTCCCCTCCCAAAAGAAAAAAGGAAAGCAACACTTGAAGCATTCTTTTCGAATCCAGATTCAGGTGTAACACCCCTTCCCCCCCCAAGAAAAAAGTTGATGAGAGGGATGTTTGTTGAGGGGTTGTGGGAGGCCTGCAAGCGGGGGGGGGTTGAAGGTTGAAAGGGGATGAGATGATGGATGTGAGGGATTCGTGGGATGGGGCTGGATCGATAAGGGTGTTGGGTTGATGGGGGGTTGGGAAGACGATAGTGCCGGGGATGGATAGCAATAATTTGGGGAATCGGGAATGGGAGATGGGAGAAAGGCGGGAAGGGTGGGAAGGAGAGTGGGTTGGAAATATG
>JAABUL010007980.1_pt1 | contig 11042 bp, 2 predicted proteins | sample 5559151 | NCBI WGS metagenome assembly JAABUL01 (sample SAMN10711876, study PRJNA513368) | rock metagenome | isolation source: Antarctica rocks | place: Antarctica: Victoria Land, Pudding Butte sud | reverse complement strand
CGAGAAGATCTTTGTTATCTAAGCAAGATTTAAGTAAGATTAAACTATTTTAGCCAAAATTGAACGCATTTGAAGTGACAAAATACTATCGAAACAAGATAGAAAGATCTTTGTTATTTAAGCAAGATTTGAGCGAGATTTAAGCAAGATTAAAGACATTATCTATTCTTTTTAATATTAACAATTAGAAATAATACAAAGTATTATATATAATTTCTTGACAATAAGATTAACTAAATAATATTTATTAAAAACTTGTTAACAATTGTTCAAAAAATTGAAAAATTTTTAAATAAAGAACTAATCTTTTTAGTTAACGTAGTACTTAAGCAAGACAAAACTAAAATGTCTATTACGTTTAAAATTTAAAATGCTATTAATATATTAAGATTTTTTATTATTTTTAACAACAATAGATTTACGAGATTTTTGACGTTGTTTAAGAAAAGAATCGATAACAATATAACTAACAAAGATAGCATAAAAGACGAGATAAACTTTTATAAACGTAAGAAGTTTAAGCTTAATAACTAAAAAAATTCTTTTAAAGATGCGCTTTATTTTAAAGAGATTAATGTAACGATTATCTAATTTAATTGCAAAACAAACGATATTAAGATTTTTAACATTAAGTTAAACTTCGTTACTTGCGAAGTATCTAAAACAAGAACGACAAAAGTAATTAACATTAAACTTATAAATAGCTTAAGCGACAAACATCTTATCGCGTAGATACTAAATAAGTTTTTTTATTTTTTAAGTAAAACTTTCGACATTAATCAATTAAATTTGAGTCTAAATCGTAAAATTAAGAGACAAAAGTTCTAAAAACTTAAAATTTAAACGTAAATTCTAATTCGAATTAATTAGAAAGAGCAAGATAAAAGTTATGAATAAAGAAATATTATTAGCGACAAATTTAACGTTTAAAAGTTATTTAATCTAGTTATCTTATATATAGTTAATATAAATGCGAAGATAATATTTTATAATAATATTAATTTGTTTAGTTTAATCGTTAATTTTAGAATAATATGCGACAAATAACTTAACATTAATTTTTAGCATTTAATAAAGATATTTTTAAACATTAAAGATAAATTGTGTGTTTTAATTAGATACAAAGAACTTAAATAATTTGTAATTTTTCTAAACGTAAACGTAGAAGCAATTGACAATTTCTTTTACTTTTATAAAAGTAATAAGAACTAAATGTCTTATCTTAGTAAAACAATTAACAAAAACAAAAACATATTTATACGTAATATTTATAAAGATACTAGACAATAAAGAATCTACGTAGTTTATAAAGATATTACGTCAATAACGTTTAAAAATAAGAAAAGAGCGCAATTATTTTTGCGTCTTTTATCTAAAAGACTTGAAACAAATATACGTATAACAATTTCGTACAAAGCGTTAAATATATTTATAGATATTAGATTATTAATAAGTTTGATTATGTTACGACTCTAGCTCGTTATAGCTAATATATATTCTACAAAGTAGTTTGTAGCATATAGTACAATTATTTGCATGTTTAACAATTTAACAAACGAACATTGTTCAATACGTTAATAAGCGAGTTCAACATGTTTAATAACGAATAAAACGAACAAAGTTTAACATGTTCGACAACGAATAAAGCGAATAAAGCTTAATATGTTTAACAACGAACATAACGAACAAAAAGAATCTTTTTTAATATACATAAATTCTTTAGATATAACTCTTTTATAAATCGTATTTAACTTAAGATAAATTTTTATTTATTGTTATCGTTACATCTAATTGCAATCCTTGTTATTAAATAATTGTTTACATTGTTTAAAGATATCTACAAATTTTTTTAAAAGCATAACTTATTTTAATATCTTCGAAGAAAGTACTAGCGTAACACTTTAAATACTTTAAGAATGTTTGTATTAAATTAACGCGTCTTTATCTCGAACACTAGCTTATTAGTATCACGTCGATCATCGATTATAAAAGACGATAAGATTAGAATTAACAAATTTGATATCTATTATGAAGATTGTATTGATTTGAAGAACTAACTTATGCAAGTAAATATCTATTTTATCTTCTATCTTGTTCTAACGAACTAAAAGACGATTTTTATATCGACATTTCTTAAAGAGAGAGTCTAACATTAGCTTAAATTAAATTTACGAAAATACTTAAAGAACAATAACGAAAATTCTCGTATAATGTTCATAGATTTTAATAATTTTAAAAGAGAGCTTCGAAGAATCTTTAAAACATTTAACGAAAAACAAATTGCAAAAAGAATGATTTAACATTTAATTTAACGAATTTTTGTAGTAGATTACGTAACTAGATTTTAAAAGTATATTAATTTAATCAAATAAAACGATGTCGCATTTATAACAATGTTTCGACGAAATTTCAAAAATAATTTAAAGAACGAAATTATGCGTGATAAAAAAATTTTTAACGATATATTTAATTTTATTAAAGTAATTATCGATTTTAACGACAAATTGTATAAAAGAGTTATAAAAAAAAAATATAATTAATTTTGAGAAAGAACAAAAATCTTCTTTGAATTAACGATCGAATATTAGTAAAGAGAATCTCGTTTTAATTAGAAATATAATAATCTTAATTATTGTAAGTTTGCATCTATGAAACTAGATTTTACTTAACAACGTAAAGAGAAAAACTTTAAGAAAAAGCAAAATAACAAATTCTAAAAAACGTACTATTTATGTGACAAATTAAGTCACTTCGCAAGAGATTATTAATTACGAAACTTAATAAATTGTTAACAAATCAATGTTATGTTAAGAGAGATATCTAATAGCTAAAACGACATTAGAGAGTAAACTAACATAGAGATAAACATCTTTAAGATTAAATCGAACGACAACTACTATTTGATAAAAAATCTAAATTAATTATAGAAAGTTCTAGATAAAACATTATTAAATAAGGCATTCGCATTTACGCAAGAAGTCAATCAAATACTTAATAAAACTATAAGAGCGAAACGATCAAAAACGTTATATTTTTATTTAGCAACAAACTTAGATAACAAATACGATTAAAAAAAAATTTATAAATGTCTAGATAACATTACGAAGCACTTTAAGACTTTAGCTAGTTCATCGAAGAAACAATAAATAAATTAAATTATAAATAAATGCAAGAAAGCGCTAGAAAGCGACGCCACTATAAAAAGAGATATTTTCGAAGAAATCGAACAACAATTAAGCAATATTAGTTTATCTAAATAAGCAATAAAGAAAGCAAAGAAACATGCGACATTTAGTTGAACAAAATGTTATAATAACTTATGTTAAACTTATCTAGAAAACAAAGAAAAAATTAATTGATTTTCTAGAAAATTAAAGACATTAATTTAGCATAGAAAGAAAGCTTAGCGCAAGTAGACGTTCGAAGCAAAACTCGCAACACAAAAACAAGAAAAAGTTCAAATTTTTTAATAAAGAACATATTAGAGAAATGTAATATATTAGCTCAACAATAGCAACTAAACTTAATAGTATACGTACAATGTTTTATTACATTAATTAAAATTAATAATTATTAACTCACTACAATGATCAATTCTAATGTAATAGATAATTTTATAACTAAAGCTTTTGTTAAAAGAGAAGAATATTCTACTTAAAAGAAGCTTAACGCATACAATTTAATAATTGTAAATAAAAATTCATTATTTGACAAGAATGAAAAAGTGAACAAAGAAACGAAATTATTATCGATAGTTATTTAGCAACATTACGAGAAACTAATCTTTAATATAGTAAAAATAATTACTTATAATATTGTTCTAAAAATGTCTTAATTGAAGCAACATAATCTAGAAGTTAACTAAAATATATAAGTACTTAGATTTGCGCAATGTAATCACGTAATTTATATTTAATCTACGCATTAACAACGTTTAATAATAGATAAAAAAACGAATTAAAAATCGATCGCAAGCAACGAATTTACATTTTCGCAAAAAAACGATTTAATAAAGTTCGACTTAATAGACATTAATAAAAATTAATTAAGTTACAAGATTAAAGTAAATGAAGAAAATTACGAACTTTTTAAAAATCTTAAACTATTTAATACAACGAAGAAATCGTTAAAATACGTATTACAAATATATAACAATTAAGAGCATCTATTTTAAGAAAAAAAAACAATAAAGATTTTTCTTAAACATTAATTGTGAAATTACGAAATTAGATTTAAATTAAACAAGCAATTTACGTTTAAACTTATATATACTTTATTTAAGAAAAAGCTCGAAGTACTTCGCAAATACTTAATAAAAAACGAAAAAAAAAAATTTATTAGAAAATTTCAATTATAGATAGAATATTCAATTCTCTTTGTATTAAAGAAGAATAAAATTCTTCGTTTATATATTAATTATTAGAAGCTAAACAATATTACAATTAAGAATTAATATTTATTATTTAATATTAGCGAACTTTAGAATTAACTATTTGAAGCAAAGTACTTTATTAAATTAAATTTACAAAAAACGTACAACTAGATTAGAATAAAAATAAAGAAAGAGTAAAAAACAACTTTTCGCACATAATATAAATTATACAAATACATAATAATGTCGTTTGAACTTACAAACGTCTTAACAATGTATTAGAAAATAATTAATAATATATTACGACAATATTTGAATTAATTTGTTATAATATACTTAAATAACATCATAATTTATTCGAAAATTTTAAAAGAGTATATTAGTTATATTTTTAAAGTATTAAAATGTTTAAACATAAAAAACTTACATTTTAAGTTAAAGAAATGCGAATTTTATTAAAAGAAAGTTAATTTTTTTAAATTTATCGTTGAACAATATAAAGTACGCATGAATCTCGAAAAGCTATAAGCAATTAAAAAATAAAAATTATCGATAAATGTTAAAAAAGTATAATTTTTTTTAGATTTTATAAATTATAACAAGAAATTTATTAAAAACTACTTAGTAAACGCGATATTATTGACGAATTTTACGAAAAAGAATACGTCATAGTTATAAGAACTCGTAAAAGAGAAATTATTTCAAAATCTTAAGCTAAAATGCTTAAAGAAATTAATACTAAAAATGTACAATTTGTGATTATTAAGTAGAATTAAAATTGACGCATTAGATCTAGTTATTGATGCATGCTTTAATTAGAGATATAAAGATATATAACACTTAATAATATATCTTTTAAAAAAACTCTTGTTAATTGAACAAAACTATAATGTTCACAATAAAAAACTATTCGCTATAGTAGTTTTCTTAAAATCATAAAAAGTATATATGAAAAAATTACTTAAATTTACGATTCTTATAAATTTTAAAAATCTTGTGCACTTTATTATTATTAAGCAATTTAATAGAAGACAAGTGCGATAATTAGAAAGACTTAAATAATATAAATTCAAAATACAATATACTTTAGATAAAGATAATGATAGAGTAGACGCACTTAATAGAAGAAGTAATTATATAGAAACGAAAGAATTGTTTAATTATAACATACTTAAGATTAATTAAAATAAATCACTATTAATAAACAAATACGAACTAAATGTTATATTACGAATATTTCGAAACAATACAAAAGAGTTTTTAATAAAGAAAGAAAAACTTCAAATATTTATTAATAAAATTGACAAATATATAAAAGAGTATTATGACGAATCATTGCAAAGAAACTTAAAAGTAACTAAAATTCTTTAGTTTTTACGTTAATATTATTAATTTTTATAAATAAGACAAGTTGTTAAAATATACATTAAACGATGTCTTAATTATTAGTAGAACAAACATAATACGTACGCGAGCTATAACGAAATTTAATATTAAGAATTATTTAAATCGTTATAAAATGAAGTTACGATAAACTTTATTATTAAGTTGTCAAAGTTGACAAATCTAGCAATTGAAGATAAATATAATTTGATACTAGTAATGATTAATAAGCTTATTAAGTACTTATATATTATCGCATGCAAAAAAAAGTTCAACGCAAAACAATTAAGATACATTATATTAAATTAACTTATACAATATTACAATATATCTAAGAAACTAACTAGTAATAGAGACAAGCTCTTCACGTCTAATTATTAAAAGACGCTTCTTCTAATGTTAAATACAAAACTTCGAATGTCTATTATCTATCATTTAATTACAAATAATTAAATAAAAAGAACAAACTAAAGTTTTAAGCAATATTTAAGATACTACATTAATAATACTTATAGCAATTAAATATCACTTTTATCTATAACATAATTAACATTTAATGCAAAGATTTTAAATATTATTAAAATAACTTTATTTTTCGCCAACTATAACAAGGAATCAAATCTCTTTAAAAAAAACGCACGCATCTATTAGCGTAATTAGTTATCAAAAAAGTAGCGATATTAAAAAAGATACATAACAACATTTTAAAAATGCAAGAAAAATCGATCAAGTATTAAAATAAAAAGCGAAAAACGACATCTTAGCTAAAAAAGAAAAATAAAGTATATTTTTTTATAAAAAATCTTAGAACAAGAAAATTAAGCAAGAAATTAAATTATGTCAAAGTCGAATCGTTTTTCGTTAAGAAGACTAAGAGACTAGTTAACTACGAACTCGATTTATCTAAGAACGCTAAAATATTTCTAGTATTTTATATTTTATTGTTGAAGTTAATTGACTTAAGTACGTCTATATAGAAAACATTTCATTATAAATTATAGAAAGAAAATCAATTTAAGATTAAAAGAATTCTAGAATAGCAAAATTAACAATATCTTATAAAGTGAAAAGAATACTTTACAACGAAAAACACGTGAAAATCAACTAGCAATCTTGACGATTGCTATGCTTTTATTTAGAAATTTCATTAACGTTTAAAAGATTATCTAGCATAACAAAAAAAATTAAATAATAAGAGATATCTTAATTAAAGCATTCGTAACAAGACAATTTGACAACTTAATAACATTTAACTTCTTTATACTAGACAATAAACATTATGTTTTTCGCTTCGTCTTTGCATTAATTTTCTTTAACATTTTCTTATTATAAAGTAATCGCATAATTATAATTATTAATACGATTTTATTCTTTGTCACTTTAAAGAATAGATTTTTCTTAATATAATTTAAGAAAGTTTATAACATATTTATATACAATTTGTTCGCACAAATACATTTCAAACATTTTAAATAAAATAACGAATTTTTTATAACAATGCAAGATTTATTAATATAATAATAACGTTTACAAGCAAAATTAACAAATATTTTGTAATAATTTATTTTAAAAGCAAAACAAATACAATTTTGATAAAAAGATATAACATATAAGTATTCGCTTTTTAAGACAAAAAAATTTAAAGAAGAGAAATAATGTTACGACTTTAGTTCGTTATAATTAATATATACTTTATAAAGTAGTTTATAATATATAGTATAATTACTTGCATGTTTAACGACTTAATAAACAAGCATTGTTCGACACGCTAATAAACGAATTTAATATATTTGACAATGAATAAAACGAATAAAGTTCGACATGTTCGACAACGAACAAAGCGAACAAAGTTCGACATACTTAATAACGAACATAACGAACAAAAAGAATCTTTTTTAATATATATAGATTCTTTAGATACAACTTCTTTATAAATTGTGTTTAACTTAAAATAAGTTTTTATTTATTGTTATTGTTACATCTAGTTGCAACTCTTGTTATTGAATGATTGCTTACATTGTCTAAAAACGTTTACAAATCTCTTTAAAAGCACAACTTACTCTAATATCTTCGAAGAAAATACTAGCGTAACAAATTAATTAATTCGTAGTATTTCGTTTTTTTTAAATAATTATTAATAATACTATTGTAAGTAAGCTAGATTACGCAAAGACAAAAACAATTTAAATTAAAAATATATTTTCTTTCTTAAAAATATAGAAAGTTAAAACGTTTTTTACATTTAATTAAAGAAATTTTATTATAATAATGTATTTTATTGCGAAGCGCTTCGAATACTTAAGATATAAATTAATTGTTAACTTCAATTTAATTTTATAGAGTTTAAATAAAAGTATCTTCTAAATTTTTGTTAAGATTTAGAGTTCTTTAATTTAATTAAGATTCGACATTATTAATATTAAGTTTTTTTATGTTTAGCTTTATTAAAACTAATGTAACAAAAAAAGTTAAAAAGATTAAAAAGAGATATAACTAAATAAGATCTAAAGTAATAACTTAACATTAAAGATTTTCAACGATTTTAAAATCTAAAACATAAATTTTTAAGATTGTTTAATATTAATATAAATATTAAGAATCAAAAGTATTTCTCTTTTTAAAAAGATTAATTAGAATAAATTAATTAACTATAACATCTATTTTGATCAAATTTATTTTAATTTCTTCGATAATAATTATTAATTCTAGATATAAGATTTAAGTAACATAAAACTTGCATTTAGTTATATTTGCTTGTAAACTTGTTTTGCATAACTTTCGAAAAATAAGTTTAATATAAATTTTATACTTTAATTTATTATTATTGTAGATAAAAATATTATCTAGATAAGCGATACAAAACTTATCTAAAAACTTTCGAAAAATATTGTTAATATATTTTTGAAACAAAATAAATTTATTACATAAATTAAAAGATATAACAAAATACTTAAAGAGTTTAAAACAAATACAAAAAACAATAAAAACTTTATTTTTTTTTAAATACGTAGTCGATTAAACGCTAAAATAATATTTAGTTTAATAAAGATTTTAATTCGATTAAAACAATTTAGCGTTTTAAAAATTAAAGACAAAGAATATTTGTTTTTAACTATAATAACGTTTAAATCTTTGTAGTTTACGCAAAATCTAAGTTTATCTTTAGATTTTTTAACAAAAAGAATAGAAATTGTTGTCTAGAAGCGACTTGTTCGACTAAATTTTTTACTAAGATTTTTATTTAAATAATAACGAAGTTTTAGAGCTTTATTACGACTTATATTGTATAAAGCGAAAATTAAAGATTAGATATCTTCTTTAAGATAAATAATGTAATTATAAAAACAATAAAAAAACAAAATGTTTATTTTTTTCTTAAAGAAAATATTAAGAAACTCGAAATATCTAGAAGATAAAATCGTAACTAAATTAATATTTTTGTTTTATTAATAATGTTTTAGATTCTTCTAAATAATAAAAATTATTAAATAAAGTTTCTTTTTTATTTAATAAAGTGCTAGATAATAATTTCGATTATAAATGTTAATTTTGATGTCTTTATAAAACAACAAGAATTTTGAGAAATTTAATAAATTAAAAATTTGAGCAAGATTTAATCTAAATCTAGACAAGATCTTAACTAAATTTAGAAAAACGTCTATTTCTCGTAAAGTAATACTAAATATTTTAATATTTTTTGCGCAAACAATGCGATTAAATCTACGAGCTCTTAACTTAACTATATTAAGTTATATAGAAGATTGTTTAACTTGTTTCGTACATCGTTTGATAAAAATTCTAAAAAACAAAAGACTTCGATACTTAATTTTTAAAAAGTATTTTTTTTAAATAATTTAAAAAATATAACTAGAAGCTTCTTGCTTTAAACTAGATAAAACGAAGCAAAACTTAAAATCGAAATAACTAAATTGTTTTTTGTAAATAAGACTAAATTGCTTTTAAAAAGCAAAACTAAATTGCTTTTTACAAACGAATTGCTTTTTATAAACGAAACTAGATTGTTTTTAAAGAGCAAAATTAAATTGTTTTTTATAAGCGAATTGTTTTTTGTAAACAACTAAATTGTTAAATATCTTTTAACAAGATAAACTTAAACTAGAAGAAAAAATTTAATTATTAAAAAAAATTGCGAAAATATTTTGATCTTAAAGCTTTTATACGCGTTAGAATTTCTTAGAAGACAAAAATTCTTTTTTTTCTTAAATAATATTATAAATTTTAACGAACGATTAACAACAATGTTTAAGATAAAAAGAAAAATATATAATAAAAGTATTATAATCAAAGTTTGTATCGATAAAGTAACAACGAAGTTACAATAAACTTATAACGATAAAATACTAATTAAGTTTAATAACATAAAAAAATAGCCTCTCGATATAATTATTAAGAGCTATAATAATTTTAACAATATAAATAATATCGTTTGTCAAGATTGCTTAATTATTAAAATTTTGAAGTCTACAAAAGTAAATTAATTAATAAAGAGAGAAATTATGTTATTGCGCAAAAGATTTATTAATAAAGACATAAGTTAAGACTTTATTATCAATCAAAATTATAATAGAAATTCGGAATTAAGTTTAACGTAAAACGAAGAAAACTATTATATAATTATCTTTAAATATAGAATTAAACTTAAAGAGTTTTAAAATTGTTTTAATTAAAAATCTCTTATAAGATTAAAAAGAAAATAAAAACAAAGAAGCAAAAAAACAAAAAGATATATATATTGATTTTCGAATGCGATTTTGCTTAGAAATTAGACTTTTTTCGTTAATAACAAAACATTTTTGTCAATATTAAAAATATTATTTAGATCAATAAAACAAAGAGAGAAAGATTTTTTATTAAGACATTTTTTTGCGATTTTGCTTAAATGTTGCAACTTGTAATAGTAGCACAACTTTTATTTATTATAGATTTCTTTAATCTTTAAAACAATTAAAGATTTGTTTTAAACAATAACAATAACAAAGCTTAAATTTATTAATTCGTCAAATACTACAAAAATTGTCAATACAAATAAGATAATAAAGACGAAAGTAATAATGCGAAATTTTAACAAATTATTAATAAGAACGAAATTAAATTTTTGTTTAATTAAAGCAACAATAATTGTTGTAATACAAGATTAACAGTGCGTAAATTGTTGAAACTTCTTGTTGATTTTAATAAAAGCTTAAATTTATTATTAAAAAATAAATAATTATTTGTTATTAAGAGTTCGTCAAAACATAATAGCAATTTAGATAAAAAAACTAAC
>JAABUL010007979.1_pt1 | contig 11043 bp, 13 predicted proteins | sample 5559151 | NCBI WGS metagenome assembly JAABUL01 (sample SAMN10711876, study PRJNA513368) | rock metagenome | isolation source: Antarctica rocks | place: Antarctica: Victoria Land, Pudding Butte sud | reverse complement strand
AGAAGTACGTCCGACTTTACAATCCCGATCAGAACGATAAGCTATATCCGAGAGGTAAAGAGGGCGGTGTGGATATGAGTAATACGAGTGAGGTCGATGCCGAAGGGGACGAGACTGAGCTTGATAAAAGCTTTCCGCTGTTCAGGGGTGCTAGATATGTGGAGACCATTTTGCAGGAAGGCGAGTGTCTGTATATTCCGGTTGGATGGTGGCATTATGTTCGGAGCTTGACTGTGAGCTTTAGCGTGAGCTTTTGGTGGAATTGAGTATGGGTATAAGGACATGTTTCGTACGGCACTTCTGGCTGACGACTTCTCAAGCGGTGTGCGGAATTGTTAGCTCTACTGATCACTGAGTGACAGACTTCCACTTCCTGCTATCCCTTATCAGATCCTTCAAGGTTGAGGCTTCGTTGCCCACGGCGGCTCGCCATTATCGTCGAAATCGGCCCATTCAAAGAATGAACATCCTTGGTGGCCCGCCGTGTATCCTGCATAGCACATCCACATATAGCGTCCTTGGGTTTCCTTTCGTCTCATGACACAACGCAGCACTGTGGCCACACCGCACTTGCATCGTGGAGTATATTTCGGGTGGAAGCTTTCACGGTAGTTTCGATAGGTGATATTGATACGTCTGTTACCGGCAATCGGATGAGGGTCGATGACTGAAGCTGGATAAATACTGTGCTTCCATTCCTCTTGCATCTCCGCGTGCATGACAAGCAGTGAGTTGTGAGGGAGATGGATCGCTATTTGGCCTTGGGCGTCGCCTTGCTGTGAGACATTCTTCGCTCCGGCTGATCCGGCTTCAGCAGCTACTATCCTGCGCACTCTGAATTCTCTAGCGACTCCTAGGCTTATACTGCCGATGATGGCACGAGGACCAAGATATGTCAGCTGGTCGGTGTGGTAGCCTACAAGCAACGTTACTCGTATCCAATATGTCCTCCTTCTGGTATGCATTACCTACGCTCTCCGCACCGCCTTTGTAACAATTTACGAAAGCCGCATTAGGTATCCAAAGATCCGGTGATTGATACTTGAGCTTCTTACCTTCCGGATAATGGCTTTTGATCCGCTTTAAGACCTCCTTATTGACAGCGGCTTGTATTATGGGAGCTACTGCACGCATTTGAGAAGTAATCTCACGGACGTCTTCCAGGTAGCTTCCGTTATAAACGTACTCAGTCCTCTGTTTTGTCTGTTCTTCGTGGTTGTCAACGTAGAAGCATGCAGTGTGAGGGCTTTGCACAATGTTGTCAAACAGCTTGAAGGATTGCCGACCGAAAGTAGGGGCTTCCTCGAGCAGCTCCTTGAGCAAAGCATCGGCCTGTTTAGCGGGTAAGAAATTATGGATGATGGAGCATGGCGTGTGGGCCGCAATATCATCAGGGGTGTACAGATGTAGTGTTGCATTTTTTCTCGTTAGAGACTTTGGCTTTCCTGCAATAGCTTTTGGGGAGCCGTCAGTGGTACGGAATGATTCCAGAGAAGCCTGATAGCCTATACCACCACTGCCGACCGCAGATCTTTTCCGAGGTGATGTTGAATCTGGCGATTGCCGTAGTATTTGGGTGACCTCGTCTACGGAGCCATCGGCTGAGATCAGTAAGTCCAGCAGAGCCCCTTGATCTAGGCTTGGGAAGAGTGAGGCCAAAGTGGCAATTTTCATATCAGTCGTTTCGGAGTCTTCGTCTTTGGTAGAATTCGGATCCGAATGGTAGCTTCGTAGCTCGCCATACGGAGTATCCGTACGACGTCTTTTTGATGAGATAAAGGCATCCATGGCAGCCCATATCAGCCCACATACAATGTTCCGTGCCTAGCATGCCTAGGAAAAGGAGGCATCCTCATAAAGGTGTCGGAGCCTATGTCAAGATCCATGGATCTAGTCGATTTCCTAGAAGAGAACATTGGGACCTCGAATGGCTCCATTTCGAATAGGTATTCAGAGCCAATGGCAGCACTCAGAATAGACGCTTGCCGCGTTTAGCGCTGCCGGCAGGATATGTCGTCTCCTGTCTGTCAGCCGGGTCAAAATAATAATTCTAGTCAACTCATCAGTCGGTGAAAAGTCATGAGCTCAAAGAAAGAAGGATGTGCTTTTGTTGGGTCTCCTCTCCCAGGGACAAAATACCAGATTAATATGCCTTAGTAAACCTGTCATGAGGTTATGTGATGGCAAGGCATAGTACCATGGGAAGTTCACACTTTCATGAAATTATGATCAAGGTGTCCCTGTTTGTCCTAAGGTGTGAATCAATATGGATCAGAGAACATTCACCATCTCTGTCAGCATGAAAAAGTTGCGTGGTACCGCAGCTTGTACGCTTTTATTTCTGTCTCATGGTTTTCGTGAAAATTTGTGGACTGTTGGATTGCAGCTGGGTGTGATCTTTGGCTAATGCCTGCGTTCCCAAGCTAAAGAGCTCATGAGCTGGCTCGTTCAAAACCGCTGACAATCCCCACACCATTATCTATGCAACATTGGTCCGCAGCAGGAGTAACAGAGGTCTCCTGTGCTTATTCTTGGAAGACGCTACTTTGTCTTCCTATGAGTGCCTTCTAATCTGTGATTCGTCGCTGCTGCCAATCTTGTGGCTCAACACTTGACTCGGGGTAGCACCTGCAAATTCTATGCCCAGTCCGGGCGGTCCATACGATGGCCACTGCTACTTGATTATCGAGATCAACTATTACTACGCGAACATCAGCCAACATCAACCAGGTACACACTCGTTCATCGATATCTTTACATGTAAGAAGACCCTGCTTATGATCATTCTGGCCGTCGAGATATCAAGAGATTAACGGTTTACCGAGATCACTTTTGGGCATCCGAGGACTTAGTCTCTCAACGTACTGACACATTGTTACGCGATTGTCGCGCGATTCGATGCAGCTTTATATTTAATTGACACCAATATGGCTGGATTAGGACAGGAATGCGTCGTCTGCCTTGAAACTGTTCATCCAGTTGATCTGGTCACATTGCCTTGCGGAGATCACTACTGCAGGCAATGCCTGAACGACCGCTTCGACAGTGCTGCAATGAGCGAAGCAAATTTTCCACCAGCGTGCGAACATGGACCGATCGAGCTTGCGAGCGTCAGGATCTTCCTTCTTCATAGCGTCGTGAGGGCCTATGAGTCCATACAGGAGGAGTTCAGCACACCCAATCGGGTCTACTGTTACGAGTCGACGTGTTCTGCCTGGATCTCTCCAACCCATATTCACAACAACGTGGCAACCTGCGTTGCGTGTTCAAAAACCACCTGCGCGTACTGCAGAGCAAAGCTCCATGAAGATGAATCAGAATGTCCGGACGATCCAGCAGTCCAAACGCTCATGGCAACGGCACAACAAGAGGGGTATCAGCAATGTTCGCAGTGCAGGCGACTGATCGAACGTACTGCGGGCTGTAATCACATAATGTAAGCCTAAAAAGCATTTCGCGTTGCTGGCTTTGCTGACTAACTATACAGATGTAAGTTACACCTGCAGATCATCTTGGCCGACATTTGCGTATTTAATCATGTCTTTTGCCTCATTTTAAGCATGAAGTGACTCAAAGGCGGAATGCTGACTCCAGAAAGGTACCTGCGGCGAAGAGTTCTGCTACAAATGTGGCGAGCGATGGAGGACTTGCCATTGCCCCTTGTTCGATGAAGCTTTCCTACCCGCAGCACAACGGGCTATGGACGAAGGTAAATTATAACTTCGGAGCATCTTTGCCTCATTCTGAGCTGAGCAATGAGCTCTGAGATATGTCTGTCTAAGCAGCATTCGCTCCAAAGACATGCCCACAAGCTCGGTCCATTGACTCAGGGACGGAATGCTGACTCCGAAAACTCATAGATCCCCATGCCCACATACCCGAAGAAGTTCGCCAAGCTCTGGAAGACGATCTTTGGGACGCTTTCGACGAGGCCGCAGATCGTGGACAATTCAATGTGCAACGAATCCAACATATATTGGGGCCAGTGGTGGGACCCCAAGTTGCTGCCATGTGGGATTTACCTGCACTGGTGGAGAATCTTCGTCTGCATTTCGCGCCTGATGGAGCTGAACCTCGGCCACAGCACCCCGAAAGAGTGGAACTTCCACTTCGCCCTCATCCTAATCCACCTGTACCTGCATGGATGGTTGATCCTAATCCACCTGTACCTGCACGAGTGGCTGATCAAAATCCACCTCTACCTGTACGAGTGGCTGTTTTCCCAGATCCGGATTGGATTCGACAGGCTTTAGGGTTTGGTGGCGTTGAAGTACGTATAGTCCAATCCAGTGCACACGAGTAATGCCAGTTGTCAGAAACAGAACATGAGTTTTGTTATCTGATTGTTTTCAACGCTCTTTCATAGCATCCACTCGCAAAATCTGCCTCTTGGCTCAAACCAATGATGCAAGGACCAATCACTGATTCTGAAACTTTATAGGCTGGTCAGGCTGAACGGGATTGGATCCGACCTCCGGCGAACCCCGATCGCGTTAACGACATCGTACAAGCTCGTATCGGCGCCCGTCGTAGAGCTGGTGAGGACGAAGGGCAGCTCAATCGACCTCAAAGGCCGGACCGCATGGATATCGCTGATCTACTACCACAAGCAAACGAGCCACGACGGCCAGAAGCTGTGAGAGTACCCGTACCAGGGCCTGCCGCTTTAGAAGCGATAGGAGAGCGAATGAGGCACGCCAGAGAAATGGACGGAGCAGCGCGTCGTCTCCAAGGATTACATCTCGGTCGCGAACAGCAACACATCCGGGCTGCTATCGATGATCCAGGTGAAGGCCGTGTGGGAGCGCAAGATCGCGAGGCAGACGTCGCACGCCAAGTCCAAGCACTTGAGAACCGGTTCCTTGCCGACGGGCTGCCAGAAGATTTTGAGATACGAGATGGGCAGCTTGCAGCCAACGATCGCGTCATTAACGAGCGTCCGATTAACCCACATCCCGTTGCCCAGCGTCCCCAGCCACCACGACCACATCAACCGGCCTTACCGCCTGTTGCACCTATAGTGCTACCCCCAGGTCATAACGAATGGGGTCTGGAACTTAATTGTCCCCACCAGCAATGGCGCAAGGACAATCAAGCCAACCAGGAGTGCCACGGTTGCCATCAGGTCCAAGCGAACTACACCCTCGTGTGCAATCTCTGTGCTGCACGTCGCTGCAAAAGGTGCAAGCGGAGGATGGCTGCCGGTAGATGGTGAAGACGATCGAAGGTAACGAGTACGTTGCAGCGAGCTCAAGAGATACATCGCAGCAAGGCTCAAAAGATAAACGGCAGCAAGGGTCAGAGAGATCGGGCTTTATTATTTACACCGGGTACCTTAATGAAGCTTGAAGGTCTGGGAATCAACCAAAACTACGTTGATCAAATGTGTACCATAGCTCAGACAGACAGTGCGTTGATAGATCGCGAATGCAATTGCTGCTAGATTTCTTTGTATCTCAGGCGCTGGCAGGCTGCTGATCGCAGGGGCTGGGTGTGCTTTTTGGTGGGGAACAACGTGTTGACGGAATGGCGATGGCATGAATGACCAGTGACGGCCCATTGCTAAAGCGGCAAAGCGTTGAGTGACTTGGTTGGAGAGTTGTAAGGAAGTGGCAGGAGATAGGATTTCACAAGAGGTGCCAAGCGAAATTGCTGGTGCCATCGTGTGAGATGCTCGATAGCATATGGTCTTGAGCGACAAAGTAATCCAGCGATAAAGCTCACTGATGCAGTTGCCAACGAGCAGATTTTTAGCATTACGGGTCATGTAGAAGCGGTCAGAGAGCAGGCAAAGACCCGAAGCTCTCATGTAAGCTCATGTAAGGCATTCATACAGTCTTCGCACATAACAAAGTAACACGAAAACCATATAGAACCTTTCCGCTTCTGCAAGCAACTCCCAAACACTCCAATCCTCCCAAGAACGCCATCTCACTTCCCCACCCCTTCAACAAGGCCTCACCCATTCCCCTACCTCTCCGCTCCTCCAGGCCCCATAACACTCCTAACATCCCAAACCGCCACCCTCTCATCCCACCCACAACTCGCACACCACCCCTCCGCCCCAAAAAGGCACCAATCCACACCCATCACAAACTCCGTATGCCGCCCCATCCTGCCCATCTCCTCCCCAAACACCCCTCCTCCGCCTCCCGCATCTGGACCCTTATTCATCCCCTCAGCCGCGTCCGTCCACACCCGGCACGTCATGTCATAGCTCGCGCTCAGCAGCACGTCGCTCAGATGCGGACTCCACGCCACCTTGCGTACCGCGTACTCGTGCCCCGCGAAGAGCGTCACGGGGCCTTGGCCCGGGGCGCGGATGTCGAAGGTGCGGATGTGGCGGTCGACACCCGCGGCGGCGAAGGTGCTGGAGCGGTATTTGTTCCAGTCGTGGGTCAGGGCTTCGGAAGGGGGGGTGGTCTGCTGGAGGCGGGTGGCGCTGGGGCCGGCGGTTGGGGCGGCGTGGATGGGGATGGTGAGGGTGAGGTGGTTGGAGGCGGAGGAGGGGGTGCGCAGGTCGAAGAGGCGGAAATGCGAGTCCGAGGAGACGGAGGAGAGGAGGGAGGGGGAGTGGGGGGTGAAGGCGGCGCTGTAGGTGCAGGAGTGGGTGGGGAGGGTGAGGAGGGAGTCGGAGCGCTGGGGGGACCACTGTTGGTTGTTAGAGGAGTGGGGGTGCGCCGGGAGAGGGAGGAGAAGGGCAGGCGGGAGAGAGTACAATCTTGATGGTGCCGTCCCAAGAGCTTGAACAGAATGTGTCCTTGGTGATGAGGTTCCAATGAACGGCGAAGACCTCCCGCTTGTGCTCTTGCCACGACTGGATGGGGAACTCGTCAAGCGCTATATCGAAGAGCTTGATGGAGCCATCGCCGGTGGCGGCGACGAGCTGGTTCTCGTGCGCTTCGGACCAGGAGACGTCATAGAGGGAGTCTTGGGTATCAAACCTTAGCACGTCGTGAGCGGCAGGATTGGGGGTTGGGTTATTGGACGAACCATTTTTCTGCAATGATGCCTTTGGGAGTTAGACCTAGGATGTATAGTCGTCCATTACCGACAAGACCGAAGTTGGCGGACGAGGCGACGGCGAGGCGGGAGTCGAAGAAAGGGGAGTATTTAATGGCGTAGCCATTGTAGCCTTGGGTGCGAAATTCGAGCATCGCGTGGCTTGCATCATCTCAGAATAGATAGTTCAGGAAACAATACATGTCGCGACCTCGTACCTTTACGTCAAGAGGAGTCTCCAAGATCTATGAAGGCTTGTTTGCAATTGAGAAGTGAATGACTTGGACCTCGGTAAGAAACCAAGACCAGAGCCTATCCGGATTGAGCGAGAAGTAGGGTTGACAGACGCCCCTGGTGCGAGCCTTAGGTTCTTGTGTGAGCCGCTATTGAGCTGCGTTGTTTTTGATTGAAGTATGATATGATGGAGGCATTTGTTAGTCACTATATTCAGAGGCCATAGAGGTTTGGTATCTCAGCGAGATATGGTCTGTCGACCTTGCTTGGCTTGAAGGAATCGAGGTTTTCACGAACTACTTTAACTGAAGCACGGTATCTTCTACACAAGCTTGACGGAGAAGTTCTGGCATCGAGGACTATCGCAAGAATAGTATGGCAATGGCAAGAATTTTGGGTGGCTACCTGAGCAAGCAACCAGCCTCCTTCCCAAAAATGGTTTGAACGCGGAAGATTGACGGAGATCGAATTATGCAATCAATGAGTTGGAGTTCCTCGGTGTTTTCCTCGTAAATTTAGAGGCAGGTACGGAACACCGCAGGTACATTTAAGAGGGAGAACTAACGATTAAAGTCCAAAAAACGCCCTGTATTTCCCCCCAAAAGTCAACCAGACATGCCCAAGTCTAGTAAGTCCGAGACTGCTCTTCCACCGTCAATGAAGATCCCGCGACCCACTCGTATACAGGCTGCAAGGGGATACGATCATTTTTGCCCCCAAAAGTCCTCCAGAACCTAGCAATGTCGAGAAGATATCTAGGATTGGTCTGAAATGGCGTTCGTTTTGATCCGACCATTTTCGCAAGCTCCCGGGAGGCAACGACGACGACATCTTGGTCCATATCGTGTGAATTGTCCATTCCAATGTCGTTAGAAGTGACCGTGTTCTGGAATTGCTGGTATAGAATGGACAGGTTCAGCTTATACCTTTGCTTAGCGTCCCTAATGGCATTGATTTTCCTTTCAACTGCCTCAAGACCGTGTAAGAGTCTGGGATACAAGTCGAGGATGTAAGATGGGGTAGTGGAACGAAGCTCCGGATATCGGTGGTTGAGGACTGATGTGTTGCGACTGTTGACGATAGGCCGAGTACCATGATGCGGAGGTATGCTGTATAGCAGTACGATGTATTTGCAGCAATCGTAGAACCGCGCGTGAAGATCGTGTAGATGGTCGAGAAGTGCGTCGACAGAGCCGTAATCCTCGTCCCTAAGATGGTAGTAGGTCTCAAGCATCTTGGCGGGGAGCCTTTGCATAGACTCGGTCGCGAAATCTGTGCCACTTTCCAAAAGGTTGTTAATGTGATCGACGGCGCCTCCTGCCATTCCCATGGTCTCCATCATTGGACGGATGGAAAGAATGGCAGCATATACTCTCATTTCACTGTAGAAGGACATGGTAAGATATGGCGCAATTGGTACGATAGACTGGACTATGCGAAGAAGATATTTAAAACTAGAATCAGAAAGGATGTGAGCAGGGAGCAACCTTAAGAGTACGAGACAGAAGAGATAGAGGCTGGAACTGACTGGAGAACTGAGGCAAAAAGAGAGAATTAGACAGGATCTCGAAGTCAGGTGATCGAGAAGCTCAAGCCAAGATACACCGTTTTGAGGTAGTTTTGCGGATCTCTTGCTAAGATGGAAAACTTCGAATGTGCAAATCAACCTATCGTAATGGCGGTCAACCTTCCTCGTATCTCTAGTAGTACCCGGCATTCTTCGGATCAGGAACACTCAAGAACGCCAACCTCGTCTAAGCATCAAACCCCTGTCTACTCATCGCCATCATCCACATCAACCGCGCAGCTTCTTTCTAAATTGTGGCACTAGAGAACTAGAAGACCTACCAGACACGGCAGCGTCCCCTTCCACAACTCCATAAGACGACATTACCGGACCATTGGGCGTGTGACGATCAACAGCCTCTTCCGCGCTTTTACGACTTCCTTCCATTTCGTGACGGAGTGTCTGGATTTGCTTGCGGAGAACACGGTAAACAAGGTTGTCGTCAAGCTTCGAAGCACTTCCTTCGGAAGGCTCGCCGTTGGCTTCTTCTGGGGCCTCGCTGAACTCTTTGTTGGTCCCTCGTTGGACGGCTACAATGACGAGAAGAGAGGTGATGAAGGCTTCCTTCAGATAGGCGAAGCTGAAGTCTTCAGTAATGTCGGCGATGGCTTTGCTAAGCTCTGGAGGGAAGTCGATGGTTTTGTTGCTCGCTAGCTTGAATCTAGAGGATAAATCAGATGGCTGGCAATAGATTTCATCCACAAGGGCAACTCTACCTCCAGTAGTCACAGTAATTGACTCTTTCAGGGGTTGCAGGCAGGGTGAAATGGTACTTGCGATCGAACCGGCTAGGACGCTTGGAGATCCCAGGATCGAGGCGTTCCACTGCCAAAGATGTCAGCATCATGACCGGAAATTGGGGACAAAGAGTGCAACTAACGGTAATTGGTGCTTCCAATCATCATAATCCCATTATTTGACTCAAGTCCGTCAACCTCATTGAGAAAGAAGCTTCTAACCTGATTTGTGATCAAGCTGTCTAGGTCTTCGAAAACAAGCAGACAAGGGGCCATTTGCCGCGCCTTGACAAAGATTAGACGGATAGCAAAATGTGGACCACGGCAACCAGCAAGCGACTTCACATAGAGCGTGGGTATCGGATCTGGGCGAGCAAACAAGGAATTCATAAGCGCCTTGATCGAGATAGTTTTGCCGTTTCCGGGTAGGCCGTGGAGAATGATACCTCTTTTCCACGGGACAGCGAATTGCTTGTAGTCGTCCCTGCAGTCAAAGAATCCTTCGACGTCTCGTACCAGAACATCTTTCAGATCCTTATCAAGAATGACATCTTCCCAAGTCGACTGCTGAACACTCCTCCAGAGTTCCTTATTCTTCGTCCAACGCTCTTGGTCAAACATCAACACTTCCTCGTGCAAGTCGTTACCATACTGCGACGCAGCTGCGATCAGAGCGTCAACGGTCTTAGATTGGCCATTGACAAGGTCGTCTTCCTCGCGTTTGTAAAGGACCAAATTATGCCGGACGGTTTGAAAATTCTCGACGTAGTGCGCAAGGTATACCAGGAATGGGGTTTCCTCCCAACGATACTCATATTTTGCGAAGATTATTTGATCTTCGAACTGGCCTGGCATTCCTGCTGCTCGACCAGTCGCAGGTTTGTAGCTTCGCCGCAATATTGGCTGGTCAGTTTCTCTGTCGAGCTTAGCTTGAGCTTTGCCAGCGTCAGCAAAAGCTATCAAACCAGTCGACTCAGGTGTGACGGTTATGGTCCAGCCTGGATAATGCTTGCGTAGAGAGGTCACAATAGCGACTTCCGTTGAAGCACTGGGCTGATTACGATGTGCCTGGAAGTCTTTGAAGACACTCGCTTTGGCCTCTCTCAGTATTGCCGCTTCGTCGAACATATTACCAAATTTTGCTAGCTGTGTGAAAAGGGTACGGTATCATTCAATTGAGCCGGTGTGATACACTGGAACAATGCCATCGATTCATCTTTATAGTTTCATGAGTTAGGCTGAGACTTCAGTAACACCACTCGGTGTCAGGCAACAGCGCGCATCTGCCCGCGCCTCGCTATGAAAGCCTTGGAACACCCGTACCTATGGGAAACGAGATTTGGCATATTACACCCGATTAGCTCCACTTTAACTGCTTGGACCCTGCAAACCCAAAGTCTCCTCCGCCGATCTTTGCCAGCAACCGCCGAACGGGAGCACACAGTTCCCCACCTCGAACACACTGCTCAACAACAGAATATCAGCCAGGCGGTTTGGAGCTGA
>JAABUL010007977.1_pt1 | contig 11046 bp, 10 predicted proteins | sample 5559151 | NCBI WGS metagenome assembly JAABUL01 (sample SAMN10711876, study PRJNA513368) | rock metagenome | isolation source: Antarctica rocks | place: Antarctica: Victoria Land, Pudding Butte sud | reverse complement strand
CGAAACGGTTGCTTTAATGATAGCGGAAGTTCATAACAGGCTCTAGTCAACGAGCGTCACGGGGTGCGTAGCAACCGCGATGGGCTGCTACGCATCAATTCCACCTAAATGGGGCGTGACCCACTAGTCGTAGGGGGTGGCCCTAGCGTGGGGGTCGGCGCTAATCTCCCGGTACCGGCAGAATTCCATGGTGGGGTGAGTGACACCTGGTCATGGGTCCCCATTGGCACATGAATAGAGAAGACGAGTCGTTTATTGGCGGTGTGCGATGGATGCGCCAAGGCGTTATCGTCACGGCCTCCTGGGGGACAGCACGATTGCAGGTGCATCCCGGAGGCATTAGCCTTGGCCCAAGTGTGACCTGGCCAGGGGTGGGGAGTATCGTCCTCTTGCCTCTGTTTCTCCTGACCAGGATCATTCCACGCTGGGAGTTCGCATGGAGCGACATCACGAGGGTTGAGAATACCGGGCGAGGGGTGCGGCTCATCGTGCGCGGAAGAGAAGACCCTATCGTCTTTAACAGATGGGCGATCAGGGGTTATCCGCGCGTCGATCCACTTCTACATGCCTTGGAACGCCGTGGCGTGATGGTTGACTGGCAGGTTAAGCCAGCAACGTGGTCGAAATTGTGACAAGAGCGACCGGAGAGAAGAACACGCCATCCACGGGGATGGATCCAGATGTCCTTGCCACACGGATGGAGGAGAGGCGGTTCCGGCCTCTCCTCCATCTGACGAGAGTGTAATGAAGACATGCAGCGTGTGGCCGCCTACATTCGGAGGAATAGGATCGCGCTCGGCATGCTCGCCGCCTTTGCTCTGGTTGGCGGTGTGAGCACGCTCGGGCAGCCATGGGTGACCATCTTTACCACGCTCGGCGGCGCTGCCCTCCTCGTCGTCGGCGTGTTGGTCGCGACAAACTATCAAAGGCAGTGTTATGTCATATGGCTGTTCTACGAAGGAGTCGTTGCCTGACCCCCTATACGTCCGAGGTCGCCTACCCCAACGGCGTGGACCCAGCCCGTCTCTACACGCCCAACCAGCGCGGCCGGCGCGCCGGCCGCTGGTTCAGCCTCTCCGCTGTGTTCGGCGCCGGAGCCGGCTCAGCGCCCCTGCCCGTCGGCGCGTGGGTGATCAAGGACGGTCGTGAGTCGGGAGTCGGGAGTCGGGAGTTAGGGGGAATAGCCCTGCCGGCACATTGATGGATCAAGGGGGACGCATCGTGTCAATGCGTCCCCCTTTACTCCCGACTCCCGACTCCCGACTCCCGACTCCCGACTCCCGACTCCCGACTCCCGACTCCCGACTCCCGACTCCCGACTCCCGACTCCCGACTCCCGACTCCCGACTCCCGACTCCTCGTGCCCGCAATGCTCACTGGGCGGGACGTCGAGGCCGGGGTTACCGTCGAAGAACCCGACCGGCTTGAGGTGAAACCCGCAGGTGGTGACCGGCATGACCGGCCAGTCCTCGGGGCGCACCACATGGTGCGCGCCAAACGTGTGCCACACCACCACGTCGGTCTCCTCCAGGGGGCGATCCTGCCGTGCGTAGGCGGGCAGGCCCAGGCCGCCGGGGTGCTGGTAGGGGTAGTCGCCCGTGGCGTAGAGTTCAGTCGGGTCGTAAGCTGTGACCCACAGATGGCTGCGCGCGAAGCCGCCGCGGTCCATTGGCAGCGCGTCGGGCTGGAATAGCGGGAAGGGGCTCTCGCCAGGGACCAGCTTGTAGGCGGCGGGTTGGTCGAGCGCGTTGCGTGAGCGCGGGTTGGCGATCTTCCAGTAGCGCATCGTCGCGGGGTTGATGGTACGCTGCGCCTCTGACTCGCGCGCTAGCAACGTCTCGCGCGGCTCCCAGGCGTTGCCGTAGGGGTTGTCTGGCCCCCACGGCAGCGCCTCGCTATTGACCTCGTAGACCGAATTGGTCGGCCCATCCACGCTCATGTCGAGCCGCACGTTGAAGAGGTGCTGATGGTGCGGACCGTACAGCCCCGGCGCGACGAGCGTCCCGAAGCGCGGCGTTTCCCCCGGCGCGAGCGCGCCCGTAGTGATGATACCGGTCAGCTTGATCTCGTACGCGATCGAGCCGTCCTGGTAGAGGTACCAGAAGAAACCATACTCGTAGTTGTCGATGGTCGAGATCGACGAGACGACGAGGCGGCGCGACCGGCGCACCTCGACATGCCCTGTGCGCAGGTCGGTATGCTTCCAGAGCAGTCCGGCGTCCTCCTCGTGCATGCAGATCGCGTTCTTCAAGACGCTCGGTGTCCCGTCTTGATCGTGCAGCGCGACATCGAAGTAGTGGATCTCGCCGAGGCAGTCGCAGCCGCGCACGAGCGAGTTGGCGAGCACGCCGACGCCGAACTCCCCCGCGTCGAAGACGTTCTTGAGGCGTTGCGTCGGATTGGGGTCGCCGTAGGGGACCCACATCTCGGAGAGGGCGGCGCGATACATGATGGGGCGGCGCTTGCCGCGGTCATCGTACGCCAGCAGGTTGAGCACAAGCCCCTCGCGCGGCGTGAAGCCGACGCGGAAACTCCACTTCTGCCAGATCACGCCGTAGCCGTCGACCGTGAAGCTGGGTCCCTCGGGCTGCGTGATCGAGATCGGCTTCAGGCCGTCGCGTAGCGCGGGGTACGAGGGCACGTTGGCGGGATCGGCCATGCCCGCGACGGTGTAGGCGCCGGGGCGCGTGGGGATGGGGACGATACCGTGGTCCTGGACGTCGATCACCTCCATCAGGTCCAGGTCAACCGTGACCACGAGGTTCTCGACCGGGTGGGCGTAGAAGTTGTCGTCGGGGCCGTGGCCGATACAGGTGAGCGGGCGCATCAGGCGGCGATGCGCCGGGTCGTCCTCGGGACCGGTGTAGCCCGCGGGCCATAGGTCGACGACCGCCGACTCGAAATCGGTGACGCCACGGCGGCGCAGCGCCTCACGCCAACGCTCGTCGCGGCGCACCGCCTCCTCGACGTGCATCAACTCCTCGAAGGTCAGCGGCGGCTGCACGCCCTCCAGTTCCCGCCATTCGCGCACGACGCCCTCGGTTAAGGAGACCATAGCCTCGTACGTCTTACGCTCGGTGCGCTCACGGATCGGGACGAAGGCCTCGCGCGCGCTGGGGTCGCCCGCCTGGTAGGCGAGGACCGTTTCTTTAGGCGGTTCCTTGAGCCAGATCGCGACGAAACGCGCTGACTGACCGAGGTTATAGGCCCCGCGCAGGATGCGCGCGGCCGCGCCGATCTCGCCCGTCGTCAGTGGGTCAAGCGGGTGCGCAAGAGTTTGCGCGGCGGTCGTGTTGTCTTGGGTGCGAACAGTCATAACCTTCCTTTTAGCTCTATGTTGGATCAGGCCAGGGCCGGACCGCTACCCCCGACTGGGGTAGGTTCGACCACATGGACCTGGCTGGGTTCGACCACATGGGCGCGCGTGTCGCGGCCGAGCGCGTAGAAGATGACGCCGACGACGAGGATCACCACCAGCGGCAGTATCTGCGTCAACTCGTACTGCAGGCGTTGGTGTGCGAACTGGAGGCCGGCCAGGGCGTCATCCGGGTTGCCGCCCGTCCCGAACAGGCCGGTCAGGGGTACGCAGAACGTGCTAAAGGTGGTCACGGCGGTGAGGCTGAGCGTGCCACCGAGCCAAATGGGATTGGAGACCCAGTAGAGCAGCGCATTGACGGCGGCGACGAAACGGCCAAAGGCGAGGCGCGTCCAGATGTATGATCCGCCTTCTTCAGGGAACGCCGAACCCAACTCGGCTGTGAGGAACGCATAAGGGATGAAAAACGTCAGGCCAAGGAAGATAAGCCAGGTGAACCCTTGGGCGCCGTTCTTGGCAACCGTGCCGATGGTGTCGAAGCCGACGAGCGTGCAGATCAGGAAGAACAGCATGTCGAAGCGCCGGAAGTGCTTGCGCAGCTTACTCTTCTGCTCCATGCCAACGAGGGTTGTGTCGATCCCCAGGGTTGTGTCGATCCCCAATGCCGCATTGACTGTTGCCACTATAGTCTCTCCTCATTACGTCGCGTTACCACATGGGCCGCGTCGATCACCCAATCGAGCCGCCATAAGCATCTCCGTCTATCATACGGCGACTCGTTGCACCGATCATAACACAACAGCGGCGGGTTCACTAGCGAGGGTAGTTGCCAGTAGCCAGGCGCCAGGCGCCAGGAAGCATACGTCGTTTCGTCACATCATGCACAAAATCTGTAGAGCGCCCCGCACTACGAACTGACAACTGGCAACTGGCAACTGACTACTTTCTATCAGCGCCGCAGGCCGATGATCGCGACGACGAGTTCAACCGCGATGAGCGCGATGACCAGCGCCTCAAGCAGCAGCGCACGCGCTGCGGCCGCTTCGTCCGCGAACAGAGCGGCGGACTGCTGTAGCGCTTCTAGCGTTTGCGCCGTGCCCTGTCGCCACACATCGAGGCGCAACACGACCAGCGCCGCCGCATAGACGCGGTTCCAGTACACGTCCTCGGTCACTTTGAGCGCGTTCTCCACGCGCGCGCTCGTCTCGACGCTGTCGACGATGAGGCTGTGGATTTCGTGTTGAAAGCGCGTGGCCGCGCCCAGTTCCCACCAGTGCAGGCGGCCAACCCCACGCAGGCGCGGCGCGATCTGCGCCAGGTCGCGCTCGACCCGCGTGTCGTACGACCGGAAAGCCAGTAGTTGCGCGTTAGCCACCTCCAGCAGGAACGTCGCGTCCTCGCGCGCGGCGGGATCGGGATCGATCACGATGGCCCCGCTCCACGTTAACAGGATCAGGTCGTCCTCATAGTAGCTGAGTGTCGTCGCCAACGCTGCCGCCGCGTCGCTCAACGAGCGCCGCTCCCCTAGCGCGGCGCGCAGGAGGGCCGGGTGGGCACCCAGGCGCGCGGCGGGGACACCGGGTCCGAGCCGCCCGATGACGAGAGCCAGGTACTCTTCCGTGCGGATCGTCGCGTTGGGACGGTCGATGGTCGACTGGATAGCCCGCCGCAAGGTCTCCAGTGAGGGCGTCAGTACATCGACGATCTGCTGCGGGGCGGCTAACACGTCCGCGACGATATCGGACGCCCGCTCCCAGGAGAGCGGCGCGGGGAGGTCGAGCGTGATGCGAAAGGCGACGATGCCCAGGTCGTAGATGCGGGCCTCGAGGCGTCCGCGCAGGGACAAAGGGCCGACGGTGACGGTGACGGCCTCCAGGGCGGCCACGAGCGGGGGTTGTGGCATGTCGATGCTACCCCCGCGCGTCATGACGGGGCTCGTGCGCGCGCGGGGCGTGGCCAGCAGCGCCCGCGCGCGCACGAGGTCAATGCTGTCGCCGAGGTCGTAGAGTTGATAAAGCTGGAGCGCGGCGTCCTCGATGAGCGGCGGCTCCACGATGTTCGGAGTGATAGGAGTCATTCCTTACCTGATCCGCATATTGACGCGAACTACCCGTTGACGCGCTAGCCACAAGGTAGACGGCCCCTGTGGCATTGTCAAGGTGGAGGCGTTATAGTACAAAGTTGTACAGGAGGTGAGGTATGTCGGCGATCCGGGTCCTGATTCTAGGGGTGTTGAGCAAGGAGTCGTTGCACGGCTACGATGTTCGCCGTCAATTGGAGGAGTGGCACGCCGAGCAGTGGGCGCATGTGGCCTACGGCTCCATCTACTCCGCGCTTTCGAAGATGGCCGGCGAGGGTCTGGTCGAGGTCGTGGGGTCTGACCGGGGCGTCCGGGGGGCGGGCCGCATCACCTACGCGATCACCGAGCGGGGGCGCCAGGATTTCCTGCGCCTGCTGCGCGACTATTGGTGGGGCGAACAGCCCACCATCGACCCCTTCCAGGTGGCGCTCACCTTCATGGATCGTCTGCCACGCGACGAAGTGCTGACCGCGCTACGGCAACGCGCTGCTCGGTCGCGCGCGTTCCTGGAGGCGTTCGAGACAATGTGGCCGTCTATCCGGCCGCCCAACCTACCTCGGTTCATGATCGAAAACCGGCGTCTCGACATCGCGCATGTTGAAGCCGAACTGCGCTGGATCGAGGATGTCATCCCCAAGATCGAGCGCGGCGACTTACCCTAACCTCGGGGACGCCTTTCCCATTTCTCCAACTCTCTGCTATACAATTTTGCATAAAGATACAAATTTGTGTACCATGGAAGTAACCGTGCGGTCGCGCCGCAATGAGCGCGCCACGAGGTCACCCGAGGAGGGCCGCCATGTCCATGTCCAGTTACGACACACCTGTCCTGATCGTCGGCGGGGGGCCGGCCGGCCTCACCGCCGCCCTGCTGCTCGCGCGCCAGGGCGTCCCGCCCCTGTTGGTAGAGCGCCACGAGGGCACGTCGATCCACCCACGGGCGCGTGGGCTCAACGTGCGCACGATGGAGATCCTGCGGACGGTGGGCCTGGAGGACGCCGTGCGGGACGCCGGCGCCGCCCTCGCCGCCAGCCGCTATATGCTCTTCGTGGACACCCTCGCGGGGGAGGAAATCCGGCGCGTCCCCGACGCGGACCTGCTGCCGGTCGGGGACGCCCTGGCGGCGGTGACGCCCTGCGACTGGGGGCGCTGCGCCCAAGATGACCTGGAGCCGATCCTAGCCGCTTCCGCCCGCGCCCACGGCGCCGACCTGCGCTTCGGGACGGAGCTTGTGTCTTTCTCTCAGGACGTGGACGGCGTGTCCGCGCTGTTGGAGGATCGGGCGAGCGGTGAGCGGCGCACGGCGCGCGCACAGTATCTGGTGGCGGCCGACGGCCCCCACAGTCCGGTGCGGGCGGTGCTCGGGATACCAATGGTTGGGCTCGGTCCGGTCGCACGCGGCCAACTCGGCCATTTCGTGAACGTCTATGTCCGCGCCGACCTGTCGGATCTCGTGCGCGGCCGCGAGTTCATCCTGTGCTTCGTAGAGCGGCTAGGGGCGGAGGGTCTTCTCATGGCCGTGAACAACAAGGACCGCTGGCTTTTCAACGTCGAGTACGACCCGGCTCGCGGTGAGACCCCGGACGCATTCACCCCGGCGCGCTGCGTCGCGCTCATCCGTGCGGCCGTCGGCATTCCCGACTTGGGCGTGGAGATCCTGAGCGTGCTGCCGTGGGAGGGGGCCGCGCTCATCGCGGACCGCTTCCAGGCCGGCCGGGTGTTCCTGGTCGGTGACGCCGCGCATGTGATGCCGCCCGCGGGTGGGTTTGGCCTGAACACCAGCGTGCAGGACGCCCACAATCTGGCCTGGAAGCTCGCGCTCGTCCTGACAGGCGTCGCGGACCCGGCGCTGCTCGACACGTATGAAGCCGAGCGGCGTCCGGTCGCGCGTGTTGTCGTAGACCGGGCGGTAAGGGAGCTCGAAGCCCCGACACCTGATGCGGCGCCAACGTGGGAGGGGCCGGGACAGGATAGGCCAGAGGGCGGCGCCTGGAGTGACGATGAGGGCGATCCGCTGGCCCAGCTCCCGCCGATCCTGGGCTATCGCTACGACTCGCGTGCGATTGAAGCGTACGAGGACGCCGACCAGGCTGACCATGCCGTCGCGCTCCCCAAGGGACTGGACCTGACGGGTCGCCCCGGCACACGAGCGCCACACGTCTGGCTAGAGCGCGACGGTCAGCGTATCTCGACGCTCGACCTGTTCGACGGGCGCTTCGTGTTGCTTGCCGGGTCCGAGGGCGAGGCGTGGCGCGATGCGGCGCGTGCCGCCGCTACTCGTCTAGGCGTCGGTCTCGACGCGTACCGCGTCGGCGCGGAGGGTGAGTTGATCGACCACGACGATAATTGGCGCGCCGCGTATGGCGTGACGTCCCTTGGAGCGGCGCTGGTGCGTCCAGACGGCATGGTAGGTTGGCGGAGCGGGGGCGGCGCGCTATCGCCGGAAACGGACCTCGCGGAAGCGCTGGGTCATATACTTGGCCTCGCGTCGTGATCGGCGCTGAGCGCCCACGAAGGACATCTACCGGATGGCGGCGACGTATTTGAGGAAGCCTACCAGTCCACGCCGCGGCGGTTCGCCTGGCGGCAGTGCGAAGGTATGCCAAGTATCACGCTTTTTAATAAATGGCTCCTTTTGCTCGACATTGGGAGCCGTATTGGGCGTACGTACGCCGGTCGGGTCCGGCGGCGGCGATTCAGGTCTATAGCTCATGTCTGTTCATACCTCTACGATAAAACGGCCACTACTATCAAGAGTACCGCGAGGCACAGCACTTCGGCAAGCAGCAACCCTGCCGCCAGACCCGTTCGGCGCGCCTTGAGATCGAGGGTGTAGGCGCTCCGTTGGTACAGTTTGAGCCGCGCGACCGTGAGTTCTCTCTTACTCCTGTCAGCCGGAGCGTCGAGATAGGCGATGAAATCGTTCGGATCGAAGTCCTCGACCGCATCGACCGTGTACGCCCGCGACGCGAAATACACGACGGCGAAATACAGGACGACATCGAAGCCCACGCCGACGCGCACGAGCGCGCGCTGGGCGCCGTGCGACACGAAGGCGGAGTTCAGAATACCCGAGATCGCGCCAACGACGATGCTGGCGGAGCCCAGGATGAACGTCGCCTCGGTGTTGAGGCGCGACTCGCGATCGCGCAGACGCCCGTAGGAATCTTTGAGCTCGTCGTACGCGATGTCCAGGCCGGTGAGTTCCGCCGTCATCGGGTCATACCGCCGTCAGGATAGCGACGCCGCGCGCGGGCAAATCGAGGGCGTCGGCGTGCGTCGCGCCGGTCAGTAGATCACGCATGGGGGCGGGGAGAGCGACGCGCGCGGCGCCGGTCCCGTGATTGAGCGCGAAGGTGTAGGCGCGCCCGTCCTCGCTGACGCGGCGCGTGACCTCCACATCAGCCGGCGCGTCCAGCGGTCCCACGATCCCTTGCTCATCCAGTAGCGCGCCGACGAGCGCGCCCAGGAAGGCGGGCTCAGGACGGGTCGCCACGTAGAGCGCGCGGCCAGCCCCCAGCCGATGATCGGTGACGGCGGGACGGCCGGCGTAGAAGTCCTCGCCGTAGCTCGCCAGCGCCGTGGCGCCTTCCAGATGCGGCAGGTCGCACCATAGATCGCACGCGTAGGTACCCTCGGGGAGCGGACCGCCGGGTGGTACGACGAGGCTATTGGATTGTCCTGGCCGCAGCGGGTCGAACTCCTCGACCCAGATGCCCAGCGTGTGGCGCAGCGGGCCGGGGTAGCCGCCGAGCCAGGCGCGGTCGTCGTCGTCGACCACGCCGCTGAAGTAGCTTGTCAAGAACGTGCCGCCCTCCTCGACGTAGCGCTCGATCGCCGCGCCCTGCCCCTGCGTGACCATGTTGAGCAGCGGGGCCACGACCAGGTCGTAGCCGGAGAGATCGCGGTCAGGCGGGACCACGTCGACGGGGATATTGCGCTCCCACAGCGCGTGGTAGTAGCGCTGTACCTCGTCGAGGTAGCGTAGCGCGGAACTGGGACCGGGCAGGTACTCCACGTTCCACCAGTTGGGCCACGAGAAGACGAGCGCGACGCGCGCGGGCAGGCGCGCGCCGGGGATGCCCGCGCCAAGCGCGCGCAACTCGCGGCCGAGCGCGGCGACCTCACCGAAGACGCGCGTATCCGTGCGCCCACTGTGACCCACGATCGCGCCGTGGTACTTCTCGTACGAGCCGCGCGACTGCCGCCATTGGAAGAACATCACCGCGTCGGCGCCGCGCGCGACCGCCTGGTACGAGAGCAGGCGCATCACGCCGGGGCGCTTGAGCGGGTTGTAGGGCTGCCACTGCACCTGGCTGGGCGTCTGCTCCATTAAGAGAAACGACTGACCGCCCTTAAGCCCGCGCGTCAGGTCGTGCCGGAAGGCGATCGCGGACGGCTCGTCGCTCGGCGCCGGGTACGAGTCCCACGACACGACGTCGAGGTGGGACGCCCACGCGACGTAGTCGAGCGGCCTGAACGCGCCCATGAAGTTGGTCGTGATCGGCGCGTCGGGCGTCGCCGCGCGCAGGATTTCCGCCTCGCCCTGATAACACTCCAGGTAGACATCGGACACGAAGCGTCGCCAATCTAACGCCAGCGCCTGGATGCTATGATTAGTGCGCGGGGACGGCGGGATGATCTGTTCCCAAGCGGTGTAGGTATGGCTCCAGAACGCCGTGCTCCAGCGGCGATTGAGCGCCTTGAGCGAGCCATAGCGCCCGCGCAGCCAGCGCCGGAAGCGCGCGGCGCAGCGGTCGCAGTAGCAGGGCTGGCCGTTGTCGCCGGCGCCGCCGTAGTACTCATTAGAGACGTGCCACAGCAGCAGGGCGGGATGGCCGCCGTAGCGCGCGGCCAGGCGGCGCGTCAACTCCTGGCCGAGGCGGCGAAAGTCGGGGCTGGTGGGGCAGTAGTTTTGGCGCGCGCCGTGGCCGCGCCGCATACCCTTCTCGTCGACGGGCAGCGCGTCGGGGTAGGCGGCGGAGAGCCAGGCTGGCTGCGCGGCGGTCGGAGTGGCGAGGCAAGCGCGGACGCCATTCTCGTGCAGTAGGTCCAGCACGCGGTCGAGCCAACCGAAGGTATAGGTATACTCGTCCGGCTGCAACGCGGCCCACGAGAAGACGCCGACCGTGGCCACGTTGACGCCAGCCTCACGCATCATGCGCATATCCTCGCGCCAGACGCTCTCGTCGTCGTAGCCGAAGGCCGGCGTCCACTGCTCGGGATTATAGTCGCCGCCGTAGAGGAAGGTTGGGCTGACGGGATCTTTGGGCATGGCAAACTCCTGGTGATCGGCCTATCCTGGCTCTATAAGGACCATGGCAGGAAACGGACCCTGAAGGGTCTATGCCGGCCTGACAACCATACTGTACGCTTATTGTGAATTAATCAGGGCCACTCGATGAGATCAGCGACAGCCAGCGGAGGGCGTCCGAGTTGTGTATTGAGCCACAGATAGAAGTTGTGGGGGGAAGATCTCGGCAACATGAGAGCTATCTGGAGTAGCTTATTTAGGCTATTGCGGAGCGGCTATTAGTCCTCCATTAAGAATACACAGCATGACCCAATAGGTATGGAAAGGACTGTGTGTGGGACTGATCAATTCAATGGCGATCACCGACTCGGCGCTTACGGCCGAGCGCATGCAGAT
>JAABUL010007976.1_pt1 | contig 11046 bp, 9 predicted proteins | sample 5559151 | NCBI WGS metagenome assembly JAABUL01 (sample SAMN10711876, study PRJNA513368) | rock metagenome | isolation source: Antarctica rocks | place: Antarctica: Victoria Land, Pudding Butte sud | reverse complement strand
GAGAACAACATCGACGACATGGCCGACACGTTCGACGCCTACGACCCCACGACCCGCGCGCTCATCGCGCAAATCAACACACACTCGTACAACGGCACGCGGCGCGCCGACCTACGTGACCGCGCGACGGCGGCAGGCAAAGGGCTATGGATGTCCGAGTACGGGACCGGCGGCGGCCCGCACGACCACAGCAACATGGTATCCGCCCTGATCCTCTCGGCCCAGGTCCGGCGCGACATGACCGAACTGCGGCCGGCGTCGTGGGTCTATTGGCAGGTGGTGGAGCGCGAGGCGAACAACAACTGGGGCTGCATCCACGCCGACTTCGGCGGGAGCGAGCAGTATTGGCTGACGCGCCAATACTACGCGCTGGCGCAGTACAGCAGCTTCATCCGGCCTGGCTACACCATCATCGGCACGGACGACGTGGGCACGCTGGCGGCCTACGACGACGCCTCCGGCACGCTCGTGCTGGTGTGTGACAACAACACGGGACAGGACCGCCAGGTCCGCTACGACCTCTCCGCGTTGGGCCGCCTCGCCGGCGCCGCCAGCGTCTACCGTACCTCTACAAGCGAAAACCGCGCCCGCGTCGAAGACGCGCCCATCACCGATGGGTCGCTCGCGGCCACGATCCCCGCGCAGTCGATCATGACGTTCGTCATCGCCGCTTAATGCCCAAGAGCCCATTTACTCACGCGCCGCCTCCTCGCGCCGTTCCCGCGAGAGTTCTTCGGATAGAGATCGCTCCGGCGGGACTTTGTCGAGCACCATTTGCTGAATAGATGCTAGACCGCCCTGCGGCTTGCCCCATACGACGCTGCCGACGGTCTGCAATTCGAGCAGTCCGTCCGTGCTCCAAGGTTCCACCAGGGTCCGTAGCTGCCGATCGAAGGCGTTCGCGTCGGCGGCCGGCATGTGATCCCGCGACAGACTCGAGCGCGAATGGAACGACGCGATGTAGTCCGCGACCAACTGCCGGGACGTGACCGGCGTTGTCTCTCGCCGTCCTACGGTTTGGAAAAGGCATCGCCGCTCCAGTTGCTCGATCAAATCGAACGGCTCGTAACACCACGCGTGGACCGGCCGCGCCGGCAAACCTGTCATGGGGTGTACCACAAAAAAGTGAGGTGGGCGCCGCTGGCCTGGCCTTAAAAGACCATGGCAGGGACCAGACCTTAAAAGGTCGCGCGGAGATTGGCCGCGACGGCCGTACTCTAGACAGATGGAGTGTGTGACGCGCCCACACAGACCTTTCAAGGTCCGTCTCCTGCCATGACCTTTTAAGGTCAGGCCGCTTAAGGTCAGGCCGCGCCTCCCCTCGGCGCGACAGCCCGTCGACGCCCACGCCACATAAATGAGTAGGCGGCGAGGAAGAGCAGGGCGAGGGCCGCAGCGAGGGTGACGGCGGCTCCAAGCAGGTAGGCGAGTGGAGCGTAGACGAAGCGCACCGTGTGGCGGCCCGGCGGCAAATGGACCGCGCGCAGCAGGTAGTCCGCGCGCAACACGGGGACAGCGCGCCCGTCGACGCTGGCCATCCAGCCGGGGAACCAGCCGTCGTCCATCACGAGGTAGCCGCCGCTCGCTCCGCCGTCGGCGCGCGCCGTGAGACTATTGTCCGTATCGCCAGCGAGCCAGGTAGCCCACGCCTGCTGTACCGCGCCGAGCGGGCCAGTCGTATGGACCTGCGTGGCCGAGAGCACGACAACCTGCCGGAGATCGGTCCCCGCGGCTTGCACACGGGCCAACGCTTCGTCATCTGAGTGCGCCACTATGGCGCGCGTCGCCACGAACACGCGCGGCAGGGCGGCGGGGTTGTCGTACACGAAACTGGGGGCAACCTCGGTTTCGGCATTCCAGTCCACGCCGCCGGGCACGCTCCAATGCGTCGAGGTGACGAACCCAGCTGGTTGAAGCCCCGTCACATGCAAGGTCGTCGCGCTGTATAGCGTGCGCACGCCGAATAGGCGCAAAAAGGGCGGATAGACCTCGATAGCGGTGTCGCGGCCGGTCGCGACACGTCCGTGCTGGCGTTGCACGATTGAGGGGTGACTGAACCGCCAGTACGCTTCGAGCGCCAGCGGCGCGGCGTCCTGCACGTCGTAACAGGCGCGCCTTACCATGCACAGGCCGAGGGGAATGGCGGGGGCGGCGCTACCCGGCGCCGGGGCGAACACGCGGTAGGTTGCGTCGCGCGGCGACAGAACGCCTGCCCTGGACGCGCTGTAGTAGACGGCTGGATCGCGCGGGCGCAACAACGCGCCATTGGAACTAAAGAGATCAAGCAGCGCCAGGACCGGCAGAACCAGCGCCCAGGCGGCGCGCGCCGACACACCGGGACGGCGCGTGGCAATAATGACCAGAACGAGACACGCGGCGAGTCCTATGACGAGGCTAACGGCGAGGCGCGCCGCGCCGCCCAAAGCCAACGCGCGCGCCGCGAGGGGAATACCACCGCTGTGGCCCGCGCGCATAGCGATCGTTAGCAGCGCCACCAGCGCGACGAGCGCGACGGCCAGACCGGGAGCCAACAACGCGAACCGCCGCCATGAGACTTTGGGAGCGGCGGCGCATAGCGCGTCGAGACCAAAGCCCGCAAGCACGGCCAGGGCAAAATCGAGGATCAGACCGGCGCGCGCGGGAACGCGCACGAGTCCGGCCCCGGGCAAGTGGTAGAGCAGCCCATAGAACGGCGTGTTACCCCCGAGCATCACCAACAGAGCCAGGAGCGCCAGCGCCGCGTACGGCCGTGCGGAACGACAACGCACGAGGGCTACCGGCGCCAATAGCAGCGGCGCCACGCCGGCGTAGGCGTAGATCTCGTGGAAATAGGGACTGGAGCGGCTGGCCGGCCAGTACGAGCCGTCCGCCGCGTTACCGAGACCGTTTGGGGCGACGAGCATGGTCAGGCCGCGCCACGGCAATGACTGCGCGGCAGCCGTCTTCAGGGGTACCGCGCCAGCGCGCAAGGTATAGGGCAGGATCTCGGCGAACGGCAGCACGAAGACGGCGCTGAGCGCCAGCGCGACGAGCGTGACCACAACAAACGCTCCCAATGGCCAAAGCGCCCACCACCCTTTCCCTGCCCATGGGAGGGGGTAGGATAGCCGGGTCTGTGAATTGCTGGCTGGGTCCGTGCGCGTCGATCTCCACGCGCCTATGGTTGGCGGGGGTCTGGGGGGAGCCATCCCCTCAGGTTCCCCCGGAGGCGCGCTGGACCGTCGGCCCGCGGGTAGGGCCGAGGGACCAGTCGCCATGGGCGGAGGGGGCGAGAGAGGGCGGCTTCTCACAGACCTTGGATGGGATGGGGGGTGAGGGACGAACGTATACCAAACCACGAGCAGGGGCAGCGGCGCCAGCGCGAAAGGGAGGAATTGCACGCCAGCCGCGAGGACCATCAGCCCGACCACGGCCCCACACCATATAGCCGTCACGAGGCTGCGGCGCCGAATAGCGCGCCGCAACAGCAGGAACGCCAGCGGCATCGGGCAGATCGCCCCGATTTCAAAGATGTGGCCGGCGTAGGCGTGCGCGGCCACGAAGCCGCCGTAGGCCAGCGTCACGGCCGCGAGCAAGCGCGCCGGTCGGCTCTGACCGAGGTCCGCCGCGAGCAGGTACGTCCCGACGCCGAGCACCGCCAAAAAGAGGGCATAGAGCGCGGCGAGCGCGCTGGTGACGGGCAGCAGGAGCAACGCCAGGAGAACGGGCGGATAGAAGGACAGCGCGCCATAGGGGGCCAAGGGATAGCCACCCGCCGCGTAGTAGTTCCATAAGGTTGGGCGTCCCGCGTGCAGCCCATGCGCCAATAGGCTCAGAAGCGGGTAGACGTGGACCAGAATATCGCCGCCGTAGGGCGGCAGGCCGCTGGGCGTCTCCCGCAGGAAGAAAACGGGGGCTACCACCAATAGCACGATGGCGGCGATATCCCACGCCCACATGGGCCAGTCTCTATCGCCAATCAGCCGCACGACCGCGTCCTGTCCCTCGCTTCTAGGACTCGTGCATTATCGTAGGGGCGTATGGCATACGCCCGCGCGTTCGATGCCACGGGCGTATGCCATACGCCCCTACGCCACGCCAGGCTCCTCGGTCCTGCGGATAATTCATGAACCCTGCCCACTACCTTCATGTACGCCTCACTACAGCACGACGATGCCTACGATGATATGCTACAGCCTTGGGCGAATGAAAGGGAGTGTTGTGGTCACTGGAACGATCATCAACGTCATCACCGTGCTGATCGGGGGCACGCTCGGTACGTTCCTCGGCGCCGCGCTACCGCCGCGCTTCCAGGAAATCGTGATGCAGGCGCTTGGCCTCGCCACACTGTTGATCGGCATGCAAATGGCGCTCAAGACCGGCAGCCCGCTCTTCCCGCTACTGGGCATCCTCTTCGGGGCCCTGATCGGGGAGTTGATCGGCATCGAGAACGCGCTCAATCGGCTCGGCGACTATTTCCAGCGCCGCTTCTCTAGCGGCAGCGGGACCTTCTCGCAGGGCTTCGTCACCGCCAGCCTGGTCTTCTGCGTTGGCCCAATCACGATCCTGGGTTCGCTGCAAAACGGACTGAACCCCAACGACATCCGCCTATTGAGCGTCAAGAGCGTCCTAGACGGATTCGCCGCGTTCGGCTTCGCGGCCGCGTTCGGCCCCGGTGTCCTGCTCGCGGCCCTGATCGTGCTCGTCTACCAGGGCGGATTGAGCCTCAGTGCGGGGCTCGTCAAAGCCCTCATCTTCTCGCACCTGTCCACGACGCAATTCAACGCTGTGATCGGCGAGATGACAGCGGTGGGCGGCCTGATGGTGCTGGCCGTCGGCCTGCGCCTGCTCAAGATCGCCGAGTTGCGCGTCGGCAACTTCCTACCCGCCCTGATCACTGCGCCTGCCTTCGCCCTGCTGGCCGCGCCGCTCGCCGCCCTCTTGCGCGCCATCGGGCACGGTCTAGGCGTGCGATAGCAGTTGCCAGTTGCCAGTTGCCAGTTGCCAGTTGCCAGTTGCCAGTTGCCAGTTGCCAGTTGCCAGTTGCCAGAGCTAAGGGTCTTCGATTGCTTCATTACCGTATAGGAGCGAGTACTACGTTTGCTGTCAATAACTGACTACTGACTACTGACTACTGACTACTCGTACCACCACATACCCGCGCATGGCAGTCTTGCTCGACACGTTAGCGGTGTAGACCCAAGAAACGGCGGCGCCCGTAGCGCCCGTGGTGTTGTTGGAGATCGCGCTGAGTCCGTAGACGCGCTGCGGGACAGCGGGCGTTTTGTAGATGACCTGGCGCGCGGCCACGCTATAGATGCACACACGAGAGAAATCGATCGCGGTCCACGACACAAACCCGCCGCCGATCGCGGGGTAGATCGCCTTATCGCTATGGGCAAGATCGTCGGACAGGACACGCCCGCTCTGGACGGAGTAGAGGCCGATGCGCCCAGGTCCACTGGTTAACCCGCTCTTCCACGCGACGAGGTCGCCGCTGGCCGCCAACTGCGAGACGTCGCCGACGGGTAGCACGCGCAGGCTGCGCCGCCGCATGTCATACGCGTTTAGCCGGCTCGACGGGTGTTGACCAAAGGTCTGTGTTGTCCATAGAGCGGCGTCGCGCGCGAGCGCGGGGTCGGCGAAACTTGTTGTCGGCGATGATACGCGCGCTAGCACCTCACTTGTATGTCGTGACGGCGTGTAGAGGGTGGCCGTGCTCTCGAAAGCCCCCGCGTGACGGCTCATCGACTGCAGCACGAGCAGGCGCGTGCCGTCGAAGGCGATTTGCGGCGGGATGAAGGACGTGGCGCCGGGGGGTGAGGTCAACACCGTCGTTGTCCCGCCGTGCCGTAGGTCGACGATGCACACCCGCCAGGTGAAGATGCGCGACGGGGTAACCCCAGTGTCGACATAGGCAAGCGCGCTGCCTGCAAGCACAAAGCCGCCGATGAAGCCGGCCGTCCCGTAGTGTGAGCGAACGGGCGTGCTTAACTGATGTTGAGCGAGGTTGTACACGTAGATACGATCGATCGGTGAACCCGCCGGTCCCTGCGGGGTATTAGCCGTCCAGGCAACGCGGCCCGCCGAGAGCGACGGGCCCTGCCCGTTCAAGGGCACAAAATATGGGCGCGGCGAGGCGATCGTTACCTCGTTGGCCCGCACCGCCGCCGCGGCCACCCGACCGGACGCCTCACGCCACGGCCCCACGCCCCACACACTTGTCAGCAGGACGGCCACACCACCGGCCGCACATGCCCCTCCCATCACGCTCCCGCGTCGTCCCCCACCACTTTTGAGCGCCACGTCCGTCCCTTTCCCGCCAGTCGTTGTTAGTCGTTAATCGTTAGTACTTAGCCAAAACTATGCTAGGTGCGGCGCCAGCAATAAAATAGCGCCATTGTATAGCATGTGCACGCACATCGACGGATACAGCGAATCGGTCCGCTCGAACATCATCGCCAGCACGACGCCAAGCAGCAAGGCTTCGGGCGCCATGGTCGAGCGCGCGTGGACAAGCATGAACAGCAGCGCGCTCCCCCCCGTAGCCAGCATGACGCCCATGCGCTGTCGCAAAGCCTGGTAGAGCACGCCGCGGAAGAAAAGTTCTTCCGCGAATGGCGCCAATAACAGCGACGTCAGGATCGCCGCGGCGATCGGGATAGGTCCCCCCGAGGGAATACTATCCTCGATCACGATGGTTGCGGAAGATCCCAACAACTCAACGACCAGCGTCGCCGCCACGAGGATGAGCGTCGAACCAATCACGAACAGGATAATCAAGAGCAAAACAGGCAGGCCCCACGCGGGCCGTGGCGCGGCCAGCCCGAGGTCCCGCCAGTGTACGCCACGACGGCGCACGACCAGCAGCCAGAGTCCCGCCAGGATACCAAGATAGAAGAGGATGGTCGTCGTCATCGCCAGCCCGGCGGGGGGCTGCGCTGGCGCCCCTTGCAGTCCGCCTTGCAAAGCATAGAACTCTTGCGCGCCCGTGAGGAATAGCACGGCCACACCAAGACCTAACGCAAAAGTCAGCGCGGCGTCACGCACACGCCATGGCACAGCGCCCTCCACTGCCGTCCTCTTTACCCTTTACCGTATTCCGGCTGCTACAACAGACCACAGCTACCGCGCGTAAACGACCGTAAATCATGGCCCTATCAGCGCGCGATATCACTCCCTCAGCATTGAGAAGCGCCGCGTTGGCACGGCCCATACAAAACTCAAGAGACACGACATGGAGCTACGTAGGAACTAGCGAACCGTTGGAGAAAGTCCCAGCGGTGTGGAAGGCAGCGCCGCCAGCCATCTATAAATATAACGGCTCAGTGGAGGAAAAAGTAACACGCAAATAGGAGCTATTTCGCACCCATGCATTGGGCTGCTCACGCGGCTTGATCGTCGTCGGACCAGATCGCCGGAATGCGATTGTACTGGACGATCGAGGCCGCCTCCGGATAGTTGCAGGGATCGAAGTATCGGCACGTCGCATCACCGGCACCGCGCCTGGTCCCACGGACGAGGCAGGTATCATGCGCCCAGAACGGACAATCACCGCAGGTGCGGTTCTGCCAGGGGAAGCGCGTTTGCTCCTCCTCGGCCGCTTCAGTACGGTAGTAGCCCGCCGCGTACGCCTGCTTGAGCCGTCGCAGCCACTCTTCGCCGTTTTGCCCGTCTCCATCCATTCGTCAATCCTACCGGACTATGACGAGCTATCAGCGGTCAGCTATCAGCCGTCAGCTTTGGAACGTGTCAATGCGCGATGCGCGCCGCATCAAGCCGCCACTCGCCACTCGCCACTCGCCACTCGCCACTCGCCACTTCATGCTAAAATATCCGCATGAGGTGTACCCAACTATCGACAATGACGCGGCTCCTGTAAATAGCACATTCTGTGGATATGTCCTCCCCCCCTCCCACTCATCCTATCAGTCCGCGCACTGGGCTGCCCCTCATCCCTAGAGGGCGCGCGGAGCGCACCGGACGATGCGACGCCGCCGCCCCTGAGAGCCTGCGCGCCGGTATCGACCAGTTCAACCGGGGCGAATACTGGGAGTGCCATGAGACGCTGGAAGACATCTGGCGGAGCGAGCCCGACGCGGTACGCTACCTCTACCAGGGCATCCTGCTCGCCGGGGTCGGGCTCTACCACCTGCGGCGCGGCAACCGGCGCGGCGCGCTGAGCAAATTGCGCGCGGCCCACCAACTCCTCGTCCCCTACGCCCCCACCTGTATGGGCGTGGATGTCGCCCGGCTGCGCGATGATGTAGGGCGCCTGCTGACCCGTATCGAAAGCCTTGATCCTGATGCGCCGGTGTCGCTCGACGCGGCTCACACGCCCCTGATCATGATTGACGGATAAGCCTGATAAGCCTGCGACTGCGGCCATACGCCTACGGCAATACCTGCGCGTCCATGTCGTACAGCCGATGGTATTCGCGGACGGCCCCGCGGTCGGTCATCGACGCGATATGGTCGCAGATGGCGCGCTCAAGCGGGATGCCGCCACGGATACGCCCACGCACGGCATCGGGTAGTTGCGACTGGTTGGCCTGGTAGGCGTCGAACAGGCTCCCCAACAGCCGCTGGGCCTTCTCGCTCATCGTCACTACCTCGTAGTGCCGGTAGAGGCGCGCCATCAAATAGGCGTGCAGGGACTCGCGCATGGCCCGCACTGGCGGCGAGAGATCGACCACGCGCGCGGGCAGCTGTCGTACCGCCGCGGGATCGGGCAGCGCGAAGGCGGCGAGGCGCGCGGCGCTGGCCTCGATGAGGTCGGACACGAAGCGGTTGATCAGGTATCCCTTGACGCGACGGCGCTCCAGGTCACGCGCGATAGGGTCACCAGCACGCGCCGCGCCCTCCAACGTCCCCCAACGGCGACCCAGAGCGTCCGTCGCTTCGGCCCACCAGGAAGGCCGCTCACGAACGAGGTCGTCGCGCCGCAGTAGACCCGAGGCAAGGCCATCCTGTAGATCATGGCAGGAGTAGGCGATCTCGTCGGAGACATCGGCGATCTGCGCCTCGATGGAGGGGCGCAACTCCTTCCCCCGCGCCTCGCCATCGCCACCCACGGTTCCGGTCGTATCCGCCGATAACGACGTATGGCTCGTCGCAGGCGTGCCGGCCCAATGCGCCGTCACGCCCTCGCGCACCTCAACGGTCAGGTTCAGTCCAGGGAAGTCAGGGTATTCCAGCTCAAGCTCCTCGACCACGCGCAGCGTCTGCACGTTGTGCTCGAAGCCGCCATGACCGGCCATCTTCGCGGCGAGCGCATCTTCCCCCGCGTGGCCGAAAGGGGCGTGCCCAAGGTCATGGGCGCGCGAGATGGCCTCGGTCAGGTCGATGTTGGCGGCCAGGGCGCGGGCCACCGAGACCGCGATCTGTGTCGCCTCCTCAGTGTGCGTGAGGCGCGTGCGGTAGTGCTCACCTTCGAACGAGATGAACACCTGCGTCTTGTTGCCCAGGCGGCGGTACGCCGAGCAGTGGATCACGCGGTCGCGATCACGCTGGAAAGCCGTGCGGTAGGGATCGTCCGGCTCGGTGTAGCGACGCCCCCGCGAATCGGCGGCGTGTAAGGCGTACACCGCCAACTCCGCGTCCTCACGCCGCTGCAGCTCCATGCGTCCGACGATCACAACGACTCCCTGCTAACAGCTATCAGCTGATAGCTACGTAGATTAGCTCGCGGCGTGGCCCGTGGGGGCAGAGGCCAGGCCGCGTCCACGTAGCGCCTGGAGGGCCAGCGCCCCAAGCGGGACGGCGCAGAGTGCGAGCGCGCATGCGCCGGCAGCGGCGCTGACTACCGGCCCTGTAGGGAGCAGACCGGTGAGCGCGCCGGCCGCTGGACATAGTAGCACGGCCGCCGCCAGCACGATTGGGCGCCACACATAGAGCACGGCGAACGGCGCAGGCTCACATCCGCGCAGCAGCCAGACAGCCGCCCGCAACGCGTGCGCCCCATCGCAGCGCGGGTGTACCGGCAGCGTGTTGAACACAAGATCGAAGGCGCTGAACACCGTCAGCGTCGCGGCGACCAGGCGCCACAGCGGCGGTAAGGGCAAAGTGCGCCACGCGAGGAAGAGCGATACGGCGACCAACGCCGTCACGGCCGGTCCGGCCAACGAACGCACGAGGGCCTGCCCCGGCTTATCCTCATCGACCATGGCCGCGCAGGCGCCGCCGCTGCCGCGCAGGGTCACGCGCACCGGCCAGATGCCCTGTGCACGATAGGCCAGGGCATGCCCGCTCTCGTGTAGCAGGGTCGTCACGATCATTAACACAGTGATGGCAACGGCGGCGAGGTGATAGGCCAGGACGGGCTGATCGGGCAGCGCCACGGGCAAGAAGGTGATGTCGAGCGCCGCCGCGATGCCGCCGAAGAGCAGCGGTGCGCCTGGACGGATCACGAACTCGACGCCGCCACAATGAAAAACCAATGAGCGCGGGGGCGGTGGAGGCATAGCCATGGTGTACCGTTCCACTTTGCTAGACATGAGGGCCGTGTAGCAATCCTTCGTTCAGTATAATCTAAGCACGACCACCAGAGAGGATTGGGGATAATTTGCCGTGAAGATCGAGTGCCGTGCGCCTTTACGCATCGACCTTGCCGGGGGCTGGAGCGATATTCCACCCTTCGCGCGCCGCGAAGGCGGCGCTGTGCTCAACGTGGCGATTGCCCAGTACGTCACCGGCGCGGTGGAGCGCGACGCGGGGCACGATGGCGAGGGGCTGCGCGTCTCCTACGGGCTCGACCTACCGGCCGGCGCCGGCCTGGGCTCGTCCGCCGCGTTGAGCGTGGCGTGGCTCGCACTCATCCACGCCAACATGGGCGCCACGCTCGACAAACCGGCCCTCGCGCGCGACGCCTGCGCGCTCGCCGCCCTGCTCGGCATCGCCGGCGGCAAGCAGGACGAGTACGCCGCCGCCGTCGGCGGGGTCAACCTGATGCGCTTCGGCGGCCCCGACGGCGACGACGTGACGGTCGAGCCGTTGGAGCTGGCGGCGCCCGTACGCGAGGAACTGGAGGCGCGCCTGGTTCTGTGCTACTGCGGCCAGGCGCGCCTC
>JAABUL010007975.1_pt1 | contig 11047 bp, 11 predicted proteins | sample 5559151 | NCBI WGS metagenome assembly JAABUL01 (sample SAMN10711876, study PRJNA513368) | rock metagenome | isolation source: Antarctica rocks | place: Antarctica: Victoria Land, Pudding Butte sud | reverse complement strand
TAGAGACTGGGGATATACAGTGATAAATTTGAGACCCAGATTCAACAGATATTTCCAGCGGAGCGATTAATTACAACATTGCGAAGTACAGACACAAGATGGTGACAGAGCGATCATCATGACGTCACAGTAGGCGTAATCCACTTGCAGGATGAAACAACGAAAAGACCAACAGGCAATGCTTCTTGATGTTGATGGCACCTTAATCACTTGTCACTGGTGACAGAGCATTATCCCAATGGATCGAGGTTTCCTCATGGACAGTTCTCTTATCCGACTGACTGCTATGAGCTGCAAGAGCGCGCCAGGAATGCTATCCTATGGCGCACTACTTATCAACAGAGCTCCGAATTCCTTGTGGACTTATTTCGACTCTTCGACGAGCCTCAACCGTTCGTAGCTTGTGTTGTAAAGTCCTCTCTACGTCCGAGTTGACCAAACATCCAAGTAGACCATCCATGGCGTAAACAACCTTGGGGACTGGATTGAATAAATCGACTTCTACACACCCACGACACCCTTCTAAGCGCGACGGTCACCCGTTCACCCTGCGAATTAGGGGTGACCTTGATGTAGAATTTGTAGTACAGAAATTTTAGCCGAGAGATTCACATATCGTAACACAAGTAAGACTTGGGGAAATTCTCAACCATGACACGAACAATTGCCGGCAAGAACCTGGAGACTTCGAAGATCAATTCTAGCGGCTCTTCTACGATGACGGTGACAACACCTTTCAAGCATAAGGATTGAATACTAGATCTGGCTATACTGATTTATGCAGAAAGGTCCGCTTGATCAGTTCGTGCTGTTTGGAGATTCCATATTGCAGCAGTCGTGTGATCAAGCCAAGGGTTTTGCATTTTGCCCAGCTTTACAGAACAGTAAACTTTTTCCTTTTCCTTTCGCGGACCTATCCGCTGCTTTATCTCCTCTCCTCACTCTGGATAAATTTCTCTGTCAATCTCGACCTCTAAATTTGAATAGAGCGCAATGCGTAACGAAATCTTTGTCTAATTAATCGCATCTCCCTCCAGCTTACATCAGACGTCTTGATGTCATCAACAAAGGTTACAGGTATGTTACTCAATGGACTCGAAAGTTGGATCCTATCAGGAACTGAGCGGCTCTAGTGGGTATAATACGGATCTGGCTCTGAACGTGTTGCCGGAATTTATGCCGACTCTAAAACAGGCACATGTTCGCTTTTTGGTATGAGAACAACCACTCAGTTAGATCTCGAGCGTTGTTGATGCCATCAGATGCTATTCTTCGGCGCAAATGATGCTTGCTTGCCAGGCTCTTCAACTGGCCAGCATGTGCCTATCAACAGATACATCCAGAACTTGAAAGCACTCCTAGCGCACTCATCTGTCAAAGAACATGAGCCTCGACTGATTCTTGTCACACCTCCGCCGGTGGACGAGTATCAGCTTGAAGAAGCTGGTCTCGAATGCGGCAACCCTGAGATGCAACGGACGGCAGAGCACACTAAGAAGTATGCAGATGCGTGCCGTATGGTTGGCGCTGAACTGGGCCTAGCAGTGGTTGACTTGTGGTCCATCTTCATGGCGAAGACTGGGTGGAAACATGGGAAGCCACTGACTGGAAGTAAAAGCGTCGAGAGAAGTAAAGTACTTGGTACTTTATTGAGCGATGGTAAGTCTAGAGTGTTGAGATCAAGTATCAGACTGATAGAAGGACTCCAGGGCTACATTTTAACCCAGATGGCTACAAGCTTTTCTTTGACACTACCATAGAAATCATTAAGCAGAGATGGCCAGACCAAGATAGCGATACCCTACCATTTGAATCGCCAAGTTGGCAGGTTGCTCTGCAGAGTGGATATTAGGCCAACAACTTACTTTAGGTGTTGGAGGCTATTGAACGATCTTATTCTCTCAAATAGATTAGACACATAGACGCTTTGGGTCCCTGACTCTTATAATACCATAGTCAGTACCGTTTCTTGTTTTGAATCGTGCTCATAGAGTGTGAAACTGGAAAATGGAGAAGCGGCCTAAGACCTGTTCCCAGCCTGATTGCGTAGCAGCTGGAGTTACATCAACGATGTGGCTCCCTCACAAGGCGGGCCTTGACCGATGATGCTCCGAAGATACTGGTCGAATTGTATATGAGTATGGGAAATTGGGTTATGACCATTCTCATCAAGCGCTTTCAACCCTCGTATAAGATGATCCGTTCGGCACCGTAGGTTAGAGTAGGATTCATATAAACCTACAAACAGACAGACCGACGGAGAAATCAAGAACTCTCCTCGACTAGTGTTGCACCGATAGTGTTCAAATTCATCATTGTTTTTAAATATCCTCGTAGGCGATCGTTCGACAATAAGAGTATACCATACTCAATTAAACTTCTGGTGGTCGTTGGAGTTATTATATCATGTCTAAGGCTCTTATTAATGGGGACGTAACAGGTCTTACGACAGCGCCTCAAATGGCTTTGTCTCCGCACGCAGATTGATAATGATCGACGCTGCCATACCGAAGCGGACGATGTAATGGAGGAGCAGATGCTGAACAGCAGAATAATGGAGTCGAAGCTTAATTTCGTGTAAGATTTCTTTCGGGCTAGTTTTTAGTTCTGAACGTCGGATTCACCATGAAACCAGTTATCTCCGTATCCTAAGCGGCATCAAATCTACGGTGTACATTCTGTACACCTGGAGGCAGTTTCATATTTCGAGATGAAATCGTACAACACTTCTACCGAACTGAACATTTGAGCTCAGAAACAACCAAAGCACATGGAATAGACCTTGCCCTCATTGAATAGCTCCCTTGACTTGTTAGCCATCACACTCTTCGTACATCCTTGAACAATTCACTGATTGGTAACAACAGCAGATCCACAATAGCTGACAAGCTATACCACCGCGCCTCTTGGACATTAGCCAGGGTCATCATCGAATACTTTTAGTGTACTGCGTCAATTTACGGCAACCACATTAGACAAGTTTGATCTAAGCAGGTTTAAGAATAAGCTTTGATTTCGTTTTCACACATCTACCTCAGGATTCGACAGGAAAACCAGCTGTAAAACCACGCTCTACCACATAAAATTCCTGGATCTGGGCGCTGCACGGTGGCGGCCAGCTTGTTGGCGGCGGCGCAACGTGGTGGGAGGTGGACATCAGGAGAGGCGGAGCTGTGGAATATCCTATGAGATTAAGAGAGAGCATCTGCTTCCGACAGTCTCATTGCAGGTCCTCTGGCAGCTGAGTGCCTGCTGCGTAGATGACAGAGACAATTTCTTTCGATCCTTAAGAGGGCCGCCCAACCCTTTTCTCTTGCAGTAGCTGGGCATGGACCTGCAATTTGGTCTTGCTTCCAGAGACGACCTCTGGCGTCTACAGAACGAGATGAAGAACGTATACGCGACCCAGGCAGAACACGCTGATAGGCTTATGCGTTTGGAAAGACGGCAAGAAGAAGATGCTAGGACAAAGTCCCCATGGGGCAGTCAATCGCCTTTCCCTGGCATCTTGAGCGGCACTCCACAACAAGGTATAGCATGTCTGTGTCTCATTATGAAGTTTGCTGATCGTCTCTACCGTAGATCCTGGCTATAACCCCGCTGCGGAAGCTTTCAAAAATTTCGACCAAGGCCAGCCTAGTAGTCTCCTAGGCAGTCTGCATTTAGACTCCGAAGAAGAGCCAAGAAGAGGTGCATCGAGAGCCAACAGCGTTCGTTTTGATGAAAGTGCATTGCATGGTCATCTTGGTCATGGCTCCCGTTCGTCTACAGACTTTCTACCGCTAAGGACCGGTAGTGCGTTCGGTAGCCACCCGATGACTGAGCGTTCGTCTTCGCATAAATCAGATGGGAGGCAGAGCTCTGCTGGGCAGTCTAATCAATCGGCTCGAGCAAGTAGTTTCGCCTTCGAATCTCGTCCGCTATCAGCTGCCGTGGCTCCCTTTGTCCCCTTGGGTCCTCCTCCAGGTTTATTCATATTAGGCCCGGTACCTTCGATCGTCCGCTGCTGGCTGGATAATAATTTTTCTAACGAATCTCTACTCTACGCAGCTGTCTGTACAGGCTCCTACAGATCAGTGATAGATCTCCAACTGGCGGCTCGACTCGGTGTAGAGGACCACATCACAACGAACCAGGAAGGTCAACGTATACTGAAGATCCCGGTCTATTTACCTGAAGCTACTATACAGCAGTCGTCGTCTCGCTCTAACAGTCCCGCTCCACAACTGCCAACGCTAACAATCGATTTTACAGTCCAGGACCTGCCTGCTATAGCAGACACAATACAGATTTTCTTAGGGAGTGATGTACTTCGTGCACGAAATGCTGATATACACTTCTCCCTTGATCGTCTAACACTCTTTGACGATGACCGTAACAAATTATCCGTGCCGTTGGTCCGTCCAGAAAAGGCGTCACTCTTCAAGAATCTCCTAACCACGAACATGACTATCGATAGTCCTCCGGCTGTTCCCGATGCAGATCAGACAGGTCAATCTAGGAAGTCCCGGACTGGCGACGAAGTTGGTAAGGAGGGCAGACTGAAGCTGATGACTCACGGGCAAGTAGGATTCGTGGATGAGGCCAAAATTGACAAATCTTCGGCTGCAATCTCCAGACCTCTCACTTCATCGCCTTCTGTGATTGGCGAAGGACGCAAGTCGGCTGGTGACAAAACGAATAGCGAGAACCCCCCATTAGGCAAGACCGAAACCGAGGTGAAGGATGCTGGGAGCTTGACAAACGGCACATCGCCCGACACACCGTCGAAAACAGACAGCGGAAGTATCTGGGGATCTTGGAGACGAGACTCTGCACTTCCTGGCCGGCAAGAACCGGCATCGTCGAGTTCCACCACAACTTCTGGCTATCAACGAGCAGGCCGCGGTATGGGAATGAAAGTACTCAAGCCAGCTAGACTAAATACTTCTACTTTTCGTTCGGCATCAGCCACTCCACCCGTGGGTTTTGATGCTGCTCCTGCACGCCACGGGGAATCTGGTAAGCGGACCAGCCAAGCCACGCCGATTGAAAACCAAGACAACCAAAGCCCGGCTTTGGAAGGGAGATCCGTCTCTAGCGAGACGAAGCCCTCCTTTCAAAGTTTCACTAACAGATCAAGGCCTTCGAATCCAATCGGAGGGGCATCTGCCTTTGGCTGGCTAAATTCGGGCCAGCAAAAGCAATCGCCCACTGCGAGCGATTAAGCGAATAGTTCACGTGATGTCTTTGAGTGGAACAGTCCCTTTAGCGTCACCGTCTCTTGCAGTTCTTGCTATGCAGTTCAGAATTGTGTACGATAATTCAATGCCTGATGTGCTATGCATGTCGGTACCGTTACAGGAATTTCATAGTGAAATTCGAATTACTTCCAGATAGCATCATATCTATGATATGGATTCTTACTTATTAATTTCACATCTTACACAGGGTCTGGAGCGCCTCCTTTGTATTCTGCTTGGTCTCCTTTACTAATCCAGCAATCGCCTTAAACCTATTCGCACCGTCAGCCACACGCTCCCACCTTCGCCCAGCAAAGCATTAAATGGGCGCAAAAGAAAACTTACTCCGGTATATCTGCATCCCCCATACACTCATACAACCACCCCTCACTCGTCGTTACCACCGCCCCCTCCTGCGCCAACCTCCTTAACGCAACCCCAACCTCTCCCTCGTGACAACTACTTACCCCATCCGCCAGCACATAAACCTTGTGTCCTTCCGCTATCAGATCCAGCGCCGTCTGCGTGACACAGATATGCGATTCAATGCCAACAATGGCGACTTGATACGGGTGCGGGGAGGAGGAACTGAGGGCGAACCGCAGCTCGGGAACCATCATGCTGAAGGCGGTTTTATCGATTGTGAATGGGGGATGGTTGGGAGGGAAGAGCTCGGAGCAGAGGGGACCGAGTCGGGATAGCGATTGTGTGGTGGCGTAGATGGGGATGGAGAGGGCGTGGCTGGCCTTGATCATTTTCTGGGCGGTCGCGATGCTGGAGGGGATTCAGTGAGTTATGAGACGAGGCAATGTTTGCGACGTTCGGGAAAGAGCGTACACTTTGGGATATTCCCATATTGCTGGTCGAAACCTCTCTTGTATATCACAAACACTGCGAGTGACCTTAGCTGAGGGCTGTTGAGAGTGAACACCGTGGACCGTACAAAAGTGCTGGGTTTGCTACTAAACAGTTAGCTAGGTATAATTGGATTCCTCTCCTCATAGAATGACTTACGGAAACGCCCACGTCGTGCCATTATATTTACCAGCTTCTGCGCAACAAATATAGAAATTTGGTTGATGGAAGACCAAACCCCCCCTCGAAAAGAACGAACTGGAACATTTGTTCTGGGCGGGTGGTCGCATGGGTACCTCGGGATTGACCACCCACTAGCGCCAGGAACCGAAGCTCAGGGCAAGCTTCGAAGAGGCTGACTGCAGCTTCCCATATTCCTGCCATCTTTTTTCCAGTATCCCTTCTCATCTTTAATTCTTTCTATTCTCTAAATTACTCATGTATTGAATAAAGTTACAAAAGTTCTTGAATTCACTACTAATATCTCACACTCGTTCAATTGCGTCGCATTCACGTCTTTCGCGCAAGTCTCGTTTTCTAGAGGGCGATTCACAGACCCAGCCACCCAGCCAAGCACCTCCTTTGAAACCAAAATGGCAGATCCTGAGGTTCGCATCTCAATTGGCGATTCTGGCGCAAACGAGGATGACGTTGAGATGCAAGGAGATAACGCAGACGTTATCGAGGTCGGCGAAACAGGCGCAGATGGTGGACAGGGTGCTAGGGAAGAGGAAGGCATGACAATGGAGGAAGAGAAGCCCGCTTCGAGGGTGACTTTTGTCGAGTATGTCTCGCAACGATTTTCAAAGCGCACTTTTTGCGAAACTCGCTAAGACTAATCACAGCTATCTGAAATCCCCCATCGTGGAGCTCGTCATTGGCTCCGCTGAGAACCAAAGCAAGCTCTCAGCCCACCAAGCTCTCCTGGGAAGGTCGCCATTTCTGGCTGAAGCGCTCACGGACAAACAGGTACGGCTCTGGTTCTCCAGATCCTTTCCTGATTCCTGCTTACTCGCGCTCTGGTCGTTAGGGAGGCCGCATCGACCTCGCCGACGAAGATTTCGAAGCCGTTGGCTGTTTTCTTGAATACCTCTACACAGGCGAATACTTCCCAAAGAAAACCGCTTCAGGGAACCTTGAGCCCGACCCTTCTGCTCCTGTCACCGACAACACAGGGGACCAGCTACTCAAACACGCAAAGGTCTATACGCTGGCGGAGAAATTTGGAATGACTGCAAGTGTCTTCCCTCGTCCACCGTCCACGATTTTCGTTAACTCTCAAATAGCATCTGAAAACCCTCTCTCACTCCAAGATCCACCTCGTCACCTCCACTGCGCTCGCCGAAATCGCATATGCACGTTACGTCTACTCACACACTGCCCGAACCGACCTCACGATCCGCAAACCTGTGGCCAGTTTCTGGGGGCAGCGCAGCCATGTGTTGCGGCATGAGACCGAAGGCACTTTCCGCGCGATGTGTTTTGAGTACCCAGAATTTGCTTTTGATGTGCTAAGCTTTGTGCTGGATGCAGAAGAGAAGAGAGCGAGAAGGGAGGAAGACGTGGGCAGAAGTGGCAGGAAGAGGGCTAGGGGTTAGATGGGACCTCAGTAACTGCGTGGGCAGATGCAAAAATAGGCGCGGCAGGTCGGTTACGGTATGGTCGCTACCGTCGGCTTTTGGTTTGATTGAGATATCATTGTTCTCGGCTTAGCTAAGACGGCAAGCATACTTAATTGCAAGCTCGAAGGACAACCATTGTAATGGGCTGGCAACGGATCCCGACGGCGGAGGGCTGGTGTAGCCTAGTAAAGCAATGGGAACGTGTAGGATATGGGACAAGAAGTTCTATCAATTTATGTCCATCAAAACAGAGATTGAACATAAAAATCTCCGAGCCACCTCACATGCCTACTCACATGACCCACAGGAATCCTTTACCAAGCCAGGATCTTAATAAGTGTGATTCCGCTCCTTGGATCCTTGGAGGGAGATGCAAGGAACCTAGTTCATGTCCTCTTTCAGGTTCCTTCACCGTCAAATGCGAGCGAATTCTCATAAGATCGGGAAACAGGAATATTTGCAGAATCTATCTAACCGTACACCTTGGGAAAGAGAAGGTACCGCTAGCGAAAAAAGTCTGCAGGAGTCCTTGTTGGCGCCGCTAAATGATCAATATACTGATAGAGGCATTTGGAGCATTGACGATAAGGAATGGGCGCCGTGATGAAGAAGAAGAAAAGTTGATGCGGATGTTGGGGAAATATTTGTATATGGCGCTAGGCCTGGACAAGTTACTGCCAAGTACCAAGCGAGGCATTACTGATATCGCGAATACCTTCCGCCAGACGCGTCTCACAACAATCATCAACGCCACAATTTCAGCTCTACATCCACCACCGCAAGATTGTCCACTGCTGAACAATCGTTGGGTTATCAAAGACTTATTGGGACTGCGCCATGCCTCGTCCGAAGCGCACTAAGATGGCACCATCAATGCCTACCGCACGCGCCGTGGAGCCCACTTCAACATTCAAAGCCAAGCAAAAACAGTCGATCACCTCTCCATCATCTTCCGAACGCGTTACAAATGGCAGCGACGACAGTGATGGTTTGGTCAAAACGAATAAACCCTTGTTGAATCGCAGAGGTCTTCCGGCGCAAGAAGCTACAATGAGTGGGGCTCTTCCTACTGAGGATGTCTTGGTTGGAGGGACGCGCATTAGGCCTCCTACGGGTCGAAAGAGAGCGGCGCTGTCGAGGGTTGCGAGGGAAACAGACCATGCTCGGGCGATTGGCGCCCTGAGGGCGAGACGCGAAGCAGCGTTGGCGGCAGAGAAGGGGGAGGAAGTTCAGATACAGTCTTCGATGCCGGAAAAGGCTGTCTTAGCCGAAAGCCTCCTCGCAAAGTCTACAGAAAACCCAGGTACATCTATGGGCGCCGTCGTGTCGAGAGCAACCGAGCGCCTGGTGCCAGCAACGGGGCTTAAGGCTTGGGAACTGCGACGAGCAGAATCGTCTATTCTTGTCGCATCAGCCTTCAAGAAGCGGCCCAGACAACCTAGCCTGCTCCAACTCATACGCTCGCAAAACCAGGACGTTCCTTCAATAGATGATGGAGACGACGATCCAGACGATTTCCGTCCAGACGACGAATCCACTCCCTTCCTCAAGTCGCTTTCACAATCCCATATTTACCAAAACGCCTTAGCATCGTCCTCATCACCACAACAAGCATCTAGCTCGAAAAAGCGAAAATTGACGCCACCAGAGGTTCAAGTTCCGGCGTCACAGCTAACGCTTTCACGACACTCCTCGCCACCTCAGCTACCGCACGACGACCTCTACGGCGTCTCTACCGAAAACGACGAGCCTGAAATTACCCTTCCCTCCAATGAACCAGACCACCCAGAACCAAGACTCCCACCATCTCGTTTAACCCACACCGCCCCCCCAAAAATCTGGGACGATACCCAAGCGCCCCCACAAAGCAGCAGTTCACCACCACAACGTCAAAACGCTGAGACTCGAACCACGCGGTCGAAACCCGCTTCTAAACCCACTTCCAACCGGAAACAACCTTCTCCCGGCCCCTCTCCTGTATCTCCCACTTCCTCACCACCCACTCCAGCCGCCGTCTCTCGACCTCTCAAACCCCTATCAACGGCCACTCTACAAAATCTACTACCACGGCGACGCCTCCGGAGCAGACCCAAGCCAGCATCCGGCGCATTCGACATACCGAGCAGCGACGTCGAAATCGAACGCGAAGCTCGAGACGAAGACGAAGACGAGCTCAGCTACCATACCACAGCTAGACCCAAAAAGAAACCCCAAGACCGACGAATCACCCTACCCAAAGGCCGCAAACCGCAACCCGCCAAGTCCAAAACCTACACCCGCAAAGAACCCCTCGACAACCGCACCGAAGAAGAAGACTCCGAAACCCTCATCCAGAGCATCAACGCGCCCGCCAAGGAGGCAGGCGTGAAACAGCGGCTGGAAGCTAAGAAGAAGCTCGAAAGGATGGCGATGCATTTCCGAGAGGTGGATGAGTGGGAGCTGGATGTGGAGGAGGTGACGGGGGAGGGGAGTAGTCAGGTCGATGCGCGGTGAGGTATTTGGGTTGAGAAGGGGGGGTGCGGGTTTCATGACGGGTATTTCGGAGGAGGTGGGTGGGGGCGAGGGGGCTGGTGGTAGTGGTTTGGTTTAGAAAGGGGGGATATAGGATACCTCGAGTCGAATTATTTGCTGGACGGGTCGGACGGTTGGATGTACTACGTGGTATGATGCTGGGTGCTAGTGATTGCTATCAGAGATAAAGACCAATCTTAGGGTAGCTGCTGGAGGCGGAGGTTGGCATCTACTATGAACTTGGGCATGACGATAATTAGCTGGGTTGAGTCTATTGCTCTATTTACCTAGATGTTGCTCCCCAGTAATGCCAATCTTTGCTGCTGAGATGGTCTATTACTCTTGATCGATAACCTTTACATCAACACATGTAGCTCTGGAAAGAGCCTGCAGTCACAAATAACAGAAAACGAGAGTTTGGTCTGATAGTGCGGTAGACCTATTTCCTAGCTAAGCATTCACACTCGCCGCACTCGGTGTCGCCGGCCTACTCGGTTCCTTCCTGTTCAAGCTGATATTTTCTCGCAGCGCCACGTAATCCGAATCCGCATAGCCCAGCACACTCTGAATAGCTGTGCTTTGCAGACCCTTGATGCGGGCAATCTCGGCTGACGAGAAATTCACCAATGCTCTCCCGACTTCCACTGGTGCTACTGCTGCCTTCTCATTTGAATCCCCCTTTGTGGGAGATATCGGGGTTCCGCCTTCGATGAGGGAGTCGGTGGGGCGGGAAATAACCACCAGGCGGACAGCTTCTTGCTGGCCAAAATTGCCGTCGACTTCCACGACACCGACTGGGAGGAGACCGGCTTTGCGGATTAAGGCTCTGTAGGCGCC
>JAABUL010007973.1_pt1 | contig 11049 bp, 18 predicted proteins | sample 5559151 | NCBI WGS metagenome assembly JAABUL01 (sample SAMN10711876, study PRJNA513368) | rock metagenome | isolation source: Antarctica rocks | place: Antarctica: Victoria Land, Pudding Butte sud | reverse complement strand
TGATGGTCAACGTCTCAGCAAGGGCATTGGACATTCCTGTGGGCGCAAGCAACACCGTGGGATGCTGTGGAGGCATTTGACAACATGAACAGCTCAAGCACACTGTTAATCTGCCATGAGCATTGGAGTTTGATTGGTCACGCAAGCGGCCACCATCATTGATGGTGACACCTTTCAGTTGTTGATTCACAGTGTACGCACAACCATCTCAACTGTCGGCAACCAGCTACACATTCAACATGAAAGCACGACTGCTTGATTTGTGTAATGCATACCATCATAGGACAGTGCAAGGAAGAAGGTGTTGAGTATGGTGATGCCTAGGAAGGCCTGGTTGAAGCGGTTGTCCTCCACCAGCTGTCTAACCAGCCACCGCTGGTCAAAGATGAACTGCTTAAGCGGAGCCATTTCATCTCCATCCTCTGGTCGGACCATGCCCGTTTCCAGTCCCTGCACAGCCATACCAAGCAGTGAAAAGGATGATTATCTGGACTTGAAAATGACTGAGGGCCTTTTCTTGCATTGATGCTTTGACCTAAAGAGCGACAATTGAGTGAAGCCAAGTGATCGTTGAGGCACACCGCAGCCTCCCTTGCAATGTTGGAGTGGTTTGCAGACATGGCACATGCAGAAAGCTATACTGCATTGCATTGCAATTGTTACCAGCAGCAACAACATCTTGTAGAGAAGGTGGCTACTGAAGGGGGAACAGTGAAGGTCATCTGCATCACTGCAGATGAGTGTCATTAATTGGAAATGCCCAGCAGGATAGACAAAGCCAGAGGAAGCGGGGAACATACTGTTGAAGTCCTGCTGCTGTCACTGGCAAAGGTGCTCCCTCCCTCACTGAAGTTGGCTGTCCCAGAACCGCTGCCAAAATCCCCAGTAGCGCCTCTGCTCATGCTACGATTGGTAGACATGCGGCTCCAGCTCGCCTGCAACAAACACGCTGACGAGCAGTGCCACATGCACAACAGTCTGACCGCAGAGGCTTAGCATTTGATAAGATGCGTCTGTGTCAGCCCTTGAGTTCAGGCTCCAACAACTCATGTATGCACCTGCCATGCCTAGAGAGTGTGCAGCAGTCAACCTGTAAGTGAGCAGAGCATGTAGCCAACAGACATCAGCAGCAGGAACAGCTGCAAGCATCAGCAGCAATCATTAGCAGCAAGCGTCAGCAGCAACTGCTGCAAGGGACGGCTGTTGCTGCTACGGTTGCTCCTTCAACAACAGCAGCAGCAGCATCTCTACACTAGTTCCTGCGTACCTCACTGGCGTCCCTCCTCTTCTTGACCTGGTCCTTGACGCGTTTTTTGCCTTTCTCCATGACCCGACCCAGGATGTTTTTGCGCTTCTTCTTGCTCATCTTGGCCAGCTTGCTGTGGAACAGCGTCTGGGCTTTGGCAAACTTGATCTTCAACACCGCAATGAACAGGTTCACCTGGAAAGTGCACAATGTTGCATGTTGACATATAGTATCCTGCATCTATGGAGAGCAGTTTTGGTGATGCCAGGTATGCAAAAAAAAACATGTGAATGCATACTGATGTATAACATACCCAGGTATGGCATACTTGCAGTGCAGTCTTGCAGCATGCCACAGGATTGCTTACACTGAGCTTGCCTGCGTGACTGGTTACGGTGCTGCAGCTGCAAAATGCAAATCTAGTTGACCCCAGAGTCTGCATTGGGTCAGATGTGCATGTTTCAATGATCCTAATTGAGACACAGACTAGTTTACATGACTTACCACAAAGTAGCATCCAATGATGATGCAGAGCACAGAGTAGATGATTGCGTAGATGCCATAGGTGTCTGTGAAGCGGTACATCTGGTAGGACCAGGCAGCATAGGTCAAGATCTGAATGACCGATACCATGGCTGCTGCTATGTTGTTGAAACCAATGCCATCGGTCAGAACCACATCAGAGAATGTCTGCAACACAGGACACGTCCTGTGAGGTCCGAAGAGTGTAGAATGTGATACATGTTAGATTGCTTAGCTGCAGCAACCTTTCAAGCCATGAATGCTTGGTCACTCATTGCCATGGTTCAGTCCAGCTTCATCACGTACATGAGCAAGAGCTTTAACAGATTGGCAACATATGTAAGATGGATGACAGGCAACATGCACAAGGCAGAATCACAGACAGCATACAATGTGCACAGACTTGCATTGGGAGATGGAGACAGAGGCTCACGGTACATATGTAGTTGGAGGGGCAGTGGCGGTGGCCACAGCCCCACTCATCCGAGTTCTCTGTCAGCGCAGGATCAGGGTAGGTGCCATCCACGTTGTTGCAGCAGGTCTGATGTGCTGCATCTTGGAACAGCTGGATGCCAGCGACCCCAAACACGAAGGCAAAGATCAGCAGCAAGAGCACTGCTGAGGATAACAGAGGCAGTGCCTGCATGGCAAGCAAGACATACGCTTCATCCCCATCGCAACACACGATATGACTGGTCCTTGGAGTACATCAGCCATTTGCGTTGACATAGAGTCAGACTCACAGGACACAGCTAGAGCAGCTATGCATCCGGACACCTGTAAAGTGATGATGATGATGAAGCATGCACGGCCAACCAGTGTTGGCTTGCGCACTGCAACGGTGGATCTTTTTGTGCATGCAGAGAAGCAGTCTCAAGGACTTTACCATGAAGGCAAAGAGTTGCAGAGAGGCGTAGTCAGGAATGCCTCAGTATACTCAACTCAACTCACGAGCAAAGTATTGCTGGGTAGGGTATACACACCTCCAAGAAGCAGACAACAATGGCACGTAGGGAGTCAAACCGTGTGATGGTCCTCAGAGGACGCAACGCACGTAACGCCCGTAACGCCTTCACACTCTGGGTGTTGTTGCCTGCAAGCCATGCTCCAAGCATGATCATTCTTGTCCGCCACGAAGTTGCAATTTGTGTTACACACTGACATTTGTTGCTGCATGCTGCACGACCCTGCTGATAGTGGCAGGATTGGGATGATGCATCTTGCATACTCAGATCAGGGTTCTGCGAGGATGCTAAATCAGAACAGAGATGTCGCAGCACGCTGAGTTTGAGTCGACATCTAACGGTGTTTGTAGGGCCTTACCAAACCAGGAAGCAGGCAGGAACTCTGTGTAACCTGCCAGGACCATGAGCAGGTCAAAGATGTTCCAGGCATTGCTAAGGTAGGCTTTGGGGCCACCACTGGCAACAGCCCTGAGTATCAGCTCCAGGGTGAAGAAAGCATTGAAACCCAACTCTGCACATAGGCAAGAGATTCAAATGTCAGGTGCACAGTTGGAATGGCAGTCTGATGCTCTTGCCAATCATGTTGAACTGAAGCTGAGGCCAGCAATAGATTGTACACTCAAGCCAGAGTGGATGAGGGCAATGAAGAGCTCTTGTGCAGTATCCACAAGAACACAAACTTAAGGTGAGTGTCAAATCAGCATCAGGCAAGGTTGCAGGCTCACGTATCCGGTCCAGAATGAAGTTGTAGCGGCTTGAGTCTGACTTCAGTGGGTTGTACATCGCCAAGGTGACAATGTTGGCAAAGATCAGGACGAAGACCACAAACTCAAAATCCTCGTGGGTGGAGATCTTGACACACCACCTCCTGACCACATTCATCTTCTTTAGGGTCTCTAGCTGAGCAAGCTTGAGAGCCTCAGCTTCTGCGTCAGCTGCTGCTTTGACAGGATCTACTTGGGGTGGTGGGGGTACAGCTACAGCTGGGCCTTCAGCTTGAGTCACAGCACCTTCACAGCAACATGAGAACATTGCTCAGTGCTATGCTATGGTGCATGCACTTGTCTTTTCTTGAGGCCAGACCATGCGGCAGAATCTCATGCAATTTCAGGATGGATGCAACAATGGAAAAGCATAAAGCAAACCCAGGCTGCTGACAGTGATTGCTCCCACAACCGGCAGATGAAAGTATTGAACAACAGCTGCTGCACATTGAGCCAGGAGCAGCCAAGGATGCAGTCATGTCAGCATTGCGAACTTTGGAGACCAAGATAGTAAGTAGCAGAGTCTGATGCGTCTTTCTGGCTGCAGTTGGTCCACAGATACAATAGAAGCCAAACAGAGGACATTGGAGCATGCACAGCTGGGTGGGAGACACTTGGATACCCTGCAGCAGACTGTATGTGACTGCAATCAAATTGTACATTTGCAACTTGAAGTACGCTATGACTGGAGAGATGCCAGGAGATTTCCACCCATTGTGGAACAGCAGATCAAAGCTCAAAGCGCCTGTGCAGCTTGGCTGACCTGCAGTCATTGATACTTGCCTGTGTGCGCAAGCTCATTACAGGGCAAGCAAGAGGTTGTAGCTTGCAGGTGCTTCCCTTGAGGTTTGCAGGGTCGTTACATCAGCTACTAAAAGTGCTTATCTCACAACAAACAAAGTCTCACAGAACGCGCAAAAACCAGGACAGGAATCAGTATTGTGTTCTTGATCAACCTACACATTTGAGGCGCACAATGAACAACTGCAGGCTGTTGCTGCTGCACAAGAGGTTTTGTTTGCAGATGTTCAGCTGCTATGGCACAGACGTGTTTATTGCAGACGAGTCTGTGAGGAAGATCAAGAGTCTTCTGTACCTGCCGCCCCCCCTGCTACCCCTCTCTTCATGGCACCTTTGGGCTTTGGCTTAGGCAGCACCAGCTGCAAGGGCACTGCTGTAAGGCGGCCATTCACAATCTGGTAGCACTGCCGCAGGTCTGGCTCTGGGAGTGGCTCTGACTGTGATTCTACAGCAGGGGGCGGCAGGCGAGGTGACCCAAGGCCAGATCCTTGGGGGATGTGTGACAGGAGGGCTTGTGCAATTGCCTCCGGGCTGTTGCTGTCAGGATCAGTGGTCATCACAGGTAGAGGAGCCATGGGTCTGATGTTGCCTGCAGCAGCAAAAGAACAGCATCATGCAGCTGAGGGGGTTGTATCAGCGTGGCGAAGCTTTGTGTGCAGATCAGAACTGCACTGCATGTATAGTATAGAAATGCATGCAGACTTTTCATGCAGCACTCATTGAAAGATGCCCATGACAAACAGACACGTCATCATCGACACACTTCACTGTTGGCCTAGCATAGAAATGTAAAGCTGGAGACAGACTGCGAAAGGTGTCAGTGAATACCTTCCATTCTGCGCTCTAGCCTCTCCATCATCTGGGCCTCCTTGTTCTGCTTGTACAGCTCATGCTTGTTCAGCCCTGAAGGCTCCTCTGCTGCAAACAAGTCTCTCATGTCCTGCTCATCCCCTGTAGTGTCAACAGTAAGTATCAGTTTGTCCTCATCCAACAGCATGAGGTTCCTGAAGGAGGTATGTGTGCCTCATTCAGCGCAGAGTATGAAGCGCAACGAAGCAAGAAGTCAACACCACATGTTCCACACACTGAATTGGACATGTTTAACATCCTGCATGCCTACACTGCCACTGCCAGCGTCGGCACCACAAATGGGACTGCTTAGCACATGTCATGGCACAGCAATCACAGACTGTTTACCTGCACCTGCTGCTAGCTTCTGAAACAGAGCATTGTTGCCCCTTCTGGCTGTGGTGCGTGGCATTGCAGGAACAGCAGGAATGTAAGCTGGCTGAAACAAATCAGCCACTCCAGGGCCATTCATGCCAGTGATATCTGAACCTTCCTCTCCACCTGCCTCATCAGCTATTTCAGCAGCTACAGCAGCATGTGCCTGTCTGACTTCCTCTTGCTCTCCAATCATATTTACATAGTCCCTCTGGACTGCTGTCAAAGTTGACCGTATTTGTTCGTGACTCTCAGTCTCTGCTGATGGCATGAGGATACTCGCATCTGGTCTTCCAGAGGTCTCAGACTGTGTGCGCTGCGTGTATGAGCTGGGCTCGCTGGCTTGTGCAGACATGGGCATAAAGTTGGCTTGCGCCCTGCCACTAGATCTGAGCACTGACATCTCCAAGCTACCACCTGTCACCTCTTGTGGTGGTGAAGTTGGCTTGTGTGGGACAGAGGGCTGAGTTTGATTGCGGCCAGGTGCACGGGGTGAAGGCTCCCTTGGCTGTAGTAGTGGAATCTTGGGAAAGCTTGCAAGAGCTGCAGGACCATGTGAAGAGGGATTGGAAGGCTGATCAGCTGACTGGCGAGATTCACCAGCAGCAGTGGTCCCTGGGACCAAAATCTGTCCTTGGAATGGCAGCTGTTGAGGAATGCTAGCTGTGACAACCCCAGCTGGAGCATCTGCGGCTGCAAGTGATGCAAAAGAAGAGTCAGTAGGCACTGTTATTGAAGAAGATGGCTGTGTGGCACCATCTACAGCAGAAGGTGTGGCTTGTTGTGAGGCTCTTGAAAAGGCTGCAGAAATTGCAGGAGCAGTAGTTGCTCTTGAAGCAGCAGTGGATGATTGTCGCCTTGGGCCTGCTTTCTGTGGGGAGTAGCTGTCAGAGGCTCTAGACCCTTGGAAGGAAATGTCAGAGCCACCTGAGCCTTGACGTGCCAGGTCAGCAGCTTTGGAGAACTGGCGGGAGATGTCAGCAACCTTTGAGCCTTGACGTGTGATGTCTGCAGCTTTGACTGGCGATGTCAAGCTTTTCTGAGACTGGACTGCAGAATCAGGCCTAGGAGCTTGAGGCTTGGCAGCTGCTGCTGCTGCTGCTGCATCTGCAGGGTGGGGCCTGTGAGCTTTCTCACCTGGACACAGAACGAGATGTTGGTGCAGAACAAGCAGGCTAAGTCTGCAGCTGAACACTCGAGACAATGTTATGCTACCTGCTTCTGTTGAGGCATTCCTTGGCTGAGGGGAACCGGCTTTGCCAGGCGCAGGACTGCGAGGCCTGGAGGCTGAGGCTGGCAGGGGCTCCCTAATCTTCAGACCACCCCGAGAAGCCTTGTCGTAAGTTGACTTGGACTTCTCGTAAAGCTCCTGTTGACGCTTCATCTAGCCAGCGTCCACGCCGTGCCCGGCAAAGAAGCAGCTACAATTGGAACACTACAGCCGTATTGTGGTTGCTATGATTGCTGCATTTACCACTTGTAGTCAAGCAGACCGTCTGATCTCTAAAATCAGGCTGAGATCATCGACGCGCAAGTTGCTGCCTGAAGCTTTGGTGGATGTCATTGACAGCCGCAACGTCACTTTCATGCTCCCTGACTATCCATGAGGGACACACAAAGGTCCACATACCTCTCCAGCATTGCTCCAACAAAAAGTAATAGCTTGCATGGGTATGTGATCACGCATCACGTAGACTAACGGCAGCCGTACCGAAGTGCCGAGGACTACACAAGGACACCGTTGTCCCGCTGTGGGCTGCCACTGTTTGTGACTCAGGCATGAGTCTTTAGCACTTTGATACAGCAGTAGACCAAATCGCCTTTGCCGTCGCGCGCGCGTCAAGCGAGACCAAACGCCTTCTGGATGTCCGGACAAGTGATCGGTCAACCTAACCTGACTGTCAGCAGAGACGCGGTACCTGCAAAGCTTCCTTGGCGTTGCAGCTGCTTCTCGGCTCGGCCTGGCACATCCAGATCATTCAGTAAATTTGTGCGGCTCACATTGGTTTCATCCCCTTGCGCGAGAGCTGTACCACTTGAGCAAGTGTTTGACTTGCAGAAAATTATGCGCAAAACCGCAAGCAGCAACGGTCACGCATGCCTATCATGGCAGCTAAGGGTAAGCAAAAACTGCATATGCGATTGTGTAGCTTCCTGTCGCTTGCAGGCTGCGACAGCCGTGCTTTGCAGGTGATCGGCAGTCCACCACCTGGGACTTCGGTAGGTTTGTGAAGACAGTCACATATTTCAATGAGCCGCCTTCTGCAGAGCAAGTGCTACAAGCTCTTGTAGAACAGCCAGCTAAGCTCGTTCGCCAGCTTACTGGTCAAGATGAGGTGCCATTGTCTTTTGACACTGACCTTTTTTGCAAACAGCATACTTTGCTCGTAGCTTTCTCGCCGTACATGTCCTTCCTTGACCTCTGCATGTGTACAGGAAAAGCAGAGTGCTGTACTCAAGCTGCTGGCAGCAAACGGAGCACCTTCTCCCATCTCCAGTGGCAGTGTGGTCATTGTGGCAGGTGAAAAGCGATTTGCCTTGTTGTCTATGCAGCTTGCCACACTTTCAGTTGAAAGGTCACAACAGTGGGGTTCCTTTGTGGGTTGACCAGCAAAGCAAGTCAGTAGAGCTCGTTCGTGTTTTTTGCAGGGGCAACGGGAGGTGTAGGCAAAAGGGTTGTACAGACGCTATTGAACAAAGGCAAGGCAGTGAGAGCCTTGGTCAGGGATGAACAGAAAGCCAGGACGCTCCTGGTAGGGTACACAAAACATACATGAGTTTGCTGAGCGGTGCACTAGTGCAGCAGCATAAGCCAAGTGAGGATCATCATAGTGCCATGAGTCGGTGTGCCAGCATATGCTACATCATGGCCAGACCCATGTTGCCACCACCTTGGCCTGCTGTCTGAACACATACTGTAGCATATGCTGGCACATCCACTCATGGCACTGTGATGGTCCGCACTGGGTCTGCTGACCTGCCACGTAAGGTCAACTGTTATGTAACTACAGTGTGATGGGTAATGACCGTCAACTGTTCCTTTCAACTGTTGTTGTTGATGTGCTTATTTACAATATGTTATGTCGGCATGCTTTGTTGCACGTCTCTAGACAGCAGCCTGCTCTGGTTGTGTGCATAGTCTTGACTAACAGTCAGCATAGTCTCGCTGTGGCCTCAAACAGTCTCAAAATGATTGTTGTCTGATGAATGGTGAGTGGATATTTGATAAGGCAAGATCAATGATCTGAGTTATGTATCACTTGTCTCCATGTTGAGTCTCACCATAACTGCAACCTGCAGGGCGACCTGAGAACGGCCCCAGGTGGCAGCCTTGAGCTGATAGTGGCAGACATCACCAAGCCTGACAGTCTGAAGCCGGAGATGTTTCAGGGTGTGCGTGCTGTCATCTGCTGCACAGCTGTCAAAGTCAGCCCAAAAGAGGGTGACAATGCCAACAGAGACAAGTACAATCAGGTGGGTATCAGCTTGCCGGCCACGTCTCTGTTACGCCACCTGCAGTTGCATGTAGGCTGTCAGCATCTCTATGTGTATCTGAGGTCCTTTGTGGCAGCTGTGATCATCAGCATCACTGATGCGATGAAAATCTCTGTCAAATCAGCTCTGATTTGAGCTGCATGCATGTCCACATCACACGTCCTTCTCAAACTGCTCAGCAAAGCATGTCTGGTCTTTCATACACAATGCTCTGAAATGCATTGCAGCTGATGCAACAAATGCACTGAGTGTTGACGTATGCCCTTGTCAGTACCAGCTGGAACGAGGCCATCTTGACCAGGTTCCTACATCAGCTGAAAATGAGGACCATGCAGGGCATCAAATTCTACGAGCCTGAGGTGGTGGGGGACACCCCTGAAGCTGTCGAGTACCTTGGTATGCAGAACCTGCTGACAGCTGTGAAAGAGCATGTGGGTTACAGACATGGAAAGCTCATCTTCTCAGCAGATGGTCAGGTGGGCTTTGTATGCTGAGCTGAAAGAGATGCCCAACAACAAAAAGAGAGAAACATCATGCCAGTTTCTTGCTGCTTCTCCATATTGTGCCACCTGTGCATCTTGTTGCTCTTGTCAAGGCTCTTTGTGGATCACACAGATTTGCAACACATCAACTTTGGGATTAGTGCTGACGGCCAATGGCTGTCAAAGTCCCACATGCGTTTCAGTTGTAACACAATTTGTGCACACTGAAGGGCATGGCAGACACCTTGCATCTCTCTGCTCACCTCACAAACTTAAGTGACCAGTCATAGGGGACTACATAACCAAATGCCTCTGGAACTGCAGCAGCCCAACGATGCTTTGCAAAACACAGGCAATGGGGTCATGATAGCACGTATCTCGTTTGCTGTAATGTCTGCTTGTCAGTTCTTTCGTAAGCTGTAAGCCACTGGTACTGATGTGCACAGGGCTTGGCAAATGTGTGGGGTCCATTGGATGATGTCGTGATGGGTGGGGTGTCAGAGTCTGGCTTTGCGGTGGTCCCGGGCGCAGGGGAAGACGGCCGGCCTGCAGGCATCTTCAGCGGCCTTGTCTCCTCCTCAAACAATGGCGGATTTGCCTCAGTGAGCCCTGCTTGCTTCCTGATGGTTCTGTGTCTAAGCCCATTGAAGAAGTGCACTCGTTCCATGTTGTTGTGGTGACAGTCCAACTTCTGGTTGCTACATTGTTGGCTGCAGTTTGTGTGCGACGCGTATACATCATGCAGTGCATCTTGCAGCTGCTGGAGCTGCCCAACAGCATTTGCATGCAGGAGTAGGGCATCTGTTGCATCATCCCCATCCCCAATACATATTCCTGTGCCAATTTGCTGTGCCAGCAGCTGATAATGTCATGCGCAGAAGCAGGCATGACTTGCATCTCAGCCGCCTTGTCATGCATTACTTAACCTGAGCTCATGTGATGTCTCACAGCATGATGCAGGTGCGCACCAAGAACTTCACGCCACCCATGGATCTGAAGTCATATGGCGGGCTGGCTTTCAGAATCAAGGGTGATGGGTTGAGATACAAGTGCACCATCAGGACAGACACCAACTGGGATGGCATTGGCTACACATTGTGAGTATCTACCATGCTCCCTGCTCTCACCTGCAGTCCAAAGCTTTGCAGGCTCTCTGAGTGGACTTTCTGCGCCCGCAACTGTGCTGCAAATCACGGCGCTGGTAATCATCCCACTTGCTCTGTGTGCGATATGTACACCTTGTTTGTGGCATACATTTTAACATGAAACCCACGCTGGCACCAAACCCAGAGTCAAGGTTTGAAGTGAGCAAGCAACTATTGATGTTTGGTGTCTTGCAAGCTCACATACCTTGTGATATTGTGATAGGAGGTATTGGCTCATGGGTACAGCAGTTCAGCATCACAGGGCATGTCAGTGCTGTCATATTGATAGCCACCTACCAGTGCAATAATCATGCACAGCGAAACCATCTATATCTAGCTGTGCTACATGAAATTCACCAAGAGCTGGGGGCAAGGCACAATCTTGAGCTTCTGTTGTATTTGTCC
>JAABUL010007971.1_pt1 | contig 11049 bp, 16 predicted proteins | sample 5559151 | NCBI WGS metagenome assembly JAABUL01 (sample SAMN10711876, study PRJNA513368) | rock metagenome | isolation source: Antarctica rocks | place: Antarctica: Victoria Land, Pudding Butte sud | reverse complement strand
AATGACTTCAATGACTTCAATCTCGAATCGCTGAGGCTATCCCTCAGCGATCTATAGTACCTATATACTTCCGTAGCTTTGTGTTCCATGTCTCGTCTTCCAAACATCACGTCTCGATCTCTGCAGTGGCGCAAAAGGTGAATCTCGGCAATCTTGGGGTTCGGAACGCAATGAGGCCGAAAGAACGCGCGTTGCCGTTTTTGGGCGTCCTGTGATGTGCGACTCTCGGCGATAGTTGGCGAAAACGTGGTTTTGCCGTCGTTGTTCGATATGCGATCGTGACACTATGATAGATACCAAGTTGTACATGGGACAGTCTATAATCTCTCAATAGCATTCACTGCAAACTATCAGCTCCTGGCTACAGTGCTGGATGAGCTGTACATATCCGCCCTCCACAAGCTCAACTTCTCCAGACTCTCCTTTTGGCGGCTGTCATCCCACGATGGCCAGGAAACACAAGGAAGAAGGTTTCTGAAACCCATACAAATAACTTGCACTTCTTCTGATGCGTCTTCCAGCACAACACAACACAGGGGAAAATGTCACTTTGTACGTCAGAAGCTGGAGTATTGTGGAACAGATCTCCTTAAAAGATCTCCCTAAATCAGACAGGAAGATCATACCATTTTTCTCCCCAGCACTTCCCCAACAGCAAAGGATTCTCAAAGGATGCATGTAGGACATATTCTAGATGTGTGTTTTCCATATTCCTTCTCAATACTACCCACGCACATCCACAATCCATCAAGAAATGTCTTTCTCGTCATGGACCACCAAGCTGTCAAGACCCCTTCTTGTAATAACACTCAAGGATGAAGCTGGTCACAGAGCTTCACCTGCTGATCGGACCCACATCACCATCATCACTGAAATCGGGGCGGAGGTAGATGAAGATACACTTGAAGAGCTGAGATGCTTTGAGATTGACATGATACATGAAATGAACCCCACCTTGGTACGACTTCAGCATATGGTCCAAACAGGAAGGCTTCCCGATTCTCACTTCTATGGTGACATCACCCCAAAAAACCTTCACAAACATGTGATGCACACCCTGTTGTCAAGCGGTGGTTACCCAAGGCTGACCCAGGAGGATGTGGTCACCATGGACTGGGTGCCATTTGATATATTGGGACTATGCCACTGCAGGCCAAAAACGGTTGAGTCTTATTCGCCAATCCAGGAATTCAGTCAGGACCTAATTGCACGTGTGAAAAGTCAAAGCCAGCCTACTGACTTGAGTGTGGCACTCCCAACACTTCCACAGCCTTCCCGTACGCTTTCAGACAGACTCGTCCTCTTCACGGGCAAGGGGATGAAGACTGAACACTCACTAAGGCACGACACGTGAGCTTTCCCTACCATAAGGAGACCTCTCGCTGGGTATGAGATTCTACTGACCAGTTCTACTAGTTGGTGCCACACTGACTTCAAACCTGCCCCCAGTTTGGCTTCCAGAAGCAAGGCCAGATGATGTGACCCGCAGGCCAGCATGCTGGAGGAATTTTGGATGGTTTCTGACTTGTAGTGATGAAGGCTAGCAAAGTGTCATGTCGGGGACTTGACCCGTATATAGTTGGTGGAATTCCCGGAGGTCGGGACTCCCATTGGTGTTTTTAGCGTGGCTAGCTCAGCGGTATGAAACCAACTATTCATATGAGCAGCGTGACACAAAGCCGGTATTATGTGGTTGATTTTCCCAATTGAAGCATTGTGAATACACCATTCTAATCACCAGAACGAAGAAATAATGGGAGGGGCCTTTGGCAGATAGCCTGCACACATACAATGAAGCTCGAAATACCCCTGATCCACGCGATTGATTGTCTGATCTCATGGAGATAAGTATCACAATCTTTAAAGTCCAAGTTGATCCCTGAAGAAGGATTCCACCGAGTCCCACATGGGCAGGTCTACTCTATTGTTTGTACGCTCGAACAGTAGCCCAATGATTGGGCTGCTTTTCTGCCTGAATAGGAGGCTATCAACTTAGTCTCAACATAAGGATTGCGTCAGTATCTGTTCCGCACGGAATCTGCCTTGCTTGGGTTTGGGCCTGTAAGACCACACTCTTTTGAACCCAGAATCCCCAGCTCTGGACCCATGTGACCCTGTCATTCCTGACATGATGGCTCCAGTCCTCACCGCTTGAGTCGGGTAGACGCGAGCTTATCTGAGCCTTCCAACATCTACTACCGGTCCACACAAGTGTCTGCCATGTCTCCTTCGAAAACGGAATTCATGCTGGCGCGTCTGAACGAAACTGGGCCAGGGAAAGTTACTCTCAAGACGATGGTGATCGGCAAGCAAGTGCTAAGATTGAACCAGGACAGATTGTCAGAATTCGGTAAGCTGCAGGATAAGCTCTTGTACCTGTGGGAGCAGAACTCTGATATTCCGATTTCCACAGCTTTCGTGAGTTTTGAAGGCTTTCTAAACCCTTTGCAAGGTCTCTATACCTCAGTCGGCACGCCAACAAGGGTTCACGTCGAAGACTGGGTCTCTGGACGAGCCTTTTTTGAATTATCCGTAGAGGATGTTCGCTGTATGAGTGATACTGCCATGGGCATGCATACCGACAATCCAGATGTGCCCGATATGTGGACAGGGCCTTGACGTCGAATGTGCCATCCTTTTGGGGAGTCTATCGAGGTCTCATACCCATGTGCTGTCATCATGCCCGGGGACGACTACCAAAACCTCTGGGATCAAAGCTCGCCGATCCGGCCAAGCCAGAACCTGCTTCACAAGCGGACCAACTTCTTACAACGTACCCGGAAGTAAGTAAGATCTGATCCTACCTTCCGGTTGACACCTTCTCCGGGTGACGTTACCCTGAAACAGCTCATCTGAGGCGGGTTCGAGAAGCTAGGCAGATGGCAAGGGAAATGGCAAGGCTCTGCAGCGTCGTCGGCTAAAGAAGGGAGATGAGTGAGTTCCGGCTGGTCAAATCAGCAGACAACTGGAACGCATGGAGCAGTGTCCTTTTGAGAGATTCTCCCATAGTTTGCACGGATCAAATTGATGACCCAGTGTCCCCCGATTGTACGTGGTGACAGTGCTCTGAATCAGCTCGACTAGCATACAAGGTCCCTTTACTCTTCTTTTTCAAATTATCCGTCCCACCTCCTTTGCGAGTCCATGGTGAAAGACGCATCAAGTCCTGGTAATGCGAAGAGTCTGCGTCGCATATGGTCCTGACATAGGGGTTCGGAAGTGAAACGAGAAAGATGTTGATGCTGCGGCTGAATCATGGGTCGAACAGGGATCTATGAGTGTTGTGAAAGACGCAGCCGGTAAGTAGTACACTCTGGAAGTACTGTCAGTATCCTGCGCTTCATCCGAAGCCCGACTTTTGCCGCTTGTGTAAACATTGGATTAGATGTCCTGTATAAGCTCTGCACTGGGAATCAGGCGGCGCAGATCTAATTCAGCGCACCAAAACCGTGTCAAAAACCGAGATATATCATATTGAGTCTTTGTGATCGTCGATTGTCGACTTCGTCCCGATAGGCTCGTCCATCATTCCCATAATGTACATCCAGCACCATCGAGCAGCTTCTTCAAAGCCTTCGGTCGGCGATTCGGGACTAGAGCGAGTGCGGTCGGTATGTTCTCCCTGCAGCTGAGTCATCGATTCGCATTTCCCAGTCCAGAAAGTTTACGGATGGGTTGTTATGAGACGTACGGCTGTTCGATCCAGAGATGATACGGGATTCTCGGTACCAGCCCGTCCAACCTCGCCGCAAATCCTCGAAGAGCCGCTTCGTCCGGTATCTGCTCGCTAATCAGATCTGTTCTCGTTGATGCTTGCGTCCGGATAGCCCCCGGTCAACACATCTACCTCAGAGCAGGCATTCACCTCGAGCACAGCTTTCCGCATCCCTTCCCAATCTTTCAGGTAGCTCTTCACGTCCGGATGATCCGCGTTGAGGTGAAGTACAGCGGTAGCAGCGTGAGCGGATTGCGCGATCATAGGTCCGATCGGCCATTTGTGCTCCTAGCCCTCGAATCGCTTGTCAGCAATGGCGAGAACCGACTGCACCGTATGGGCTCACCGTGACGAGGTCGCGCCGAAGTATGATCTGCATAGTGAGGTTTGGGGCAACCCTGGATCCGCTGGACGAAGCCACGGGAATCAGCGAAGTGGAAGGGACATTGGACATATCGGCTTCTATCTGCGGCGCTTATCAGCTAGCGTGACGGAAAAGCGAGAGGAAGCTGACTGAGTTGCTTGGTTCTGAACCACCTCCCTGTCGCGTAACTTCGACGTTTACAGAGATTCCGCTCCTGCCGACGTAGTGGACGAGTACAGGCGTGCAGCGACCGAGATGTGTAGCTGCCGATTTCCCGATTGGCATTTGAGTCTTCAAAAAGTAAATCATCGCAAGGCATCATCTTCCAGAGTTGCTGGAACCTGAAACCTGTGACACGTGGTATGACGCGATGAAATCGCATCGTCAGCCAGAGCCATCCTCTTGTCTCGGTTGCATTTGACAGTTTGGATATTACAATCTTGTCTTCCTTGCCCCAAACATACACTGAACGCCGGGTAATTCCATCTGAACCTATCGATAAACATCGACCCAAAAGATCGGGAATCATCATGTCGAGTGACAAAGAGCAGCTTCTCGCCATGGGCTTTGAGCCCGCAAGGATTAATTGTGAGAACTCATCCTCTGCCACTTCGTGGCATAGAGCTCCGCCTATATCCGCGGGGCCAGACATGAACTGATCTTCTCGATCGTAGGGGCTCTGAAAGCGACCAAAAACGCCGGTCTCCAAGTACACCATCCCCTTCTTTCCTGCTCAATTTGACCTGATATTCCCCCTTAGCCAGCGATGGACCACCTCCTCGCCAACTCCGACAACCCTGTCCCAGACCCTTCCACCCAATCCTCCGCAGGACCTGGCTGCGAAGAGGTGGACGGAGATGACCACGACGCGGTGACGGCGCACATCAAGAAGATGGGGACCGCCAGTGATGCGGACCTCGTCCCTCGAGTCCGTCCGCCTCTCCCCCCATTTCAGACTGACTTATAAAGGTGAGATAGTCGATCAAATGTAGTGAATGCGGCAAAATCTTCAGGAGTCAGGCGACGGCGAGCTTCCACTCTGAGAAGTCGGGACATCAGGAGTTCGAGGAGTCCATGGAAGAGGTCGGTCCTCCCACCCACTCTCATTGGTGATTCAGCTGAAGGGATTGGGTAGATCAAGCTGTTGACGGAAGAGGAGAAGAAGGCGAAGTTGGCCGATCTGAGGGAGAAGCTCGCTGTGAAGCGGGCTGGGCAGAGTCAGGATGAGGTCAAGGCGAATAAGGCGAATGAGGTGGGTTCGTGCGAAATCCTGGAGACCGAAGCTGATCGACAATAGGCACTGCGGAGAAAAGCTGGACAAGTGAGGTGGCGATATGGAGAGGAGAAGAATGCTGATAGGGTGATAGGATACGGGGAAGATCAAGGAGGATATGCATTTGAAGGAGGCGATGAAGGAAACGGAGCGGAAGAAGAGGGGTGAGCGAGTCCCCCACACAGCGAAAATCAGCTGATGGCCTGCAGAGAAACTGGAGGACCAGAAAGCGAACGCGGCGATCAGGGCGCAGATCGAGGTGGGCTAGCATTGCAATCGCAGCGCGTCCCATCGGCTGAATCTGTGTAGGCGGATAGGCGGGAACGAGCGGAGAAGGCGGCTCGCGAAAAAGCTAAACGTGACGGCGGAGCATCGACTTCCGCACCTGCAGTCGATAGTGCCGGTCCAGCGAAACCAGCTGTTGCGGTAAAGAGTTCTGAGGCACCCGAGACTCGGTTACAGGTCCGTAAAGTTGTGATCATGCTATACGCTGGTCCTGATGCGGTCGCAGGTCCGCCTAAGTGCTGGCGGACCACCGATCACCAAAACATTCCCGAGCGAGAGCAGTGTGTCTCGGCTGTTTGATCCCTCTTTAGACTACTGACATTGACCTCCAGCACTCATCGACGTGGCTGAGTGGGTCGCATCGGAGAACCTGGCGTACGATGTGTCTACCGTCACCTTCGCTTCCACATTCCCTCGGTCAGTGATGCGTCGCAAACTAACGAGTCGTCTGATGAGCGAGCAGGAAAACATACTCGCGGTCAGACATGGGGAGGAGCTTGAAGGATAATGGTCTCACGCCGTCCGCGGTGCTCATGGCCAGTTGAGAGGGGCCTAATAGGCAAACCATGGCAAAGGGATATAACCATAGCATTGTAATCAGGGCATTCCCGTGACCGCAGGAACGGAATTACTTCCGCAAAATCGGATCCTAATCGAGGACGGCGTGCCGGAATCCAATGGCCACTTGAAATTCTGAAACGTCGCCCTGAAACGCCTTGTTCCTGACCCATACAAATCCAAACATCCGCTTCCTGGTGTCTCAATCTAATCGTACACCAAATCACGCCATCTTCGCGCCTGCGCATGTAGTCAGCCATCTCCATCTCGTGAGCCTTCATGGCCTATTTCCCGCGTGGAGATGAATGGGAGAAGGAGATGAAACAGGGCCAAGGGCGAGGAGGATGTAGCGGATTCGACGAAGGGACGGGGAGGTTGGGTTGACTGAACTTCTACTTCAACTCAACCATGTGAAACTCGCATGCTCGTTTTCCTTTGAACGCCACGACTCTTCCTCCACTTGTCCTCGCCATGGTCTCCAGCTTGAGGCATAAGCGAGCCGCCGCGCTGCTCACCTCCCTCCCTTTCCCAACCTCGGCCTCGACTCCGCTCATTTGCGATTCTTCAGACGAAGTCAGGTGGAGTGGAAACTCGCTTGGACCGAGGGACGGGTACTCGGGTCTGGTAAATTCTACAGCGCTGGTACATGGCCTCCAGCTAATGAAGCGTAGTTCACATCTGGTCTCCTGGGTCCGCCGATGCCTTCGCCGACCCTCTCCTCATCCCCCTCACCGTCGCAAGACCCCGCTAAGGTTACTCCTTCTCCCACGAGCGGCTCTCCCAAGCCTGCCTCAAATCGTCCTAGTCCCGTAAAAACCACCCACCATCGCCGCCGCTCCTCCATAATCCCCGCCACACCCTCCTCCAAAGCCGCCGAGATCGACCGGTCCCTGACCGAGACTATACGGAACCTCAAGCTCAACGCCACCACACGTCGAACCGCTGTGGACCTACCCGAATCGAGGTGGAGTTCTTCTGACGGAAGCGCGAATGAGAGTGAGGATGCGGCCTTCTTCAAGGCTAGGAAATCGAGCGAGTCGATTCGATCTCGAGCGACTTCTAACAAGAGCAAGAGGAGCGTCAAATCGAGGAAGAGCGAGGAGACGGATTGCAAGGACGTGAAGGAGGTCCCGCCTGTACCGTCGGCTATCCCGTTGACCCCGGGGAGGAGTAGGAGGATGATGGATGGGTTGGTGAAAAGGTTGGGGTTGACGCCAAGGAAGAATAAGCTTGGGTGAGCACACCGTTTCATGTGGGATTTGAGTCAAGCTGATGAGCTAAGGCCACCGCCGACGCCTGCCCCGACTGGCCCGCTCCCTTCTCCGCCGCTACCTGTCCCAACTGAGCGTCGCGTACTTCCCAAGAAAGGCTCACTCTCGAACCTCCGCTCGGCGCTCACCAAGAAGGCGTCAAGCACCGCGCTCCGTACGGTCAGGTCAACGGCCAACCTCACTTCGGGCAGTGCGCCACTGCTCAACACCGAGACCCCGCCGCTACCTCTACCCCAGCCGAAATGGCGGGACCTCAACCTCCCCTCTCCCAAGATGCGCGACTTGGAGCTCAGCGATGGCTGCTTCCCACCAATGACTCCGAGTCGCGATCGTCGTAACCCCAAGACCTCGATTGGCCAGCCTCATTTGCAGCCCAGCACGAGCCCAAGTGCCTTTCTCAAGGACCTGCCGAGACCAGCTCCGGGTAGGCCGAAGGTTGAGACAAGCCCGACCTTACCGAGCTCGGACTGGGCCCATCCACTACCGGTCCCCGACTTCGCACAAAGTCCCGGGAATATGACTCTCGAGTCGCCTCACATCGGTACGCCAATCTCGACTACCGGCGATCTGGTAGCGAACTATGAGACCCCCTCGGCAGCACTCACCGCTCGAGCTGCTCGTGCGGATTCCACACTCAAGCCGAGACGTCTCGTCTCCCTCCTTCCCCGACAGCAGAAGATCAACCTCGGTATCCAGACCCCTCCATCCACCGGCCTACGAACCAAGAAGTCAACGGGAGACGTTTCAGCACTGCTGAAGTCCACCCCACACCAGAACCGATCAGCAATCGGTCTGCCCACACCAGGTCCGACACCCCTCGAGCGACACATCGATACCTCCCGCCCCAGATCACGTCGAGACCCGCTAGGCATCATCCGCCGCTGCGACAACATACCACTCCCAAGTCCGTCCCAGCCAGAGGACAAGGAGGGTGGGATGCCCTTCCCTTCCGGCGCGAGGGACGGGTGGAGCACTCCCGCCCCTACCAGCGAGGAGAACAAGGAGAACGAAGGACTAGGCTATATCGGGGCGTACTCGGCGAGGGAGTCGGCCTTAGCGCCCGCATTTGACTTCTCGGCTTCGCCTGTGAAGACAGTGTCAGCGGGAATGACGAGCAAAGCTTCTGTGGAAAGTGAGGGGTTGCCCAGCGAGGAGTGGGAGTTGGAGGCGTATTTGAGGGAGTTGGAACGAGTTGATCAGGAGAAGTCGGGGCGGGTGAGGGATGGGGTACGGGCTGGAGGGGTTGTATGAGGTAGCGAGATCCCCGCCACGATCTCGCAAGGGTCATTGCGAGCGAAGGAAGGGGACAGACGGGGACAACAGAGGGTTGGGGACAGGATGACTGGTGCATCCTCCACCGTGGACACTGCTTAGCATTATACTGTCTCGTTGGATCATGAAGAAACATTCTGCCAAAAGAAACAAACTCGGCTCGTACAAAAGCCCGGCCCCGGTCACGCGGCCTCCGTTCTGTCTGTCACGATCGATTCCTGCCCTCGGGACTTCGCATCTCGATGACCGCTTTGGGACCACGCTTTCGTCCTACTTGTCCCCTGATTTCTCCTCTTCAAAAGGTATTCGCATGTCAATCACCTCCCCCGCCCGAACAGCATTGTGTTCCACTAGAGTTCTCTCGACACTCCCCCGAGCACAGATAAACAACAAACGACCCGTCCTCAACCGCAAGATGAGTTCAGACAACACTCCCAATTTCGATTTCCCGGAGAGGAAGCCGAGTGAGGAGGAGAAGCAGATGATCGATGATGTCCTCAACCTATGTACGTGGCTCCTCATTATTTCTCTCGTACCCCAATCCCTTTGGCGGCGGCGGGGAAGTGGGAGCTGGAGTGTCGGGTGTGGGCTGATTTTAGTACAGATCAGCTTCGGCCCATCACCTCGGCGTACGCGCGCTATGCTCCCAACGCGCGGTTCCATGACCCTGTCGGTATCGCGAACGGTCTGGAGTCGGTCGTAAGTTTCACCTCTGCCCCTCTCGTACCATACCCCTGTGACCTATGATCTCTCCTTTGGACGTTCAGAAAGCCCAATTCAACGGTGAATACTCCCATCCCTTCGAACGTCTCACACGTCGCTTATGCGATTCGACTAGGCATGCCAAAACTCTTCGCCTCATCGGAGACAAAAGGCGTCAAAGTACTCGACAACCCCGCCGTGGTACGTCCTCTGCCCATCATCAGCCGAGGTACCGCGCTGAAGTGCTTGATTGCCCGTAGAAACCGCCGTCGCTGCAATTTTCTCTGTCGCAGCTCTACAAATTCAAGGGTCTGGGCAGCGAGAAGCTTGTGAACAGCCTGATCACTCTGCATGTGGATCCTTCGAGCAACTTGATCACCCAGTACGTGCTCCTCCCTCGCTTCGTCCTCCATCTCTTCGTCCTTGCTGCCTCCTCGTATTCGACCTCCATCGGGTGCTCCAATCCTCTTGTCTGGATGTTCATCCTGGCTTAACCCCGAATTAAGCTGATACTGTGGACTGTTCCGTAGGCACGACGAGGAATGGGACGCCAAGCCAAATTCGACCGGGGACGACGGCTTCTTCGGCAAGATCAACGAATTTAGGAAGAAGGCGACGGCGGAGATGGTCAAGATGGGGATGGACACGACCCCGGTTGACCAGCAGAAGTGAGCTTCGAGTGTAGGGAGGCGAGTCCATGTCTGTGTCAGCGATGTAGTCTAGGTCGTGTCCCAAATCAGTCATGAATGATCATGATTAGTCCTCTTCCTAGAATTGAGTTCAGCATCTGGCTTCCCTTGATCTGATTGGGAAGCACGACCATGGCAGGGCGATTGCAATTGTGTACTCTTCACATGTACAAGGGGTAATGATTCACGTAGATGCATGTCCACTCTCGGTATCAGGCTCTCGCGGCTGCTGCCGAGCTTTTCCTGGTTCCGGACGATCTTTCACCCCGCCTACTTGTCCGTCCAGTTCGCCTTGCGCTTCTCGGTGAACGCAGACATGCCTGGAAACGATCAAAGCATCAGCGGAGAATGAGAACGATAAACAGTTCGCGAAAGCTGCGTCGATCCCCAACACTCACCTTCTTTCTGATCCTGCGTCGCGAACAGCTGTTGGAAGAGCCTCTTCTCGAGCCTCAACCCCTGCTCGAGCGGCAACTCCATCGCTATCCATCCATCAGCATACACTCCCTCAAGCAGAAATGATCGAAAAAGCTCGCTCACCCCCATTGACCGCCTCCTTACCCGCCTGCACCGCAATCTGTCCAAAGCCCGCAATAGCGTCCCCCACCTTGACCGCCTCCTCCACCACACTCTGCCCATCAGAGATAACCCGACTCGCCAACCCCCATTCGGCAGCTTGAACACCCGTGATCCGTCGACCTGTGAGGACCATGTCCATAGCCCGAGCTTTCCCGATCAGGTTGGTGAGTCGTTGGGTCCCGCCCGAGCCCGGGATAATGCCGAGCGTTATCTCGGGTTGGGAGAAGGTGGAGGTGGGCGTGCAGAGGAGGATGTCGCACAGCATGGCGAGCTCGCACCCGCCTCCGAGCTGTCCGAGCCCAGCGAGGGTAGCGAGGCGGACGGGAGTGGGAGGTGGGGGA
>JAABUL010007965.1_pt1 | contig 11057 bp, 1 predicted proteins | sample 5559151 | NCBI WGS metagenome assembly JAABUL01 (sample SAMN10711876, study PRJNA513368) | rock metagenome | isolation source: Antarctica rocks | place: Antarctica: Victoria Land, Pudding Butte sud | reverse complement strand
TAATTAATATTCTATTAATAGTAAGAATGTTGCTTGTTAACTATTAATATTAAATAAAGTTCTTAACTATTGTCAACTATTATTAATCTTTAGATACTAGCTATTACTTATAGTATATTTAAGATAAAAACACTAAAATTTACACAAATAATATCTCTTTTTTTCGATAAAGTAATACAATTTTCTTTTGTTATTGTTTCTATTAATTATAGATTATAACTAATTAATTAAAAATATATATATTAAAATTAGAGCTATAATAATTAATATATAGATAATTGACAAAAATACTAGCTATGCAAAACGATCTATATACAAGAAATAAATATAAATATTATAAGTGTTTAGATGCTAGACGTTATTCGTAATATATTCGAAACTAAAAGACGAAAACTTAGAGAATAATTGAAGAGCGAAGCTTGTCTTATCTAGAATTGTAACACTATTTTTTTCTTTTATTTGCGAGCTTTGGCGAAGCGATGTCGAATCTCCCAATTAGCGTTTTCAATTAATTCTAGTTGATCTCAATTAATATCAAGTACGTATTAGATATTGTTCAACAAATAAAAGTGAAGTTTTCGATGTGCGTCGCACAAGAGAACAAATTTGTCGAGTAAAAAAAAGTAATTAAAAATTTAAAAAGAAGATGTAAAAAAAGCAATAATTTGCAAAGTAAAGAGCTTGCATATTGCGAATAATGTTTTGATTAATTTTTAATTATCTTCGACTAATGTTAGATAAAGTTGTTAAATATAACTTGATGCCCAAAATCAAATGTTAAACGATTGTTAAATAACGAAAATCGAGTTTCGAACGATTTGTTAAGCGACGACGAGATCGAGAGGAAGAAAAGAAGGAGATAAATAAATTTTAAGAAAACATCAAATATGGAAAAATTAAGAGAATACAAAAGATTACTAACTCTAAATCTAGAGAGTTTAGATCACGTAATATCAAAGAGAGAGAAAATTAACATTAAGTCGATTAGATTAACAAAGTTTAATTAAGAAGAAAAAAGACATATTAATTACGTAACTAAAGAAAAAATCAATGTCGAAAATGTCTTAAATTCTTTTCTCTCTTTGCAAGCGATTAACAATCAAATAGTTAAATCGATTTTAAAAACAATTAAGTCTCGAGTTTTGCTTATTGTAGTATAAAAAAAACGCATAAAAGTCTTCTATTAACAATTTAAATAAGCTCGTATATATGTTCACGCTTTTTGAATCAACAATTATTCGAAAAATCTATAACAAGACATTTATTATTAAAAGTCTTCGATCTAAGACAATTCTCGAAAAGTTTAGATTTGTATTGTCGAAACGTCGTTATATTATTTAATTAATAAATAGCGTTTTGACGTGCAATAATTTGCTTCAAACTCTAGTCGATAAATTCGATTAATTCTTTTAAAATAATTTCGTTTGCTCTTTTAAGAATTAAGTAAACTTTTTTGTTTTAAAGTCGACTAATTGTTAATTGTAAATTGAAAACTTTATCGAAGCAATACGTTGCAATTATTGTTAACTTCAATTCGAACAATAATTAACATTTAATTGTTACAAACAACTTAATTAACTTTTGCGAAACAAGAGACTACGCGTAACGTTAAATAATTGAAGTTTTACAAATTTTGTATTGCAAACGTTAAGAAAGTCTATAAACAATTAATCGATAATTATTATTATTTATAAGATACTTAAGAATCTTTTAAAGTTAATAATTGTCTCTTAAAATATAACAAGCGATCAAAAGTTCTTTTTTAAAAAATATATATTGCAAGCAACAAATAACTTCCGCAAACTTAATATTGTATTTAAGACAAATTGTTCTTTGAAAAATTTAGTAAAAGCAATTGAATAATTTGCAACTTTTTAGCGATTTTGCGTCTAAAGATAATTGCGAGATAAATACTTAAATTTGTTTATTATTTTTTCTTCGATAACAACTTTAATTTCTTAAGATATATTTAACAACGTTCGCATTAACTTACTTGTTCGATTACAATAACTACTTAATTAATTTTGTTAATAATTATATGCTTGTCTTAAAGATTAAGTTATATATATTTAAGTATAAGCAACTATACGATAAAACTACAAATAACTTTGTTATTTATTAATAAGTTATTACGCAAATGTTAGCACAAAAGAATTACAAGAGTTTTTTGTTACAACAAAACTAAATTGCGAATATTGTTAGAGTTATTCTTAACACATTTGTAATTAATATATTTGCTTAAATAAGTGCGATTTAACAATTAAATAATATTAATTAATTAAGTTCGATTAAAAGATAGTTTTAATGTTAAGAGCGATCTTTTCGCATTATACATTAAATTAATTATCGTTTATTTAATAGTACTTTACTATATAAATAATTGTAATAATTCTAGAGCTAATACGTGCTAAAAATCTCGACTTCGAAAGAAGTATATTTATTAGATAAAAAATTAATGTTCTTCGAAACTTCTTAATAATTTATAATAATTTAACGAATCGTATAACTTTGCGTCAACAATAATTTATTCAAATTTTTGCTTTATTAACTTTTAATAATAGAATAGTAATCTATTATAATTTCTACAAGTAATAAAAAATAAAAATTCGACTTTAAAGAAAGAGTCTAAGAAACAATTATTACATTTAAGAAAAATAGTAAACGCGCAAATTATTTAATTTCGACACAAGAAAATAGTAACAATAAATACTAATATAAAGCTTTTTTAAGTCTTATAATTAAAATAAGTACAATTTAAATCTCTTAATAAGAAACAATTAAAGAGCAAGTTTAATATTAATAGTTGCGATAATTTTAATTTTAATAATATATATTAAAGTTGTTGCAATTAAAAAGCTTATAATTGAAATTTAAGTCTAGCTATTTAATTCATTTTATTGCGTACATTAGTTTAATCGAATCTTTTCTTTTAAGAAGTTGCATGCTCTTTATTAAGTATGTCGAACAATTAAAATTTTTACTTTGAAAAAATTAAAGTATTTAAAGCAAATCTATGTTCGAATACATTAATATAAAATAATAGAATAAAATGTATAATTTTATTTTGTTAATTTTTAGAATCGTCGTAATAATTAATAAAGATAGTCGAAGACATTTGTATTTAATTGTTAAAGATAAAATTTTTAAATTTATTAAAAACAAACTATTGTAAAAGCATTTGTTAAAAATGTTTTTATTAATTAAGAAACAAAGGTTAGAAGATTAAAAACAATTAAATATTGTTGTAATCTTAATTATAAACTATATTAACTAAAGATCGAACAATATTATTATTTTAATTTGTTTAACATTTTACAAGAAATCAAAGTCTTTAAATTTTAAGAAAAGTATAATTGCAAAACTAAAACTTAAAGACATTAACAAAAGAGTATTATTAGACGTAAAATCTACAATTTAATTTAACTTAATACAAAAAAACTTATTAAGTTTAGATTTAATAAAAATTGACAAATTAAAAGCTTTTTCTTAATTTTAAAGTTAATAATATATAATTATTTTTAGTTAATAAAGTAATTTGTTTGCTTAATTGCAATAACAAACAAAATCTTAATCTACTAAAAAATTAAGTTAGCTTTAATTAATTGTCAACTTCTTAGAAAAATTATCAACTTAAATTAATAAAAGTTTGAGACAATAATAGATTTGTAATACTCTTAAATATTTTAAGTTGTACGCGCGCTATATTTACAAAGATAACAAATTTATTTTTTTGATTAAAAGATCTAAGTAATCTTGTTAAACTTTGTTGTACTAAAGATAGAACATTGCAATTATTGCTCTTTAACAAGAAATATCTAGTAAACGCAAGTTATTAGTTTGCGTTAATTACGTTCTTGCTCTTTGTATACATTGTTTGTCGCTATTATTAATTAAATAACTTAGTAAAATCTTGAAATTAACTTAAGAAAATTAACAACAATTATCTAAAGCTAGAAAGTTTATTAAATTTAATTATTTAAAGAAAGTAAAAATTGTAACAAGATTTTCGTAAATATTATAATTTGTTCAATTTGTCTATATTGTTTCGAAACATCTATAAAGAAAATTTTAATCAAATGCTCTTGCGTTTAATTACGCGACTATTCTACTTAAAAGCAAATTAATTTTCTTAAAAACTTAACTATAATTAGCAACTTGTATTACTTTAATAATACTAAATTTATAGATTAAATGCTTGCGATTACGCTTTAATAATTCTAATATAATTGATTTTTACTAGTAATAAACAATAAAGTTGTGAAATTTGCGAAAGAATTATTACTAAGAAACAAAATCTTATTAATTTTACTCTTTATTTATGTTTATTATACTTTATTGCTTTAACGAGTCTTCGAGTCTTATTATTTAAAACTAGTTAAAAATCTTATATCTCTTGTTTTGCGAATACTTGTCAATAATTTTATTAATTTAATTCTTAATATTCTTTAAGCAATTATACAATAATTAAAACTTTTAATAATAAATTTTTTAATTTTAATATTAATAAAGAACGCAACAAAATGCAATAAGTAATATAAATTGTAAAATTTAATAAATTATTAAATCTTTAAACGCATATTGCGCTCTTTAATATTTTAAGAAATATGTTTGTTTAAACGTTATTACAATTCTTAAGTTTTACTTAGTAGTAAATATCGTCTTTGCAATATACTTAAAATATAATAGCAATTTAACAAAACTTTAAACGCAATAAGATTTTAATATTTTGTTATAAATATTTTTCGATAAGCTTTTTAACTAAATTACGAAGTGCACACTTTTACAATTAATCTTAAATTAAATAAAGATACTTGCTAAACTTAAGCATATTAATAAGCGAAAAAAAAAGAAATTAACAAAGATTATCTTAATAACAACAAATAAAGCAATTTGAAATCTAGGTTTTTTAGAATTCGAATTATAATTTGTAGAAAGCGTTTTAAATAAGATGCTAATTTAAGTTTCTTAAAACAAAATATTATAAAAAGTAAAAATCTTATATACGATTAATAATTAATTTTATGTAAAATCTTTTCGATAAATTAAGTTGTTTAAGAATGCAACTCTAAATAAGTAATAAATTCTATCTAAAGCTAAATATCGATTAAAAATTAATAGCGCACAAGTAGAGTAATTAAAAAATAAAAAGCACTTTGGAAAAAAAACTAAAAAGTACGTAAAATTGTTAAAAGAAAAGCGTTTGCAATTAAATCTATATTTAAGTAATTAACTATTGTTTTTAACAATACATTTGTTTGTTGCAAGCTAGCATTGATTTAAACAACTAAATAAAGATCTTAAAAATATAGCTTTTTTTAAAAAGTATTATAGTCTAAGATGCAATACAATTAATCTAGATTAAAAATTGCGCTTTAATTAAAATATTAACATAATAATTGTAAGCAATTTATCTTAAAATACGAATTAAGAAGTCTAATATTTATGCGAATATTTAAGTATTAAATCTATACGCACAATAAAAGTAAACAAAGATAAGAATTTTTAAAAATGTATTATCGATTAATTTAGATATCTTTAAATAAATTTAAGTAAAAGTATAATTGTTAAAATTTAAAAAATAATAAACTATATCTAAATAAAGTAAAATTAAAGAAAATTCTAATAAAGACTCGCAATAATTTTAATATACAAATCGATTATTAAATTTAAACATAAAGACGAAAAATTATTCGAATTATCTAGTAGCTAGTTTTTGTTAAAGTTTTTCTTAAAATAGCAATAACGTTTTTAGTTTTATAAAATAAAGCAAATAATTAAAGATTTTAAAGATAAAATATCTTTAATCTATTTTTAAACTTTAAATATATAAGAAGTTCTTATTACTTAGTTAAACGTAAATATTTAAATATATTGTTACTAATAAGTTATTTTTAATAAGCAAAACTAGCAATGCAAGATAAATTAAACGTAAAGTTAAGATGTTAAAATATACGCTTATTAAACATTACAAAAGATATTAGTTTATTTAGATAGCAAAACGATAATTATAAAAATTAGAAATTGCTAAAAAATATGTAACAATTTATCTATTAAATAAACTAATTTTAAAAATAAATAACGTTTAAACGTACTATCTATATCTTGTTGCCAAAATAGAAACAACATTTTAACAAATAGACAAATATAGAGATTAATAACAAAGTCTTAGAAGTAATTTTAAATCGAACAATCTTTAATATAAATCTTAATAATAATAGCAAATACTTAAATAAGAACTTTGAGAACTAAAGTAAAAAAAAAATTTATATAAATAGTAATTAAATATAAGTTAATCGATTCTAAAAAATAGAGAAACTTTATTTCAAAGCGTATATTTGTGCGTTGTTTTTCAAAAGAAAAGTTAATTAATATTTTAACATTTAAATATAAATTCTTTACAACAACGTAACTAAATGCGAAGACAACAACAAGAATTCTAAAAAGAGTTCTTTTTTCTTCTTAATAATTTATTATTCTAAAATCGATTTATTTAAAATTAAAATTTAACAATTAATAAAGTCTTGTATCTTTGCAAGATTTAATACGTTCTCAACGTCTCTTAAAAATTCGCAAGAAAAATTAGTTTTTACGCTAGATTGTACTTATAATCGCAATAAGTCTTTAAAATAAATAATCTCTAATTGATAAAACAATATAAATAAGAGAAGTCGACAAAATAAATTTGTAACTTCGAGAAAAGAATTAGTTTTAAAGATTAAATATATTAAGTTTTAAAAGAACGTTTTTAAAGCAATCGAACACTAATTAAACAATTAATTAACGTTTAATAGCATCGAAATTTAAACGCTTTTAGCAAACTTCGATTATTCGACGTACAATTAACAATTAACTTAAAACTAGTACAAATAAAAGAAATTTAATTATTTAATTAAAATATAGTATTGCAATAATTAAAAAGTAATGTTGACGCAATATAATTTCTATTTAGTGCTCTAAATATTAAAGTAAAGAAATTCAAATAAGCGCGAGTAAACGACGAGAGTAACTATAACTCGACGACGCAAAGAGTTATTATTAGTATCTCTAAAATCGCTAGTAGCTCGCTTAATTTCTCAAGAGTTACGACGCTATAATATAGCTAAAGTGCAAGATATTTTATTTATTCGCAACTATTTATTGCAAGAACTTTGATTCCCTAGTAATTCAACAACTAAACAATATTAATCGAACGATTTTGCGTTCGATCTTAATATAGTCTTTGCTAGCAACGTCAACTATCAATCGACGAGCTCTTAAAATAGCTAAATGTCTCGTTATCTAATTAGTAATGCGCATAAATAAATTAACAAGATTCTTACTATCTATGACGGAACCAGAGTAGTATTTGAGGTAGTCTAACGAGAATACTAACTATAAAGATCGGAACAGAAGGCGAAGAACCTTAGGTGCTATATAGGCGACCAGGAGGAACGCTAGTCCCAATTGAGCCTAGGGCGATGTTTAGGAAAGCCTGCAACACCTAGAATCGTAACACTATCTTCTCCCTCAAAAATCGTAGCTTTTGCAAGGTAAGAAACAAGAGAAGGCGCGTTATATTGGGTGCAAAACGCGTCTCTTCTTCGCAGAATCCTCAAGTTCTTTCTGTCTATAAGGTAAGAAACTAGAGAAGACGCATTATATTGAGTGCAAAACGCGTCTCTTCTTCGCAAAATCCCCAAGTCTTTTTTGCCTATTTGTTGACCTATTTGTTTGTCGATTAGGAATAAACCTGAAACATATCTTTTCGAATACTCCAAATCCTTCAATAATCTAATGTAATTAACTCACATATCTATCGTCTACACGTTTAGGAAAGTGTCTAGGAAAGTGCCTGCTTTTGGCTCGCAAACGCATGTAATTCCTTAACTTCCTTGTTCGTCAATTAACTCTTATTCGTGATATGTGATATTGCCATTGTTTTATATCTATTGTAGTAGACTTACTATATAATTTGATGCATGCTCTAATGTGCAAAAGATAGTATAGATAATAGTGTAAATAAGGTGTGATATCGCCATTAAAGCAGGCTCGCGAGGATGTCTTAATAGATCTTGATAAAATGTCTAAAAAGACCTTGTTAATGTCGTTTTAGCAAACTTACTATCGATGTTGTTCTAGCAAGCTTATTGTCGATATGTAGATATAGATATATGTCGATGCTTTCGTCTTTTTCGTAGTCTATTTATTTATTAGCAAGCAATCGTTAAGTACTAGTTATCGCGTTTTGGAGTCCATAGCACATTCTATTTCGAGACAATTTTGTTTTAGCACTTACGAAGCTATCGTTTGCCTTGCAAGCTGCCCTAAGAGGATTCTTGATTTGATGTCTCTTTCCTTTTTGTGTATAACTATCTCTAGAGTGGTTCTAGCGACGATAACTAGTCGAAGCGAAAAAAGAGTAAGATAGCGCCAATAGTACGTTTGGGACACGAGGCGCTTGTCGATTCCAAACGAATAGTTAGTATTATGTGACAAAACTAGAGTAGTATTTAAGTGTCACGATTCTAGGCTAGACAAGCTTCGTCCTCTAGTTACCCTTCGAGTCTTCGCTCCCTAGTCTCGAATATACTACGAGTAACGTCTAGCGCCTTGACATCTATAGTACTTATATTCATTTTCTATATATAATTAGTTCTACATAGTTAGTATTTTCGTCAATTAATTATATACTAGTTATTAAAGCTCTAACTTTAATATAATATTAGCTATTTCTTTAAACACGATCTTGCAAATCGTATCTTAAAGATACTTATATTTGCTAACTTTTTTTCTTTAAAACGTGCTTTAAATATAGAGTTATTAAAGCAACTTTAAATACAAAGTTATTAAAGCAATTCTAAATATAAAGTTACTAAAATAGACGCTTTGCGAAGCGTAATTAAGTTGCGACAATAAATATCTTTTAATCGACGTATAACTTAATAATGTTTAATTTCGTTAATTCTTTAGTAGTTTTGCTAGAAGAAATAAACGACAAATTGTTCTAATTACGACTCAATAAATTTACTAAAATAAAATCAATAAATTTGCTAAAATAAAGAAACAACAAATTGTCTCAACTTCGACTCAATAAATTTGCTAAAATAAAATTAATAAATTTGCTAGAATAAAATTAATAAACTTGCTAGAATAAGATTAACAAATTTGTTAGAACAACAATTACAATACAATTTTGTTGTTGTTTTTAAACAACACTTTTGTCTTTATATATTAAAAAATTCGTTACGCAACAAAACAATACTTTAAGCAATATTTATTTTTAATATCGAAAATTTTGCTCTATAAGTAACATAAATTATTTAACATTTACATAATCTTAAATATATTTAATCTTAAACATTTATTTTTGTTTACAAACATTTATATTATTTGTATCTTATTTATATTTATAATATAATTAATAAGAAATTAATTTCAAAGAGCAAAGTCAAGTTTAAATTTAGCAAAAATCGCAAAATATTTAAGAAATTCTTAATAAATAAAGATTAATTAAATGTTAATGTTGTTTTTTGTTATAATTACTATCTTGTAAGCTCTTTATTAAATCAAAATAATCTTAAAGACAATTTAAAGCTTAAAAAGTACTTTGACTTACTTAAGTATAATGTATTCGAATTTTCGTTGTTTGTTCGATTTAATTTTTACGAAATTATAATTAATAAACTAATTAAATTAAATTTGTTTAACAATATAAATTTATCAAATACATTAATTCGATTTTTAATATATCAATTGCTAAATAGTAGCTTTGTTTAATTTCGTAACAAATATATTAAAAAAAAAGACAAAAATAAGTTAAGTTAACGTCGCACTTTAGTTAATTAACTTAATAATTTTAACAAAAGTTAATAAGAAACGTCTTGATTTTTTTAAAAAGCAATTAAAAATAACATAGAAAAATAACTTCGACTATTTTATAAAAATAATATTATTATTGTTAAGCTTCGAATTAATAAAAGAATCAATTTTGATTCTATCTATTAATTAAAAATTTAAATTAATTCTTTGTAAACTTATTTAAGTTAAGCGAAATTAACAATAAGTATTCGCAACAAAACAATATATTATCTTTAATAAAAGCGCAATAACGCTTTAGCTTAATGCAATTTGTTTAAAGCTATTGTACGTTAATTGAAACAAGAATTTTCTTTTTCTTAAAATAAAAAAATTGCACTTATTAAGTTTACTTATGTAACTTAATAACTTTAATAGCGACAACAAACATAATTATTTTTAAAAATTTAACTTACAAGCAAAAGATCGACTTAACAACGTTTATTTTGCGTATAATCTTAAATCGAAGCTACGAAACGTAAAAAACAATAAGCACTTTTTTAATTTCTTTATTTTTATTAAGAATTTCGAAAAATTTGAACAATAAATTACTATATTAGTTTCTAAGTTTAATAGTGTTTTTCGACGTTTTATTTTTAAAAAAGCTAAACTTAATCTTGTTGTTGTCAAAATTATTAACAATATTTTTAAAGAAATTAAATATTGCTTATTTAATAAATTTGTCAATTTTTATCTAATAATAGATAATTTATTTGAAGATTTAAGTGCTTAATAAAACAATTTAAACAAAGAACAATATAACTTTGTTAAAATTATATTGCTCAAATTTGCTATAAAAGATATCGAAATCTTCAATTAATACGTTAATTGCTTTATATTTACAACAACTAAAGTTTCTATATTAGAAATCAATAAAATATATTAATTTGACAAAGATTTAAGTTATAAACTTTAAAGTTGCTATATTACTTTAACAAATTATATTATTTTAAATCAACTTATTAAATTAATTTGTAAAATCGATTTAAAACTTTAACAAATAAAGAGATCTTATTTAACTATTACTTAAACTTCTATCTATATATGAGCTATTAATAATATTAATAAACGCAATAATCGCATCGACATTTTTAAGCTTTTTAAATATATTAATACAAATGTTTGCGATATTAATAGCTTTAACACACGTATTTTTACTCGCAATTAGAAACAAGATGTAATAGAATAAAATTTAAATCAATTGCGTCAAAAGTACTTGTGAG
>JAABUL010007964.1_pt1 | contig 11057 bp, 6 predicted proteins | sample 5559151 | NCBI WGS metagenome assembly JAABUL01 (sample SAMN10711876, study PRJNA513368) | rock metagenome | isolation source: Antarctica rocks | place: Antarctica: Victoria Land, Pudding Butte sud | reverse complement strand
CTCCGCCGGGAAGCGCAGAAGGCAGTTCACAAACCCCATCTCCTCAGACCGCACGCACATCTAAAAGTATGGCGCCCTCGCCAGCGGCTGGTAAAACGCCCAATGCTCCCAAGACCCCGACGAAAACCGGTAGAAACCCATCATCTAGCGCTACTTCGAAATCCGGTCAGTCTCAGAGCGCGGCCGACTCTTCCAAGAACACCGCCAGATCCGCAACGAGTACCCCGCAAGGTGCCGCCAAGGGTGCCGCCGACAAAGCCAAATCAGCTGCATCCTCGAAGCCTTCAGGCTCACCAAAGCTTCCGCCAAGGCCTCAGGGCGCAGGTAAAGCGGGGCAAACCGCCAAAGATGTGGCTCCTCAGGCCGCTGAGAAGGCGGAGGACGCTAAAGGTACCGCCGAAGACACTGCGAACGATGCAAAGGACACCGCCGAGGACACCAAGGAAGACGCTAGTGACAAGATCGGCATGAAAGATAACGACCCTTCAGATGACACCGAAGATACCGAGACACCCGTCGGAAAGGTCAGCCAGCCGGGTAACGAAACAGGTGCCGAGGATTCGTCCGCTGTGTCTACCCAAGATCAGGACGAAGGTGCGGACGCTACCGGTGGGGCGGAGGACGCCGCCGAAGGCGCCACTGGTGCACTAGGCGGTGCCGCTGATAAAGCCAAAGACACGACCAAAGAAGGCGCTGGAAAGTCACAGGAAACAGCGGAACAAGGCACACAGAAGGCTCAAGATACCGCGGAGGAAGGCACACAAAAAGCCGAAGACACAACGGAAGAAGGTGCACAGAAGGCTCAAGACACAGCGGATGACGCACCATCTACCACCGAAGAGGGTGCTGAGCAAGCTCAAGATACTGCGGAAGATAAAGTCGAAGGTGCCGAAGAAGGCGCAGAAGGCGCAGAAGGCGCAGAAGGCGCAGAAGGCGCAGAAGGCGTAGAGGACATCGCGGAAGACGGAACTGAAGGTGTCACCGATGAAGCTGACGGAGCCGCCGACAAGGTTAATGACGTCGCTGACGAAGCTGATATCGCTGATGAAGCCGATGACGCCGGCGGAATGGTCGACGGTGTTGACGATGAAGCTGACGAAGCCGTTGATGGCGTTGAAGATGACGTTGATGAAGCCGCCGAGGATGCGGCTGATCAAGTACCTGTCGATCTCTCAGTATTGAAAGGGCTTGAGGTCGGTGAGGGAGGAGAAATTCTTGGCGTGGATGGTGAGCCATTAGGCCAGCTAGAAGAGGGCGACCCGGAAGATCTTATCGGCAAGACAATTGGCGACAATGGCGAGATCCTTGACGAAGATGGAGATGTAATCGGCCGCGCCAGTGTCCTGCCTGAGAAGGCAGAAGAGCTTGCACAGAAAGCCCGAGACGCCTTACCTGATGTCGGTGTTTTGGAGGGTCTCGAAGTCGGTGATGACGGCCAGATCATGGGTGAAGACGGTACTCCTCTAGGAAAGGTTGTTGAGGGCGAGGCTGAAGATCTTGTCGGCCAGAAAGTGAACGACAAAGGAGAAATTCTTGATGAGGAGGGAGACGTCATTGGCAAAGTTGAAGTCATCGCTGGCGAAGCTGCTGACAAAATTACCGAGACCAAGGAAGCAGCCGAAGCTGGAGGACTCAAACCTGATCTCTCCATTCTGGCCGGTAAGAAAATTAACAAGAAGGGCAAGATCCTCGATGAGGAAGGGGAGCCCATTGGTCAAGTTACCGAGGACTCTGACGTTTCGCAATGTGCCGGCAAAACTCCTAATGAGAACGGCGAGGTTGTTAATAACAAAGGCGAGGTCATTGGTCGTGTCGAGGTCGTCCCAGGTGAAGCTGCTGACGCTGCAATGAGAGAACTCCACCCCGATCTTGCTGAGGCCGCCGACAAAGCCGAAGAAGAAGCCGCCCAAGCCGAAGAAGAAGCCCAAGTCCCTGCTCTCCCCGGGCTCGACATCCTCGAAGGCCTCAAGGTCAACAAAAGGGGTGAGATTCTCAACGAGGACGGCGAACCCATTGCTCGTCTGAGTGAGGGAGAGATTGCCGATTGTGCGGGGAAGAAACTCAACGCCAACGGCGAAGTCCTTGATAAAGATGGTAATATCATCGGCAAAGTTGAACTTATTCCTGAAGCGTTCCCTGCCGCTGAGGAGGGTGAAGAAGTCGGTGAAGAAGCTGGCGAAGAGGCCGCAGCCGGTGAAGAAGCCGCAGCCCTTTCCGTACTTGATGGCCTCAAGGTCAACAAGAAAGGCGTTGTCTTCAACGAGGACGGAGATCCTATTGCCAAGTTAGCAGAAGGCGAACTCGAGGCCTGCGCAGGCAAGACATTGAACGAGAAGGGCGAAGTCCTCGACGCGGAAGGCAATGTTATTGGCAGAGTCGAACTCATCCCATCCGCCGAAGAAGAAGCGGCCGAGGAACCCGAAGCCCCCGCTGGTGAAGATCTATCTATGCTCGATGGCCTCAAGGTGAACAAGAAAGGCGAAGTCGTGAACGAGGACGGAGATGCCATTGCCAGGTTAGCAGAAGGTGAACTCGAAGCCTGCGCGGGAAAGAAGTTAAATGAGAAAGGAGAGGTCCTTGACGCTGAAGGCAATGTCATTGGCAGAGTCGAACTCATACCATCCGAAGAAGAAGCGGCTGAGGAGCCTGCAGCCGAAACTGGGCCAGATCTTTCAATGCTCGACGGCCTCAAGGTTAACAAGAAGGGCGAAGTCATCAATGAAGATGGGGATCTTCTCGCTCGACTCATTGACGGCGAACTCGAGGTTTGCGCCGGCAAGAAGCTGAACGAGAAAGGAGAGGTCCTCGATGCCGAAGGAAATGTTATTGGCAAAGTTGAGTTGGTTTCCGACGGGCCAGAAGAGGAGACTGGCCCTGAACTTCCACCCTTGTCGATCTTGGAAGGCTGTAAATGCAACAAGTCAGGCAAAGTCGTCAACGATGATGGTAGGCCCCTCGGTGAGCTGGTCGAAGGTGACGCGAAGAGACTCGCTAAGCTCGGAGCTGAGTGCGATGCTGAAGGTCAATTTTGGGACGGTAAGGGCCATGTCATTGGCCGTGCTCAAACCCTTCCGCAAGACGATGATGAAGAGGAAGCTCCTTTTGCTGGCCTCTACGGCCTGATCGTTGTTCAAGATGGTTTCGTCGAAGATGAGAACGAAAACAAAGTTGGCGTTCTTGTCGAAGGCGATGCTGCCAAACTTGTCGGCCGTGCCGTTGATGAGGACGGAGATGTGCTCGACAAGCGTGGTAATGCAGTTGGCCACGCTGAGCGTTACGAGGAGCCTGTAGCAGAGGAAGAGGAAAAGCCAGATCTCTCTATCCTTAACGGCCTGGTACTCAACAAGCAAGGTAATGTCATCGGCCCTGAGGGTGTGCCAATTGCGCGCCTTGTTGAAGGCAACGCCAAGGAGCTCGCTGGCAGAAAGTGCGACGGTGAAGGCCAGATCTGGAATGATGCTGGCAAAGTCGTCGGACGTTGCGAGCTCATCCCATATAATGAGCGTGAAGCTAAACCCGAAGGTCCCTTTGCTGGTCTCGAAGGTCTAGTCGTTGTCAAGGGCGGCATGGTCGAAGATGAGGATGGTAACACTGTTGGACAGGTCGTTGAGGGTGATCCTAAGCGTCTGATAGGCCGCGCTGTCGACGAAGACGGCGACATTGTCGACAAATATGGCAATGTCAAAGGACACGCTGAGCCATATGAGGAAGAAACGGAGGAGGAGGTTGATCTCTCCATCCTGGAAGGCAAGTTCGTCAACAAAGCTGGCAACGTCGTTGACGAGCATGGCACCATTTTCGGACGCATTGTTGAAGGTGATCCAATTGCCATGGCAGGTCGCAAGTGTGACGGCCAAGGACAGATCTGGGGTGACACTGGCAAAGTCATTGGTCACGCCGAACTTATTCCAGGCGGCGAGCAGCTCAAGCCCGAAGGACCCTTCTCTGGTTTCGAAAATCTTGTCGTCTCAAAAGATGGTATGGTAATGGATCAGAACGAGCAGATTGTCGGCCGAGTCATCGAGGGTGATCCAGAGCAATTGCTTGGCCGCAAAGTCGATGACGACGGAGATATTCTGGACAAGGCCGGCAACAGCATCGGCAAAGCAGAACGATACCACCCAGAGGAGAAAGAACGCGAGATCAACCCTATGGCCGGCCACAGAGTCAACAACGACGGTGAAGTCCGTGACGACAGTGGCAACCTCATCGGCCGTCTCACTGAAGGAAACCTGGGGACTTGTATTGGCAAAGAGATTGACGATAACGGCTACGTGGTTGACAATGATGGCAATAGAATCGGCGAGTGTACGCTGATTCAAAACATCCAAGAGGAGGAGGAGCCAGAGCCGGAGCTAACTGAAGAGGAACTTGAGGCTTTGAGGCAGAAGGAGCAAGATGCAGATATTGCAAAGAAGATGACCTACATTCTGAAAGAGACTTTGGACAAGATGGAGCCCATATGCAACAACATCACCGAGGTAGGTTCACTCCCTCTTCCAGATTACATTGCAACACCTACTAACAATCTTGCAGCGCATCGACAGAGCCGAACGCACACCCAAAGAGGAGCTCGATGAAGAGCAGCTCGTCCAAGACGTCAAGCCCATGCTGGAAGAGGGTAACCGCATCCTACAAGAGTGCAACGGCGCCATCCGAGGTCTCGACCCGGACGGCTCCATCGCCGCCAACGCCAAGGCCCGCGCAGCTAGCGGTGAAGCCACCAAGGAAGAGCATGCCCTGGCCGAGGGCCTCAAGGAGCTCACCACCACCGTCGTCAAGACCATCGACAACGCCAAGAAGAAAATTGCCGATATGCCTCACGCCAAGAAGGGCCTCAACCCTCTATGGGGCCTGCTCACCGAGCCCCTCTTCCAGATTATTGCCGCCGTGGGTCTACTCCTCGCCGGTGTCCTCGGTCTGGTCGGCAAGCTGCTTAACGGTCTTGGTCTGGGCGGTATTGTCAACGGCCTGCTCGGTGGCTTGGGTATTGACAAGCTGCTGGGTGGTCTTGGCCTTGGCAGTATAGGATCGGCATTAGGTCTCGGTGGTGGGAAGAAGAAGTAGACGTGCTGAAGCATGATGAGGTTGAGATTGGGAGATAGGATATGTTCATAGCATTTCGATATCCGGGTTGCTGGTTGGCTGTTTACGAGCGTTTTTGGGATTCTTGTCAGCGTAACTATTTCCGTGTACAAGTACGAGAACATCTTAATTAAAAGCATTTCCTGGCTTTCAATGGTTTACACAGTGAGTGACGATCTTTGATACAGAAAATAGTATTCGAGCCGTGACCGCTTTGATGGCGTAGTGAAGCGAACGGTCTTCGAGGAGACACGTTTGTGGGTTGCAGCTCTAGATCCGATCACAATCACGAAGAAGAAAGAGAGAACACTGGTTAATGGATCAAGACGCTAAGATGTCGGATCGGTGAGAGGAGAGTGTTCAGGCCAAGCGAAGGCTTGGAAGGGTAGGCCCGATGACGAGTGTGAATGGCACAGAACGGTCAGCATATCTACGTGCCGACTTTATGCAAGCATCGAATCTTTCAGTCAGAGCATGCGCTTTTTCTGCTTTTTAGCAGTGATCACTTTACATGGAGAGATCAATGCGAGTTCGTTTTCATCAAATTTTCGTGCTATGTACATGCTTCTGCGTGCAATATCAACATTCTTGTTTTGATCGACTATACCGCGAGGCTTGACTGCAAGGCCTTCGCAAAGTTGAGTGAAATGTGCCTCAGACTATGTAGTCGCCCTATGGGATGATTGAAACAGCGTTGAGGCTGTTCTGCCATCGATTTTAAGGCGGGAATATTCCGTGCCCTCTTTACTCTCCTTTTTTGGAGCGCCGCCCGTTCGCGAGGGGCCCACCGGACAGCGAGCCTTCTGCTGCACTTTTCGTACTTTCAATGCTCTCGTTAGGAACGGACTTTGGCGTGATGGTAAGGCAGTTGATGCCGAGGTAATCGCAGATGCTGTTGATGACAAGAAAGGCCCATCGAAAGTACACCATGACGGCGAAGACGAAGTAGGATCGCAAGTACCATAGCTCAACTTGTGTGCCTACAGCAGGCAAGCCTACGCGTGGCAGGTTGCCCAAGATAGCCCCGCCGACGAGAGGGACAAGCATGACGGTCCAGTAAGGGAATGGTTGCCTCGTCAGGTGTGCCAGTATTATCTTGGTTGTCATACGCCCAAAGACGAAGGACATGGTGAGGCAGAAGAGTACTAGCCTGTTCTCGCGCATTAGAGTAGAGTAAGGCGAGTAGAGCCAAGCTCCTATTGCGCCCACGTAGACAAGCATAGGCGTCCACTCGAGGAATACTGGGGCCACCGGGAGGTTGCGTGCCTGTCGAGCTCTGACAACGTTGTAGACACATGCTGGTAGATGGGCGACGAAAAAGGTGAACAGTAACATGGGTATCCAGATGTCGATCACCGAAGCGCTTCCAAAAACATCTGGTCGATCGATGAAGCCGGTGATAGGTTGAGTCCATATCTGTGGACCGTAATAGCCCGAGGTGATCATGCAAATGCATGCCAGGATAAGACCTTCTGTTCGACTGTTAGCGATCTGAAGCAGCGAATCTGATCAGGTCTCTAACCTGTTGGGCCATTGAAGTAGCCAAGATAGAGAGTATGCGTATGGTAAGTCTCCCAAGTTGACAAGAACATTGGTAGACAGGGGATGATAGCTGTAAAAACCCCTTTATGGGAGGATCCTAGGCCCATGACCGCCGTCTCGCACAAACTTGCCAACGTGCAATTCAAGGAGTCAATGCCGTGGCTGTACGACCGTTAGCACTGGTGCTCGATGCACACGATCTTGAAACGCACTCGAATAGCTCCCCTAGACCACTGGATTGCCCTGTCCTCCGAGCTTGCTTCCCATCGATGTTGTCCATAGTCGAGTACCTATGACAGATTTTGCGATCAGTCCGAGACTTCCACAATAATGCCGCCCGCTCGCGCCTCACATCCATAATCCCAAGGCAAAGCTATAATAGAGCCATGGCGGACCCTAGGGCTTGATTCAGCTTCCTAGGCCACATCCGCTAAGGGCATGTCGCTCAAAATGGATAGGGTGGTCCTACCGGTCCCACCAAGTCCGGCATAAATATCTCCAGGCAGGCGACGTTGGCTAGTATACATGCAAACCCGAGCAGGGTGACCATGTTCGGTGCGAGCCATAGTGGCAGCAACTCGACGGCGGCGTTCCACTATCCCGTTATTGTTGGCGGGCTCCTGCCTCTCCCGCGACCCCGGGTTTGGGAACGTACGTAGTGTTTCAGGATGTATTTGGAGATCAAGGACTTGTCAACGCTGGAGTACTTGTAGGATTTAAGGTGCACAAGTGCATCCTCGGACACACACTCGTGGGCTGCTGTACCTGAGATTGTTGTCAGCTTGCGCCATGAATCAAGCAGCACTGTAATGTACGTTAGATGTGTGAAAAGCCAAACGCACATACTCTTGCCCTTCATCTTTCGTGTCCAATTGGGCTCTGATCTTCCTCAATCGACAGAACAATGTTAGTTCAGAAGGATCGATTCTATATAATCACGGGTTGGAGATGCCAGCTTTTGTCATTGGCCCAAATACCGTAGTCACCATCTTATGTATTCAGATATACGGGCGCCAATTAGATGCGACGACGTATGTTGAATATTTCATTGGTCGAAGGAGCGAATCAAGCTTGATTCGATCAGGGTTAGACAAAACCCTAGGCTGGGGTGTGCAATTAGGTACCAAAACTGAGTGTGCGTAGAATAATTCCCCATGTACAAGAAGGATCAGCTATGCTCACATCTGATCATTGCGAGATTTGGAGGAGCGAACAGCAGATCCGGTCTGCTTCGATGCGTTGGCGTAGAATGAAGACAACTTAAAGTTACCTCAATATTCAGAATGTGGTTCCCCCCGCGCAACTTTTGTAAATCGACTTTTTTATTCGACACCAGATTGCAAACATCGCCAATCTCTCAACACCAATGCTATTTTTTGATACAAAATGAATCTCAAAAACAAGCACGATATCTACGAACACTTCTATAGTGTTATTTAATTTCGAATTAACATAAGGTAATACAAAAGTTATATGCGTAATTGTGATTTTGAAGCTTCGCCTCGACACATTTTGGGGGCCCTCTACCAAGCCCACCAAGCCCCTACTAAGTCCCCACCAAGCTCCATCAAATGCGCTCCATCAGAGTCTCTCGACAGCAATAGATATGCGTGATCGTATCGACAATGCTCAACTTTGATCAGAATAAATACACAAACTATTATCAATACTTTACTAGAATTTGTAGTAATTCAGATGCGTTGATATTGAGCAATTGGTGGTATTTGCAATCCGGCGTCGAAAAAAAAATCGATTTTCAAAAGTTGCTCCAGGGAAACCACATTCTGAATATTGAGGTAAGCGCATACGCTGCCGACCAGCGGATGATTTGCAACATCACGCCAGTACTTTATGCAGGAGTGCACGGGGTCGAGGCCATCTAGGTCGTCCAGGATTACCAGTATCCTCTGGTTGCCGTCTGGTGTTGCTTTCAACCATCGTTTCAAAATGTTAACCAGATCCGTTGCGCTGACTGGGGGAAAGTAGAATGCGTTTGCACGTCGATCCTCTCTTGTCGAAAGATCGTTACCAGCGTCAAAGCGCAACAACTCATGCCTTAGTTCCTCTGCCGCTTTGATGGCATCCTGTTCCAGCACCCCCTCATCACTGGCACGGAGCCACAGTACGTAATCTCTTGAACTGAGCTTCTCGACGACCGAAATACTAAGTTCTGTTTTCCCAACCCCACCGAGCCCAGATAACAGAATGCGTCGGGGCGTAGAGCCTTGCCACTCCTGATGGATGTCACGTACGAGGCTGTCCCTACCTACACATGTTGTGGTCAGCGTTGTGTCGAAGGATTATCCCCCAAAAAAGAGCACTGTAGAGTTTAAAACAATCTGAATCACGGAAAGAATTCGACGACGAGAACGTTGAAGCTGGATCAAAACTCATTCTGGATGGAATTGAGGTTCCCACTCACCTATAAACGGACTGCAAAGCTTGGGAAGATTTACACGATGATTTTGGTGCTGAAAAGCAAGATGAGACAAGATAGACCCTAGTGCGCAGCTTACATATGGAAATGGCACGGCCATTCTTGGCTCGGCTAGCAGCAAGCAATCAGTATTTGTGTCACTGACAAAGAATATGTAGTTGGGAACCACAACATCTGATTCAGGGGCCCGTAGCACTATGTGCCCCGTACTGGCCTTCTGTCGTCTCAAGACTTCGTCCCGATTCTATGTTCTGTGGCTTTGAGCGTCACGTTAAACGGGAAGAACATCAGGCGGGCAACGTACAGGTTGGTCCTTGCGTATGTTCACATTGTATTTGACGGTGTCTTGCACGATCAGCCATAGCTTTCAGGTTTGGTCCTACTCCCTCGTACGCATGATCATGAAGGCCTGAGAATTTGCATATATCGGAATGGTTGCGATCTACGTCTTGAAAGTTCTCTCTCGCCGAGCCAAGCTTGGCTGAAGTCGCGTCTACTATAAACTTCTTATAGTGAGCACTAAGCCTATTGAAAGCGTTATAACACTTACCATGTTCTTCCTGGGTATGAACGCGTGGATCTTCACGGGCATCTTCCTTCCTTCTATCAATGACAAAACCTCGAAGTCGTCCAATTGATGCCTGAATTGATCGGAGGATAATTCAGTAATCAAAGATTTGCTTTTGAGTGATTCCAGAAGCTTGTTCCTAGGTTGTCCGGTAAAGGCGCTGCAGATATCAGCAGCAGCCTTAGCCTCCCCGGCTCCTTCGCCTCCCCGGCTCGGTGTTGCGAAGAACACTAGTCCGCAAGTTGAAGCTTTCAAGCATTTATATAGAGGATCGATTCTGGCTTCTACCAAGGCTTGTTTGACGAGCAGACCTCCCAAGGAATGAGCAACAAAGAGCAGTGGTCTATGGATTTCTTGAGCTTGTCGACGACGATTCATGAGCCTATCACAAAGCGTCCTAGCATGACTGGCAACATGGGCACTGGACGCATTGCTCAGAATGCTTGAATTGTACGCAAAAAGGAGAACCCTCGCAGACGGTAAATCCTGGCGAAGGAGAATGTCTGGCCAGAAAAGCCCTCCATCGTCCGTCCAAGTCTGTCGGGCGTGTGTTTCGATACCCTTAGGATTGAGACCACGGACAAAGACAATGTCAATGTCAGGGTGGTCAGGCGTGACTATTGGATCTAAATACTGCATGACTATCAGGCTCTGAGATGTAGAATCTGCTTCCGTCCGGTAGGAACGTATGTGAGGGGGCAAGCACTTGGGAAAGAGGATATCATAACAGGTTCCACAGTGGAGCTAGCAAGATTGGCCTTCCACGAACTGAAGTATCAGAGAGGAGAGGGGTGGGCACTTGGCTCACTATGCTCTCATGAGTATCGGGTGGCTTATGTTCGACGAGCCTCGCTAAGCATTGTGATATTGGAATAGATGGCATGCGCTCGAGCCTTTCTTATCCCTCTTGTGGAAAATTAAACTGCATGCGTGTGACACAGCTCTCCCAACCAACCATCCGTAGAGCCAATCAACACAAATTTCGCACCTTCTTCCCAGGCGTCGAGCAGCCAGTGGGCTGCTTGCCAGCCGTGCGCAACCATGTGATCGCGCCGACAGGGGAACAAGATTAACGGCCAAATGGGCGTTGTCAAAGTCGATACAGCCTTCTCATATGCCCTTCACGAAGCTCGGAAGTACCGTGGGGGGTTGCAAAGTGCGGCAGACCACGATCCTCACATGAACCATGGAACAGAAGAGATCGATTGGCCTTTCCGTCTTGGCAGATTTGGCATACCTTCTCGCAAGAACCATTCCACCGCTCGTCATCGGAAGGTCTCCATGAACAGGAAGACTGTTCTGGAGGATGGGGATATCTTCTTTGATCATTTCGTTTGTACGAAGTACGGAGTATGTGCATGGTGTCCCAGCTGAAGTGGGTTGCAGTAGCCTGAATCACAGCCTATGGTCACCAATTATCTTTTG
>JAABUL010007962.1_pt1 | contig 11064 bp, 16 predicted proteins | sample 5559151 | NCBI WGS metagenome assembly JAABUL01 (sample SAMN10711876, study PRJNA513368) | rock metagenome | isolation source: Antarctica rocks | place: Antarctica: Victoria Land, Pudding Butte sud | reverse complement strand
ATTCGGCTAACGGGGTCTAAAGTTCCGTTGAAATCGAGGCACACTTCGACCAGAACGTCTTTTGGTCGCGCAACAGTGGACGTTTATGGCGTCGCATAGACTCAAACGGTGTCAAACGTACAATAAAGACGTCGCCTACAGCGCAAGCAAAGCAGCAGTAATCTGGAACGCTACCGAACGGAGCCATTGATATCCGACCGAAGAGTAGCGATCTATTCCAAGGCACTCTAGATTCAAACGTCTCCAGCGTCTGATCTCCGTTTCAGCGTTGCTCACCATGCTCACCTTTCCGATGGTTTTCCCTCGAGGCGATTATCGCGTGCTCAGCCACGACAGGACACAAGCGCCAATGCTCTACATATATACCTCTGGCATAGCACGTAAAGGTAAGGTAGGGCCCACTTTCTATGCAGGCCCCACTGCATTGAGTGTCCATCCTATCCAAGACTGATCATGGCGGTGACTTTGATCTCCTATACCATGAGTCTCGCACTAATTGCACCTTGGTTATTCGGATCTGCTGTCTCCTCGCCTGTAAGAACCTTGCAAACGCCAGCTGATCTACTACAGATATCCGGGGTAATAATGAAACACCTCCTCCACCACCTTCAAGATACAACTTGTTCTGACATACGCCTCAGCTGACAATGAAATGCCCTGGACCCCTGCCAGAGGCACCTTATCCGTCTGGTATTGCAATGGTTGCATATCGAGATTGGAAAGGCTCTATAACAGCCCTCTCGTTCTTTGATCAATGGCAATTGGTGGAATACATCTGGGACAGGGAGGACCTCTGCACCCGCGCTGGTTGCGATTGTTCCAGCTCTGTTCCAACGTGCAACAACCTACAGCATTTCTACTTTGACCAACGTATTTCGTCATTCTACTCGGCGCAATGCATACGAGTTTGCAGATGTTCCAAAGAGCATGTTCCGGATGTCGACGGTGTGCTACGTTTCGGCAACGCCACTTCCAACGACACCAGCTCGAGGCATGACGCTTTTTGATCTCCACACGGCCTCAATTAGTAGCGCATCTACTCTAGCTGATGAGCTTCTCATCAGTCAAGCTATATCATAGGTGACATCTCTTCCCGATCTACGAAATTGTCGCTCGTTGGTACACTGCAGCGTTGGGGCATATTGCTACCGTGTTCGTTCCACTCTCTGCTCCGTCCGCAGCTAAACACGCTCGCTCAGTCCGCCCCTTCAAATCCGAATCCCCAGCACCAGCAAACAGCATGAACCCTACTTTGACCAAGACTTCTTATGCCCGTCACCTTCGGGCAAGAACCGAAAAGTTAAACCCCCGACCTCAATACCGTTCCAGGCCACACAGAGCTTCACCTCCGTTCCAGAAACCATGATCCCCACCGGGATGAAACAGCCCTTTCATCTCCAAGGTGTCTATCAACCAATTCGCCATCAAAAACTATCGTTTGCTCCCATTCATTTATCTCTCGAGCATCGCATCCGACCATTTACCTACCTCGCGACCGCACCGCACTTCGCCCTCTCTATTTCCATGCACAAAATCCACAGAATCACACTTCAAAGCACGGCATAAGCCTGGATTTTGCAGGGTCACAGGACTAGAACCAGATTGCATGGTATGGGTTGCACCATGGCTTCATTAACACCCAAAGGGACGATTTCAGTCACCATACCGGCTCGATACTTTAGGTACCCAACCAAACTCGTGTTGCTGGCGTAGGAGTGTGGCATCCTGGTGCCTTCTCTGTTTTCACGAGTTCTGTTGATGCGTGACCAATCATGAAGACCATTTCTCTCTCTACTAAGTTGCATGCGATGTTCTCGACGTTGAGACGCTCGGAGTGTTGGTAGATTGTATGGAGTGCCTGATGCGCAGAACCCAGGGGCGACTCCTAGTAATCAAGCTTGGAGTCCTTTTCCTAGGGTGACGCGAGTGGAACATTTGCAGACGGTAAAGCGAAGATCATCTGCAAATACCGAGACTGGCCTCTCAGAACAACTAGGCACAGGATGCAGAGGTTGGGGATTTGATCGAGGGGGACAGGGCACATTTCCTCCGAATGACTGAAAAGCGGCAAACGCAACCACGTCCATAGCATCACGGTGCACCAAAAGCGCTGACGATTTCCTCAATGATTTTACAAAGCGTCCTTGTTCCCGATCAAACGCATGTGCTCGGCAAACCCCTCCCCAAAGCAACCACCCAATATGCCCGAAAACAAAAAAAACCTCGCAACTCGCAGCTCGATGCTTATGCCCCCCCCCTCCCACACCTAAGCCCATGCCAAATTAGACGCTCGATAACTGCCCTTTTAAGCCAAAGCGACAACGCCAACACCCGTGCCCAGAACATCCACCGCTTTTTAGAGAGGAAAGGAATGATCGCGTTTGCAAAGAAGAGGTTATATATCCAGCCACCCACTGACGGGGAAAAGCCCCTTTTGCGCTCTGTTATGTGCTAGACCAAAGACACCCTAGAATGCGGACACTCCCGTTATTACCTTGGCCTATGTCGAGTAGAGTTAGCGAGATGTTCAAGCCCATACGGAAGCCTGCGCTCCCAACGGGTTTTTGCCCCAGACGCCGCTGCCGCTGCCCCAGGTCATGCCGCTATTGGAGTCCTTAGCGCCGGTCGAGGGGTTGGATGCTGCTGATGCCGGGAGATCGTTTGCAGAGGAGGTGGGTGGAGGATGCTCGTTTGGCGCGAATCCGTAGCTCAGCGGGGAAGGCAGAGGGGTCGTGGAGCGCTTGTTGAAGGCTGGGTTTGGAGCCTGGTTTGAAACAGGGCGAGTACCGATGGGCGCGACTCCTGCGCTTGTGGGAGCTGAGGTTTTTCCTTGTTGCCCTGAGGATTCGCCGGGAGAAGAAGTTGAGGTTCGGCTGGATTGTTGGGCGTTGTTGTCGAAGAGGCTGAAGCCTTGCTGATTAGAAGCGGGCGATGAGTTGCTGTTGGCGCGAGACCGTTGCTGCTGGGCGTTTGGCGAAGGCCCTGGTGCGTTACCCTGCTGCGCTTGCTCGGACTGATTGAAATGGCCAGCGGGTTCTCCCACGGCGGATTGAGGTTGGTTCTGGCCTCGACTGAAGGGGTCATAGGTGCGTGGGGATGGGCCACGGCCTCCGCTTGCAGCCCCGGATTGCATCGGCCGCGGCGTTTGACTGCTGTCGGCTGGGTTGTTGCTCTCATACATTGAAGCTCCGTCAGTGCCATACAAGGCCCGGTGTTGGCGGGCAATGAGCTCGCGGCGGTCTTCTTCGTTCATCGTGTTGGGGCTAATCGCACGATCAGGTTTGCCTTGAACGGAGACATCTGTCGTCCCTTAGCACTTTCATATCATATGAAATGCTAATCTGCAAGTGCATGAACTTACTTCTGTTATATTGCTGTTCCTGATGGTAGTTACGTAGCTCGCGCTCGCGCTGAGCAGCCATACGACGCTTGGCCTGTTGCATCTGGTCTGCCTCACTATGCCGGGAGCCTTGGTGCCGCTGGTTTGCGTAGAAGCTTTGAAGACTAGAGCCAGAGTGTGGGCGCATGTGATCATAGTCGCCGATAGAGTGGTGGCGTGAGGAGACGCCCCCTATGCGAGGGTCTGCAATGCTGCAGTCAGCTTGGCTTCGACTGGGAGAATAATTATGTAACACTTACCGTAGTCGGAGTATGGCCGTGGACCTCCCATCATGGGCATTGAATCCCGCCTAGAAGGGCCGCCGAAAGGCTTCCCACTCTGGATCAAGTTCTCGCGCGCGCGCTCGATTTCTGTGAGTTCATCAGTCATCGCTCTCAGCGTCGAAGCACACACAACTGCTCCAGCAGGTACATTCCAGTGACGTGCAATGGGGGCCATCGTCTACCTTCGATTTGGGTTTCGAATGCGTGTTCGTCAGGGCCTTGCATGGGTGAGCCCGCTCCTGCTGCGCGTTAGACTTTGCCCAGTCCTTTGAGCAAACCTATCCGGATACACACCAGAATTGGAAAGGGGCTGATCCCATGAAGATGGCCCCGGTATCTGCCACGCCTGTGGCTCGAACCGAGATGACATGTCGGGTCAATTCAGTGCGAAGCACGCCGTTTGCCGCGCGACTGTGTAGGGGCTCTTGAAAGGGTGCGTGGGACAATGGAGGTCGCTGGGAGGTGACGGAGAGGTGACCGGCCAGAAGACTGAAAGGTGAAATAGGTCAGCGTCTGGGAACATCAGATATCAATTGCACACTGACAAAATTCAAAGACTTTGTGGGCAGGGTAACGGGTCCGATGCGCAATGCCGTAGAAAATTTCTTTTGGCGAAAAGTCTCGGCCTTTAAGCGAGTGACGGAATTTAGACTCACGGAAATTAAACTGACGATGATCGCTCGAGCGATTTAGTTTGAGGGAAGATCTTCAACGCAACAGATGGCCCCCGTAAAATGCCACGATGAAGAGAAGAAAAGGTGGAAGGTGAGGCTCGAAGAGAGGTCAAGGTGAAGCTAGGAGCCGTTGTGGCATCCCCTCCCGCCGGCTTGCCTGGGAGTGTGGGAGATTATCATCGAGTGGAGTGAGATTAAGATTGTTCCGTCCAATTTCCAATTCCATGGTGGGGAACCACCATCGCGAAAGCCACCCAAACCTTCCTGTGTCAAGCGCCGTGGGAGCCCACCCTAACGCTGAAACAGGTAGGTCATTCCTCCACTGCCGGTTAATCGAGCCTAATCTTACACCTTCGACTGTCACACAACCTCTTTCCGCAGCCGCCGACCATGTGTTCCGCCAGAACATCGCGACATCGTGCGCTGCCATCCCAGGAGTGGCCCATAGAGACGACGGCGTTCAAAAAGTTGACAAGCCCCGGAGAGATGATGAAAGCCGAGTCCATCTTGTAGGGAACCCAAGTCTACATACAAAATTAACGCAAATTCTACTCTGCCCAGCCCCGAACTTGTCTGTATTATATCGCTCTGTATTATATCGCCGGCGTCACTTCGTATACTTCGTCCGTCAAAGAAGCTGCGGGCTGAGAACGCCAAAGCTAGTCAACTGAGAATTTGCGCAGAAGCGTCCTGATGCTCCCCATGCCTAAGACCCCGACACCGAGTTTCCAAAAGCTCATAGCTGCAGCACGCATCGTGGTGGAAGCCGCATTATGCACATATGGGGGAAGGTTGGAAACGACGATGTGACTTCATAGGCCTGCCTCGGAGATGCTGTCGTGCTATTTCGGATATGTCAGCGCTGGGAACGAAGAGTCAGTATTCAAAGAGAACGTCTGGTTAAATGCAGCAAAGTCGATGAATGAGGACTGGTGGTAAACTCGGTAGACTCCACCAGCTAGTGACCCAACGATGTTCAACATTTCAGGTGGAGAACAAGTCTGCACTCGGATGTATGAGCTAAGGCAACGTTAGATTTCGTCTCTGTGTATCCAAGCTCAGCAGCCAAAGAACACCATATTCATGATTGTCACTTTTCTTCGAGTATAGCTTAACGTCTCGACTTTGCTGTACGTTTGTCTATGGGTTTCCTCACAAGCATGGGCCTGCTGTTCGAGAATCAGTCCGGAGGATTCGATGAAGTAGGAGACGAATTATACCATGGCTCAATTGACCACAGTCGACGAATGTAGAAACCAATTTGTGAAGGCCACAAAGACGCCTCGATGAACATACATGCCGCTGACTCTGCCGGCAATACATCCGCCTACGATCCATCTACGAGTATGACTTCATTGCGCAACGAGCTGTATGGAAGTCGCGTGTTCCGGCTGCATTTTGTGTCATTACTCCTACTATTTTTGGCGGATGTTGTAGTTTCAATTCTTGGGATATGAACCGTCAAAACATTCCATCCGAGTGTCATTATATGGAAGCCCTGATGCTTCTAGCTACCACTTTGCTTCGCTACCCACTCAGAACACGATTCCTTCGACCTTGTCGTGGCAAGAATCTGTCAAATGCTGCTAGTTCTTGCTACTCCGTCTTATTCGAGGGGAATCTACCAAGGAATCTCAATGTTGTAATCCGAAGCGTTTGCTTTGATCAGCATGTTGTATGAGCGCCACGTCAGTGAGTGCAATCAGGTCATGGTCTTGAGGCGCACTATATGTGCTCAATTATGGTTCAGCTTGCGAGATGCCAGTAGTATCAAGTGGTCGCGCATGTTGATAAGACAAGCTCTGAGATAGATCCCATACGGTCCGCCCTACGGATCAGATACTACCAATTTCACCTTCAAGGAAATCAACTATCTCATCCTTGAGTCCAAAAAGTGAAATCTTTACATGAATTCTGGGTCTGCTGAATATTTCACCTTAAATCGCATACATCGTGCCGCCGGTGGCCGCCTCAAGCCGCCTGGAGTCCCTTCACTGATAACTATTGTAATACCATCCCTTCCTCTTCCAAGTTTGAATTCTTTGACTTCGGGCCTCCATGTACGGAGAGCATCATGTCTTCCTCTCTAATCTCTAGAGCGTTTACCAATGCTCTTCGCCAAGTCGGAAGATCAAAGCCAAGCCTATACCACCGGGCAAAGCAGCGAGAGGCTTCCAGCAAACACCCGAGAGGCTTCGTGCCTCCGAAGACGGAAGATCTTGTGGAGTTGAGGGAAAGAGTCCAAGAATTTACTCGTAGGAGCCGATGGAGACTGGGCACAAGCGTTGAAGCTGAGGACTCTTATAGGCAGGGAAATCGCGGAAGAAGTCGCCGCGAAGACAGATAAAACCAACGAGTTTCCAAAGAACATGTGGGAAAAGCTGGGTGGCGCAGGGTACAAGGCATTGAAGACCATGAGAAGGTCTGCGGGCTGACAGCTTGAAGCTTCCTGGGTATCACTGCAGACGAAGATTACGGCGGCTTAGCTATGGGCTATCAGGCGCATTGTGTCGTGATGGAAGAGATCAGCCGGGCTTCAGGTTCGCTCCCTAGCTCACGACCGATCAAATGTTCGTTTCCTGAAGGCCTCAGGTAGCATTGGACTGTCATACGCTGCACACTCTCAATTATGCATCAACCAGCTCTCCTTGAATGGTACAGAAGCACAAAAGGGTCGTTTCCTGCCAGACCTCATATCAGGCCACAAGATCGGAGCGTTGGCGATGTCTGAGCATTCCGCCGGCTCGGACGTTGTTAGCATGAAGACTACAGCAAAAGCAACTGATGGGGGTTGGCTGCTCAATGGCACGAAGATGTGGATTACAAATGTACGCAAGACCAGCCCACTTTAATACTCTCGAGGCTTGAAACCCTCTGACGCCAAGGTAAAGGGCCCGGACGCACACTACATAATCGTTTACGCCAAGACAGACCCATCTGCAGGGTCAAAAGGAATCACAGCTTTTGTAGTCGATAGCAATACGTCTGGCCTGTCTTGCGCCCGAAAACTGGACAAGCTGGGTATGCGAGGCAGTAATACCGGCGAACTAATATTCGAGGACGTATTCGTCCCGAAGGAAAACCTCCTAGGCAAGGTAAACCGCGGGGTCAAAGTCCTCATGGAGGGTTTAGACATTGAGCGATTGGTGCTGAGTGCTGGACCACTTGGGTATCGTCCTCCCCTTTTCTTACGCGGTCCTAGTCGATTGTCATTGTTCGATGCGGAATCAAAACTGATCGGAATCTTTGCTAGTCTGATGCAAGCTTCTCTCGACATCACCCTCCCCTACACCCACACTCGCCATCAGTTCTCTACCCCCATCGCGCACAACCAGCTTGTCCAGGCCAAACTTGCAGACATGCACACGAAGCTCTCCGCCTCCCGCGCTTACACCTACGCAACGGCGCGTACCCTCGATTCTTCTTACGGGTCACCGGACTCCAGGCCCGATACAAAGGACTGTGCAGGAGCAATTCTCTTCGCCGCGGAAAGAGCAACGGAGTGCGCACTCGATGCAATTCAATTGATGGGCGGGATGGGCTACATGAACGAAGTTGCCGCAGGAAGAATATTAAGAGACGCGAAACTATATGAGATTGGAGCGGGCACGAGCGAGGTGAGGAGGATAGTCATTGGTAGGGCTTTCAATAGGGAATGGGCGGAGCGATGAAAACTCAGGGTTCGATGCCAATCTTCGAGCCAGCGTGCGGTCAACAGGATGAGGAAGAGGAACATTGTTCGGTATTGGAGGAGGTCCTTCGAAGAGCTCAACGGCAAAACCAACACTTCGTGAATGCCACCGATCCGGCACTCAACGGCCAGCTGGGTTCGGAGCGTCGCACAGAATGGACAAACGCAGCAGCTCAAGCGACGCAAGAACCCATGAGGACGGGTGATCGTGGTCACGTGGTATGTTTCCCATGCCATCAGGAGAGCATCGCACCTTCTCCAGAGTATATGGCCCTTCCCTTGAAGATCGTGACGCGATTTCGCGCAATGCCTGCCGAAGGGCTGGTTGTAGGCTGTGTCCTGCAGTTTCATGTCTATTAGAAGCAGCAGAATGTCGTTAACGAAAGGTTGGACCTGAGTTGCGATAGAATGAATTTGGCTGTACATCAGTGCATTTGCGCCGAGTATGCATCTATAATGCGGTCGCTAGACGGGTGAGGGTGGATTATACCCCTCCGACCAGCTTTGGAAACACAATCTCCATACGCCAAGCTAAGATTTCTGCGGCGTAGTCGTAGGATGAAATCATACTTCTACTAGGCTGTGAAGATTCAGGCTGTTGGATTGATTAGCCGCAACCCGGAGGCACAGAGCACACTCGTACGAATATCTTGAATCTTGTTCGCGCTGGCAAGAGATGTATATAGACGCGGCTGACTTCACCATAACAAGATGAACTCAAGCTCCTTTATACCTCAGTGAACGTCAAACAGTAAGATGAGAGTGCTGTGTAATGAAGGCCAGAGTATTCAGAAACTTCGTGGCGGCTGAGTTGGCTGTTGGGACTAGCACGAGCCGCCCCGGTTGCCTTTCTCAACACCAACGCTATTGTCTTACACAAAAATGATTCTTAATACAAACACTATATAGGAGAACACGTCTACGAGGTTTTGATTTCTTAATCAAACTTAAGTCAGAAGTTATGTGCTCTGTGTAATTGCATTTTTCAAAGTCTCGCCTCGGCACGTTTTGGGCACTTCTCAAGACCCCACCAAGCCCCCACCAAGCCTCACCAAATGCGGTCGATCAACGTCTCTCGACAGCAATATATACACACGATCGTGGCAACAATGCTCAAATCTGATAAGAATGGATGTGCAAAATATTGTCAACACTTTCCTAGCATTTGTAGTAATTCAAATGCGTTGATGTTGAGTGATTGGTGGTATTTGCAATCTGACGTAAAAATAAAAATAAATTGATTTTCAAAAGTTGCGGGGGGGGAACCACATTTTGAATAAGGTATTGAGGTATATTTCTCCTTCGTCACAGCCGCCATAGGGGAAAAAGCCACTCAGGGATCGCTGCAAGGGTCATTCAGCCCTTTCATCCGCAGAGAATATATCTCCTCGTTTCAATCATGCTCTCTTCCTTGTCAACATGTCATCGGCAATGACCCTCCTGACCTCCTATGTAGAGAAAACGCTTAGCCCGCATACTCTCGATGCGGAAAGCTACCGCAAAGCACTGCAGGACTCGTCCTGGGCCGATGTATGTCGTGCAACTAAGCATACCCTTTAGCGCAACGACGCAGGAGCTGACCATTCAAACCCAGGGCTTGCGTGGCATCGCTGCCGTCTTTGTGGTGTGCAGTCACCTCACCCTTTGCTTCGCACGATGGATTGTTCCTCCAAACTTGGGAGAAGACAAAGGCTCGGCGTTGATGCAAAGACCAATATTTCGGCTGGTCGGGCAAGGGCCGGCATGGGTGGCATGCTTCTTCATACTGTCCGGTTTCGTCAATGCGCTGAAGCCTGTCAAACTTGCAAGAGCTGGGAATACGGAGACAGCACTGTCAAACCTGGCAGTCAGCTCGTTCAGGAGATCGTTCCGTTTGTTCCTACCGGCAACGACAGCCACCATCATCAGTTGGTTCATCACACAATTGGGGGCGTATGAGACGGCGAGACAGACCGATGCTTATTGGATGTACTCGACGTCGCCTGCGAAGAGCGCATCATGGTGGGATGCGATCGGGGATTTGGCAAGGGCGATACAGACAACATGGTGTTACTGGCCGAACAATCCTTATGACCAGCCGCAGTGGGCATTGCTGTACCTTCTCCAGGGTTCCATGCTTGTATTTACGGCTTTGCTTGTGACTATAAATCTAACGCCAAAGTTCCGAATGGCGTCGTTGGCGTTACTCTGCGTCTGGTCGATCAATTGGGGCTCGAGATTGGCTGACCGTACGTCACACAATCTAAGCTTTGGGACGGTTACTGACATATGTACAAGCTCTTTGTGGCTTCAATGTTTTTGCGGGCGTCCTGCTGGCCGAGTTTAATCAGACGGACTACCCCTTCCAGCTCTCACAGCTGTCGCCCTTACTCGCACCACCTCTCGTTTTCATCAGTCTTGTACTTATGTCCTTTCCAGCAGATTTCCAGGGTCAAGCGCCTTGGTCGCGCTTTCTCATGAATCTCCACCACAAAGTCGCTCCCGAAGGCGCCGACATCGCCCGATTCTGGCCCGCTGTTGGCGCTCAATTGCTCGTTGCTACCATCATCTGCTCTCCGCAATTGCGTCGAGCGCTGAGCCACAGGTGGTTCTTGTGGCTAGGCAAGATCAGCTTTCCGCTATACCTCCTTCATGGCACTTTTATTCGCACGGTGCTCGCGTGGTTATTGACGGCAAACCAGTCGCTCACCGAGATCAGAGACGATGATGGCATGATCTACCCGAGGTATCCTATGCCGGGGGCAGCCACATTTCTGATCGTGATGCCCGTGTGGTTGATTATTTTGTTTTCATGTACGCACGTGTGGGCTGTCAAGCTTGAGCCTTGGTTTGGGGTTATCACGAAAGAGGCTGAAACGATGATGTTCGGCAAGAAAGATCGACCGCCAGCGTTACCGGTTCGGGAGGATTGATGTTCTCCAGTGTTGTCTTGCTGCGGTTTAGCGGGCGTCAGTTGAGGTCGTGATTCTGGGATCCTCAACATTGGCACAGCTTATACGCGGGACGCGTTTGCATGACATTTGACTGTGGAGAAAA
>JAABUL010007961.1_pt1 | contig 11065 bp, 5 predicted proteins | sample 5559151 | NCBI WGS metagenome assembly JAABUL01 (sample SAMN10711876, study PRJNA513368) | rock metagenome | isolation source: Antarctica rocks | place: Antarctica: Victoria Land, Pudding Butte sud | reverse complement strand
AGAGGAGGGGGGTTAGGTCTGTCATTTTGGGGGAGGATGGGGTTGGGGCTTGTGGTGCTGTGGAGGTTTCCCAGTTGGAGGTTGAGTGGCGGACTGGGAAGTTGTGAGGTTTGGATATTGTGATGAAACTGACAGAAATCTGCCCCGGCCTCACCCCCCTTCCAGCGTAGGGTGAGCGCCGCTTTACGCTCGCGCGACGCGGGTGAGGGGCGCCCGAACCTAGGTGTTCCTACTAGTAGGTGCTACCTAGGTGATGGCGCCTTAGCAAGCGTGAAGAGTTGCCTCAGTATTTAGACCTTATGCTTACTTATTATTTCGCGTGACTATGTATCACGTGCAAGTGCCAAATCCGGTAAGGTGATAGCTAAATTCGGTAAGGTAGCAGAAACTTTTTTTTCGCATAAGGTTTGAGGGCGAAACCCCAAAAACTTGTTATTTTGAAAAATAATAAATAAACTTTTTTGCTTTGATGCGAGCACACTAGTATTTGTTCTATTTATTATCTAATATATATTTTATATTTTTTTAATTAAGATATCGAAGTTGTTTAATATACTTTAATATTAGAAAAATAAAATACAAAGAAATTGATAAGTTTGTTTTTTTAATAAACAAGATAATTTTAATATTAAGTATATTATTATAATTAAAATCGAACATTAATAATTATTATAAAATTTTCGAATTTTTTTATAATTTTTTATTTTAAATTTAAGTTTATTTTTTATTTAGACTTTTTTATTTTTTATTAATATATTTTTGCAAACTTAAAAAAAGTATTTATTTTTACGATAATTGTAAGTATGCGCGCATAAATTATTTATATAAAAAAAGATTTTTAATATATTTTTAATATATTGTAGTCAGGTAATCAGATAATATTAGACTATAAACTTGAGAATGTTTGCTATTAATATTAGCGATCTATTTGCAATACATATGCAATCTCTTCCACTTAGATTTTAGAATCTTAGCTACTTAATACACTATTAAATTGTATAGTGCAAATTTATGCATATATCGCGATAAATCTTTGTTGTTATAGTTGTCTACTAATTGAAATCTTGTTTTTATCTTGTTATATTGAAGCTCAATGCGAAAATTTAGTTACAACAACAAATATTAAGACAACAAGTTGTCGACGTGTCTCTAAAAACAATCTTAAGAATTTAGAAATCTAGAAACTCAAAAACACAAAAAAAAGAGTATAAAAAACAAGTTAACTTTGACAAATTACTAGAATTAGAAATTTCAAAAATTAGAAACACAAGATTAACAACTTAGAAATCAAAATATTATTAAATTAAAGAGCAAAAAAAGAAGAAACAAAGTCAAAACATTAAAAATAGCAATAAGATTCGTAAATTCGAAGATCAAGATATTTTATCAAAATTGCAATTAGTATCTATTGTTAAAACAATAAATTGTTCGCTAACTATAGTAGCGTTATTAAAAGAAGCTTCTTAGCAATATAATTGATTTATTTGCTCAAAAGCAAGAACGCTATTTAAACTCTCTTTTTGATAAAGATTAAAGCAAATCTTTAACGCGAAAATATTTGTTAACAATAAATCGACAACTAATTGAGAGAAGCAATAGATCAAAAACGTCTATTTATAAACAATCAAAAAAATAGAGAAGCGATAAACAAGAAAACAACGCAAAACTAAAAAAAAAAAAAATCTCTTTTTAATGTTTTTGCAAAAAAAAGAAAAAGATTTGCAAATTAAAAATATTATTCTTTGAATTAGTTATTATTACTAGTTTTTTTGATTTAGTAGTTGTTACTTTTACTATTTGTTGTCAAACTATTCTCTTAAAAACAATGTCTCAAAACAATAAAAAAATTGCAAAACTTTCTTTTAACGTTTCTATATTAACAACAAGTTTACTTAATAATTTTATAAAAATTGTAGAACTCTATTACTACGTAATCTCTATGTCTTTTTTAGAAACGTTAAGAGTATTGCACTTTAATAAACTTAATATTATCAACTTTTTAAATTAATTCTTGAATCTTTGTAATAAATATAAAATTATTTCTTAGCATAAAATTATTAAGTTGTCTCGATATTGTAACAAGCTTATAGAGAACTTTATCAAATTTATTGTTACTTAGACAAATAAAAAATAAATTAAAATAATAAATAAATTAAAAAAGAAATATAAAGATAGAAATTCAAATTAAAAAATTAATTTTTGTGTTTTTTTAAAGTCTTTAAAAGACGTATTAAGAACAAAATCGAATAATATTTGTAAATATAGTCGACAATTTAAAATTATTTTTTCGAAACTTATTAAATTTGATTAAGTCGATAAATATATTAGATTCTTGTAATATTTGAAGAATTTTTTTCGCAATATTTGCATTAAGATAATGCAAAAGCATAAAGTCAATTTAAATAACGCAATTATTATAATATTTAAATTGTTATACAAGACAATTATAAAATTAATCAAAAATAAAACAATTATGCGAAAAATAAGTATTAATAGCAATTAAATTATTTAGCAAGTTGCGAATATTAATATAAATAAATTAATAAATATAATAAACAAGAAGCAAGATTTTGTAAAGAAGAAAATTATGCTAAAAACAATATTTGCTCTCTTAGTATTGTTAATAGTTGCAATTGAAAATACAGAAATTAACAAAATTTTGATTATTTTAATACAAACTTTTAAAGATTTTAAGATTAACAATGTTTGCAAAATAATAAAGAGCAAAATTTATTAAATAATTTAACAAATAATAACAACACAATTATAAGAGATTTTGTATATTGTATCTTTTTAAATTTAAATAATAGTTTAGAGTTTATTTTAAGAAACAATTTATATTTATTAAGAACTTGTATTTGTTTTTAAATACAATTAATTAAAATTAAAATTAAAAAAATATTTGTTTTGCTACAATTTGCATAGATAATAAGTTTGTTTAAAGTTAACAATCTTAATAACAAATAAAAAGATTTATAGAAACAAAAGTAATAGAATTTGCTATAAGTTTAACAATTTTAAAAATAAAAAAATAAAGTTGTCTCTTAATAATGCGAAGATTAAGAGAAAGATTATAAGAATTTGTCTTTAATAAAGAACGCAAAATTGTGTTTAAAATTTTGTAATTACAATAGTAGCAATAAAATTAAATACTAATTTTTCGTTTAAAGATAAGAAAAATAGTAAATCGAATTAAGCAATAGTAAAGATTTAAGAAACTCGATTAAAACAATTTTTTTTTAAGTAATAAACGTTCTAAAAGTTTTTAATAAAGCAATTGATCAAAATAATCAAAAAAAAAATCAAAAAAAAAGAAATTTTCGAAAATTAAAAACATTAAATTTAGAAATTATTTAAAGATAACAAAAGTATTAGGCGAAAAAATATATATAAAGAAAAGAGTAATAAAAACAAGAGTAAAGAACGTTACAATAAAGAACGTTTTCGCAATAATTAATTCTAATTTAAGAGTTACTAAGTATTAGAAAAGCAAATCTAGAAAGAAGCAAAAGACTTCTACAAACTATATATAATAAACAAAACATTTAAAGAGAATATTGCAAATTATAAAGAATCAAGTCGATTTTAAAACTTTAACTCAAAGTATTTTTATCTTAAAAATAAAAATAAAATTAATAAATTTTCTAGATTTTTGTTTTAATTTAAATTGCTTTTTTTTTGTTCTCTTTTTAATAAAAAATTTGATACTATAGTAACGAAGAGAAAACTTTAGAAGTTTACAAGAAAAGAGAAAGAAACAATTGTTATTATAAAATTAATTAACGTTAAATTTATCAAAATTGTTTATTTTAAAAATATTGTTGCAAGAGTAAAATCTCTTAGAACTCTATATTTTGTTGTTTGCTTAATTGCGTAAATACAATTAAAAGATATAAAAGTTAAAGCGATATTTAATAATAATGCGAAAATCAATTGTATTAGCAAGAGTTTTGCGAACAAAATTAATCTAACTATTTAACAAAATATTTTTATCTTACTAGTAAAAGTTACGAGAGCACGTGTTTGTTTCGAAGAAATAATAAAAGATATAAAGATATCAATTAAAAAAGTAATAATTTATATTTTTATTTTTGTTGTTTCTTAATTTAATTACGAAATTCTATTAGATCAATTTTTTAACAAAGTATTTAAATAAGTTTTGTAAATATAAACAACAACTTTCTAAAATTAATAATTTATTTTAGAAACAAAGCAAAGCGTATTAACATTTTAGAAATATCTATTAATTATTTTAGCAACAAAAATAAGAACGTTGTGTTCTCAAAAAAATCTTTAAATTTTTAGATAATTGTCTAATTAGTATAATTGCTCAACTTCGCAAATCTAATTGCAAAAGATCTTTGAAGATAAAAATTAAAATTATTAGAATAACAACATTGCAAAATAAAATCAAAAGAAAAAATCGACAAAATTTTAATTAATTAAAGTAGATAAACAATATTAGCGTCTATTTGCTTGTCAATACAATTAATTAAAATTAAGTAGATATTTAAATTGATATTATGTTTTAAATATCTTTAAAATTATTAATAATTCGAACTTTTTAATTATATATTATAAAAGAGACTTTTACTATTTAATTGTTTAAAAAGTTCGATATTCTTTGTCAATTTTTTATTGCGTTATATTTATTCGTTCGAATAAATACAATATATAAACAAAAGACTTAAAAAACAAATCTAATAAATACAAGCAATTTAGATAATTCTATTTTAGGCAAGTATTTAAACTAAAAAGAAATATTAAAGTTATCAATTACAAAGAATTTCTAAAAGAAACTTAACAAAAAATACAACTTCTTTTTAATACTTAAGTTTTTAAATATTAAATACGATTTTTATCTTATTAAGAAACGCATTTAGAAGCTAATTATAAAATTCGAACTCTTTTTGCAAAAACAAGAACTCTTAATTACAATACTTTTTAATTGTAAGATTGTTTTAATATAAAGTTTTGCTAAGATAAACAAAATTAGATTAGAAATTGTATCTAATTAAGAAATTCGCACTATAGAATACAAGATATAACAAGTCTTAAGATTTCTAGTTTTTCAAGCATTGAATTTTATTGTAATTAAGATATTAGAGAAACGTCTTTAGACAAGTTTGCTAAAATACTATTATAATCTCTATCGAAATTCTTGATTTCTAATAAGTAAAAAGAAGAAGAACAAGTATCGCATAATTAACGCGACTATAAAGATAAACAAAATAATTGTTTAAAATGCTAACATTGTAACAAGATAAAGATAGAATTCTAGTTAGTAGACAACTATAACAACAAAGACTTATCGCGATGTATGCATAAATCGCACTATATAGTCTAATAATATATTAAGTAGCTAAGATTCTAAGATCTAAGTAGGAGAGATCGCATATATACTGTAGATAGATCGCTAATACTAGTAACAAGCATTCCCAAGTCTATAGCCTAATATCACCTGGTTACCTAGCTACAACATACCTTCTAATGTCGAAGAGTTTGCGAAAGAGTTCGTCAAAATAATAATTGCGTTATTAATTAATTTCTTTTTAAAATACAATTAAATAAATCTCGTATTAAAGAGTTGCAATCTTATTGTCTTTATAATTTCTCTTAAACTACTTAGAATAATTCGTCTATTGCAAAGTGCTACTAATTTAATTGTTTAATTTGTAAAAATTGTAATACGCATTCTTAAAATTTTTCTCAACAAATGCTATTTATTTGTAAACAACATAGATATAAAAAAATTCAAATTAAATTACGACAACAAGAAAACAATTCTAAAAATTAAACTATTTGTTTTAAAAAATATTTAATAATTAAATGCAATATTAATAAACGTGAAATTGTTTAAATATATTATATTCGACGAAAAATCTTAATTTTGTAAGTCAAAAATTAAAATTGTTAATTTTGTGTATAATTTCAATAAACGATTTCTTGATAGCATTAAGATTATTAAGATTGTTAAATAATTATTGTGCAAAAACGTTTTTAAAGCTAGAGTCTTTATAGAAGTATATATCTATTATTGAATTTAAATGCTAAAATTTATAATTGTCGCAAAGTTGATCTATTGTTTGTTTAAAACAAAATATGTCTTTGTTTAAAATTTTGAACAACAAGATATTATAAACAAATTAAAGATTGCTTTAATAAATATATTAATAATACGTATCTTAAACTACTTTATCTTAATTAACGAAATTATTTTAATTGTAAATTCTAGTTTAAAAGATTAAAAAATTGTATTAATGCAAATTAATACAATAACAAAGAGAAAATATTTTTTACAATATAAGAGTAAGCTTTGAAGCAAACAAGAATTCTAATACAATATTAAAAAGCAAAAATATCAAAAATTTTTAAAATTTTTAAAGAAAATGCAATTCTAATTGTATAAAATTCGATTTACAATTAAGATTGATACAAATATTTTAATAATTTAATTTAATTGCTTTGCGACAAATCTACTTGACGCTTTAATAATTTGCTAGTTAATTTAAATTTATCTTTTCGACTTTAATATACAATATATATTTGATTAAAAGTATATAACAACTAACAAACTTTTAAAAAAATCAAAAGAGTTGTTTAACAATATTGACAAAACTAATAAAAAAATATTAATAATTTTATTAATAATTAATTAAATTGTATTTGCGTTTGTCTTGCACAAGTAATAATATTAAAAAAAACGAAAATATTTTTAAAAACAAATATTTTGATAAATTCGAACAAATTGTTCGATATTTGATTTTGTTGCGAAAATCAAATATAAGTTAAAAGAATTTTCGCAAGTTTAAGAATTATACTCTTTATTTCTTAATAAAAGAAGAGCGTTTGTTTCGAAAAATAGACAAAAATATATTTTTGCGTAAAATAGTAAATTAAACAAAAGACAAAAATCGAATTGTAAAAAGCTTATATAACAAGAATAATTATAAAGAAAAAAAAAGCATCTATTAACGCGTTGCAAATCGATATTAATAACGAAATCTATTTGATTTTTGCAAAAAATATATTGCAAGTTGCGATAAATATTAGCAAAAAACTTTTAACAAACAAAAGAAGATTATATATTTAATTTAGATTTTTAATTTGTAAAAAAAGATTGTTGTAGACTATATTTATATATTAATTGCAAAAACATTTGTTAAAGTAAATCTAATAGTTGTTCGAAATAATTTAACAAAATAAATAAAAACTAAGATAATTCTAAATTTTAAAACATTCGCAATAGTAAAATTTCTATAATAGAATATTTTTTGTTAATATAAATATATTAAGAAGATAATTATAAACAACAAATTCGAAAATAAAATTAATATAACAACTAAATTTCTAAAGAAATATAACATCAAAAAAGTAATAATATCAACTTATTATTTACAAATAAATAAAATAATAGAAAGAAAATATAGACTTATTGTTAATATTTTGTTCAAACTAATTAAGAGAGTTTCTACAAATTAATTACAACATTTGTACGCAATATTATAAATCGATAGAACAACAATTCGAAAATTTATTAAAAAGATATTGTTTTGTTTTAAGTTTAAATACGAAGTTGTATTGTTAATCGAAATAGAATATTTAATCTAGTATATTATAAATTGAAGAAAAATTTGTTTAACAACAAATCTACTAACGTTGCGAACAAAACAATTGAAAAAAAAGAATAAAAATATCTAAAAAGTTGCTTTGCGTCTTTGTTATTTTTAAAAAAAGAATAAGAATTTTTTCAATAATAATTATTAATTGCGAACACGTTTATTTTAAATTAAAAACTTGATTTTATTATATAATATCAAACTTAATAAAAAATATAATGTAAAATTATTCTTTTAATAATTAGATTTCTTTAAAATAAAAAAATAAAACAAAATTAAAGACTTTTATGTTTTGAAAAAAGTTAATAACACAAAACTTAAAGATATTTATTTAGAAAATCGATTAAAGAGATATATAAAGAAAAATTAGAATTTTCAAATTTTCGCAAAGTCAAAAGACAAAAATAAGAAAATAAAACATAATTTTATGCGAAAAACAAAGAATTAATTTAATTAAAGCAATAAAAGATTGTTTGCAATTATTATATTATTGTTATCTTATTACAATTATTTAAATTATACAAAAGTATAAGAATTTTTTTTAAGAAAAAGAAAAGTTGCAATCTTTATATTTGTTTTATTTGCAAAAGCTTTAATATAGAGTTTATCGATTTACAAGTATTAAAAAGTAATTTAATTACGCAAAGTAATTTACAAAGCATTATAATTTCGAATACTTAAAAAAAACAAGTAAAAAGACAAAAAAATTAAAAAGTCGAAATATTAACAATTTTAATTAATTAAAAATAGACAAACAATATTAGTATCTATTTGTTTATTTTAATTAAATAAAATTAACAATTAAAAAGCAATCTAAAAGTATTAATAGCAAATCTTAACTCGAAGTTCTAGAATTTTAAGAATTTCTTCAAATTATAGAGAACGAGTTTCAATTATTTTTTACGCAATATTCTTTAACAATAAAGATAGCAAAATTACACGTTAATTATATTAGTTTTATACTTGTTTGCAAATTAATATATAAATAAATGTTAATACAATTTTTTTGCGTAATTAATAATATAAATATTGCAAACAACAATCAAATCTATAAGTAAAGATTCTTTGCACTTAAAATTTTATGTTTGTTAAACAATTAAAACAAGTTATTGTTTTATTTATTAAAATATAGCAACTTAATAATCTAATTCTTTGTTTGCAAAATTCTCTTTTTTAATTTATTATTTTTGTATAAATCTTTTTTTATCGAAATTATATTATAATAAATCTAGAGCAACAATTACGAAATATTAAATGTAAACAATTTTTTGCAAAAGAAACTTCTTAATCTTTATTAAAAAATTAAGATTAAAAACAAAAGTTATTATTTATATTAACAAAAAGATTTTGTAAAAAGCGATAGCTTGCATTTGTTAAACAAAATACAAGTCAAAATTCAATAATATTAATATATTTTTTTTGTAGTTAAGAATCGACTTTTTTAATTAGATTATTTTAAGCGCAAGATTAGCAAACATTATTGTAGCAATTACAAATATTGTAGCGTCAAATTTCTCAAACTTAAAATTAAATCGAATTGCAAAAAACAATTATTCGATCTATAAAAAACAATTTGATTAGCGAGAATTGCGTCTATATTTAAGTAATTAATATCTTGCTTTAATATAATAAAACTACTAGCAATAAGAAAAAAGAACGTTTGAAAAATCTTTAAAACATAATTTTAAATATTTTAAAAATAATTAAAAATTAAATGCGAGATTTGTAACAAATAATTGACGAAAACGCTTAAGTATTAATAAGTAATTTATTATAACAAAAATTAAAGAACGCAATACAAAGAATTAATTAAAACAAAAAACTACAAATTCAAAATAATTAAATTTAATTTCGCAAACTATAATTATCAAAGATTGCGAATATATTATTTCAAAATATAGATTAATTAATTATTAAAACAATATTGCGAATAGCAAAGAAGCGTCAAAATTTGCAAAAAATTTTGAAGAAATTAAATCGAATTATATACAATCGACTTAAATATTGTATTATAAGATCGAAACGTATTGCTAACTATACAATTAACAACTACAACAAAATAAATGTTAAAAAGTTCAAAAATACAATAGTATTTATTAAACAAAAGCTTTTGAAAGTTAAAATAAAAAATTATTTTTAAAAATATAATTTGATAAGAATTTTAGATACAAAGCTAGAGAAAATTTGTCGAATAAAAGTTTAAATAATTTTTTTTTTTGTAGAAGATGCAAAGAGAATGCGAACTCAAAACAACAAACAAAAAGAATTTAAATTGTCAACTTCAAAATTAAAGTCGAAGTCGAAATTTAAAGATAACAAAATTTATAAGAGACAAAGTAAAAAAGAAAAAAATCAAAATTTAAATTTTTTTAAAGAAGCTTTTTCTTTGTTATTGCGATTGCGAGATTCGACATTAAAATAGCTTTTTTAAAATTTTAAATTACTTAAAGTTGTCGATATAACAAAATTACGTACTTCAATTATTAAAATTGCAAGAATTTTTCTAAAAACAATAGCTATTTTTATTTCGATAAACAAAAAATACAATGCAAAAAACTATTTGGATATAAAAGTAAATATAAATTTGCAATATCGAATTAACTATTATCTAGCAATATTAATTAAAGTTTTTCAACTAATTAAACTAGCTATATTAATAAAGAAGCAAAAAAAAGATTTAGTTACAATTATATTAAAATTAATCGTTTGCATAATTTATTGAAGAAAACTAGAATTTTTGTTAAAAATAAATCGAGTTTCTAATAATTAAATCGAAAGATAAATAATTTAGTATTACAAGAAACGAAACAATTTTCTAGTGTTTATAAAACAAAATAAGTTAAACTTTAAACTTAACATTTGTTTATTTATTCTTAAAAATTTCTTGAAGCAATACATTTATAAGAGAGAAGAGCTAATCTTCTTATTTAACAATTTTTAATAAGTTGATATTTAACTTCGAGTAATAGACAATATTAATCTAGCGAAATAAAATCAATATAAAATAATTATTTATTAAAATTGATTTGCTTATTTGATTGTTAATTCGAAATATCAAATATAATTGCAACTTTAGAGCGAATTGCAAATAATATTATATTATCAACGAAAAAATAATAATTGACAAAAAGAGTAACTTCTTAATTGTTTATTCTTTATATTGCAAATAATAATATAAATAAATTTAAATTCTTATATAACATATATATTTCTACAAGATAATTACAAACATAAATTGTTAACAATATTATATTTGTTAGTTTTTAAAAAGTATAAAAATTAAATATCGAAACATTACTTTAATTTTGATATAAATTAAAATATTTATTAAAAGTCTTAGCAATTGCAATCGATTAATTTTTTTGTTGCACAAAATAATTTATTTTGCGAGAAATATTTGCTAGACAATTTTTATATTTAAATCGACATATAATTGCAAAAAGCAA
>JAABUL010007960.1_pt1 | contig 11069 bp, 7 predicted proteins | sample 5559151 | NCBI WGS metagenome assembly JAABUL01 (sample SAMN10711876, study PRJNA513368) | rock metagenome | isolation source: Antarctica rocks | place: Antarctica: Victoria Land, Pudding Butte sud | reverse complement strand
CGGGCGGGCGTCACCTGCTGGGCGGCGTCGGAGAGGGCGTGGTCGGGGTCGGGGTGCGTCTCGATGATGAGGCCATCGTAGTCGAGGTCGAGGGCCTTCTGGGCGATGGGCAGCAGCAGGTCGCGCGAGCCGCCGATGTGGCTGGGGTCGTTGAGGAGCGGCAGCTCGGGGTAGCGGGTTTTCAGCTCAATCGGGATGGCCCAGGTGGGCGCGTTGCGGTAGCGCGAGGGCGCGAACGTGCTGAAACCCCGGTGAATGGCCGCCAAATCGGTAATGCCGGCCCGCTCCAGCCGCTCCAGCGCGCCAATCCAGAGCGCGAGGTCGGGGTTGACGGGGTTTTTCACCATCACGGGCACGCCGGTGCCGGCCAGCGCGTCGGCCAGCTCCTGCACCGCGAAGGGGTTTACGGTGGTGCGCGCCCCAATCCAGAGCACGTCGATGCCGTGCCTGAGCGCGTCTTCCACGTGGCGGGGGGTAGCCACTTCGATGGCCATTGGCAGGCCGGTTTCCTGGCGGGCGGCTTGCAGCCAGGGCAACGCGGCGGTGCCCCGGCCTTCGAAGCCGCCGGGCTTGGTGCGCGGCTTCCAGATGCCGGCGCGGTACATATCGGCCTGGCCGGCAGCCTTGAGGGCGCGGGCCACCGTCAGAACCTGCTCTTCGGACTCGGCCGAGCAGGGGCCGGCAATGATGAGGGGTTGGCCTTTGTCCGCCAGCAGGCGGGTGAAATACGTGTCGGCGGTAGCGGTACTTTTTTCCATTTTATGAATTGTGGCGCGGCCTCTGCGAGTCCGCGCGTAGAACAGCTTACGCGCGGACTCGCGGAGCCCACGCTACTTTATAACCCTAAAAGTAACCAGCGGCTGCCGAACGAGGTTTTAGCAGGGGGCGTTACCTTCGCCCTACCCCTCCCCGCTCACCCGCAGCTTCCTGACCCCAATGCCTACTACCCCCACCGTGCCCGCCCCGCCCGTGGCCCCCATCTCGTTTGAAGACACTCGCATTGCCTTCGAGGCCAAGTCGGATGGCGAGCTGCGCAAGATGTATGCGCTGTTCGCGGCCATGAACAACGGCAGCCTGGTGCAGGCCGGCAGCGGCCTGATGCAGTCGGCCCTCAAGCTGGGCTTTCCGGGCACCAAGTTTCTGATTAAGAACAGCATCTTCAAACAGTTCTGCGGCGGCGAGACTATTCAGGAGTGCCAGCCGGTGATTGCCGAGCTGGGCCGCTACCACATCGGCACCATCCTCGATTACTCGGTAGAAGGCACCGGCAACGACCGCAGCTTTGACCGCACCCGCGATGAGATTCTGGCCACCATCGCGCAGGCCGCCACTACGCCCAATATTCCGTTTTCGGTATTTAAGGTAACGGGCCTCCTACCCACGGCGCTGCTGGAGAAAACGCAGGCCGGCACCGCCCTCACCGCGCCCGAGCAGGCGGCGTTTGAGCGCGGCCAGCAGCGGCTTAATGCCTTGTGCGCCAGCGCTCATCAGCACGGCGTGCGCCTGTTTGTGGATGCGGAGGAAAGCTGGTTTCAGCAAACCATCGACGACCTGACCGAAACCATGATGCAGCGCTACAACCAGGAGCGCGCCATCATCTGGAATACCTATCAGCTCTACCGCCACGACCGGCTAGAAGCCCTGCAAGCTGCCCACGACCGCGCCACGGCCGGCGGCTACTACCTGGGCGTGAAGCTGGTACGCGGCGCCTACATGGAGAAGGAAGCCCGCGTGGCCAGGCAGCGCGGCCACGCTACCCCCATCAACCCCAGCAAGCAGGCTACCGATGACTTATACAACGAATCGCTGCGCTACTGCGTAAACCACATTGACCGCATCAGCCTGTGCGCTGGCACGCACAACGAAGCCAGCTCCCTGCTGCTGACTCAGTTGATGCGGCAAGCCAACCTTGCGCCTGGCGATGAGCGCGTGTGGTTTGCCCAGCTCTACGGCATGAGCGATAACCTGAGCTACAACCTGGCCCACGCGGGCTACCGCACCGCCAAGTACGTCCCCTACGGCCCCGTGGAAACCGTGATGCCTTACCTGCTGCGCCGGGCCAACGAAAACACCGCCATCGCCGGCCAGAGCAGCCGCGAGTTTTTATTGATTCAGAAAGAGTTGCGCCGCCGCAAGGGTCGGGCTTAGCCCTACCCCCCGAAAATAGTGGGGGAGGCACCGGCTTACCTGCAACGTCGGCGCGATTTTTGGGCTCTTCCGGTAAGCGGTATCGCAGCCAGCAGTTGTGGTTCAGGCAGTAGCCCGAAGGCTTGGCAGCAATCCGCCTACGTGCTCACCTTCGTATTATATAACGTTGATTACGCGCTTTGGGCGGTTTTCAGCATTGCCTACCCTCTCTATTTTCCATGATTATTCGTCTTCGTCATTACCTTATTCGCTATGCCCGGCAGCAGGCCGGTACGGTTAGCTACCTCACGCTGGTGCAGGAAGCCGAGCTAGGCCTGAACCTGGATATTTCGCACGAGAAATCGCGCCTCAACGAGATACTCGCCGAAATCTCGACGGAAGAACACGCGGCCGGCCGGCCCCTGCTGAGCTGCCTGGTGCGCGTGCCGGGCTCCAAAGGCCAGGGCGATAATTTCTATAAGCTGTGCGAGCGCCTGGGCATGGGCGAATGGCGCAGCCTGAAGCAGGACGAGAACTTTTTGAAGAATTTAATAAAAGATTGCCGCGAGTTTTGGCAGGAAGAAGACAACTACGCGCAGTACGGGCTGAACCTCGCGCAGCGCTAACCAGAGATAACTCGCTCTAAGCGTGCTTATAAGACCTTGGCCAAGGCCAGGGTCTTTTTTGTGCCTACCCTCCCGGCGGCGCGCCAAAGCCGGGGCTACCTGCCCCCGGTTTGTAACCAATGTTCTACCGGCACCGTTAAAATACACGAAGCCGAACATGTGGTTCTGGCGACCATTAATCTAACTCCCTCTTTTCCGATGAACACCAACGATGCAAATAACCCGATGAATTCTGGTACCGGCGCGGGCGCTAACTATGGCACCAGCAACACCGGCACCGGCCTCGGCGACAGCGGTAACCTAAGCAACGAAAGCACCAGCTACGAAGCTGGCACGGACTATAGCAGCGCTACCGGCGGCACTACTTCTTCGGACGCTACTACTCTGGATTCTACTTCTACTACCCCCATGTCAACGACCTCACCCACCACGCCTACCAATTCGACTGACTCTAATGCTCGCCCCGGCGACGACTACAGTGCAACCGCCAAGGGTGCAGCCGTAGCTGGCACTGCCGGTGCCGCAGTAGGTCGCGGTGTTGATGCCGTACAAAACACTGCTTCGCGTGCGGCCCATGCAGTGGGCGACGCAGCAACCGGCGACAGCGATAGCTATGACCATAAGGAAGGCAGCACGACCAGCGGCATCTTCCGCGACCGTAGCAGCGCTGAGCGCGCTTACCAGTCGATGCATGAGCGCGGCTACGGCAAGGATGATGTCAACCTGATGATGTCGGATGATACCCGCAAGGCGCATTTCGGCGATGACTCGGCTCACACCGAGTTGGGCGACAAGGCAATGGAAGGTGCGGGCGTAGGCTCGGCCATCGGTGGCACGGCTGGTGCTATCATTGGTGCTATTGCGGCCATCGGCACGTCGGTAGCCCTGCCGGGTCTGGGCCTCATCATTGCTGGTCCGCTGGCCGCTGCGCTGGCTGGTGCCGGTGCTGGTGGCCTCACGGGTGGTCTTGTAGGCGCTCTGGTGGGCTCGGGCATCCCCGAGGAGCACGCTGCTGAGTACGAGCAGGGTATCAAAAACGGTGGTATCGTGATGGGCGTGAAGCCCCGCAACGCCGAAGATGCCAAGTACTTTGAAGAGCAGTTCAAGACCAACAACGCAGATAAAGTTTACCGCTACTAGTTAGCACCGTTGCTTAAACAGAAAAGGCTTCCCGAATTTGGGAGGCCTTTTTTTTCATTTTTTTGCGTTTGATTGCCAGCAGGTAAGGGCTACTGGCTGGCCGCCGCTTGCAACTGCACTGCTAAGTTTTCGTCATTCCTAGCGCCAGGTGGTATTTGGGCCTCTAGCTTTTGGCAGCGCATGAATTTCGGGTGAAATACCTGACTACCTGTCGGTTATTGGTACCAGACAAATCTATAAAGTGTATCAGGAGAGCCAACCATTCAGTCAGAACAAGAGTTATGTTCAGAATTTGGGCCTGATTGGGCAGGCTGGAAGTAGCGGGAATTATGGTTTAGCAAGCACCCGGACGCGAGTTCGGTACATAGCTGATGTGGATAGTTAGATTGGCCCTGGCGCGGCCCTACACCTTCGTGGTGATGTCGCTGTTGATATTAATTATGGGGGTGCTAACCATCCAGCGGATGGCGGTGGACATCTTCCCCGACATCCCGATTCCAGTGGTGGGCATCGTGTGGACCTACAACGGCATCGCGCCTGAGGAGATGAACCAGCGCATCGTCACGCCGGTCGAGCGGGCCATCACTACCACCGTCAGCAACATCGAGCACCAGGAAAGCCAGAGCCTCAAAGGCATCGGGCTGATTAAGGTATTTTTCCAGCCTGGCACCAACCCCGATGCCGGCCTGGCCCAGATAACGGCTACCTGCCAGACGCTGCTGCGCGTGCTGCCGCCCGGCATTACGCCGCCGCTCATCATCCGCTACTCGGCTTCCAACGTGCCGATTGTGGAAACCTCGCTCTCGTCGGAAACCCTGGGCGAGTCGGACCTCTTCGACGCGGCCAACGCCTTCATCCGGCCGGGCCTGGCCGTGGTGCCGGGGGCCTCGGTGCTGCTGCCCAACGGCGGCAAACCCAAGCAGATAATGGTGGACCTCGACCCCCAGAAGCTGGCCGGCCGGGGCCTCAGCGCCAACGACGTGGTGAACACCCTCACCACCCAGAATATTATCATTCCGGCCGGCACGGCCAAAATTGGCACCCGTGAGTACGACGTGAAGCTCAACTCCAGCCCGGAGGCGGTGGCGACGCTTAACGACCTGCCTATCAAAACGGTAAATGGTATCACGACCTACATCCGCGATGTGGCGTTCGTGCACCAGGGAGCGGCCGTGCAGCAGAACATCGTGCGCCAGAACGGTCAGCGCACGGCTTTCATTCCGATTCTGAAAAGCGGGGCGGCCTCGACGCTTACCATCATCGACAAAATCAAGGCGACGCTGCCCAATATTCAGGCCAACGCACCTCCGGGCTTGAATATCAAGCTGCTGTTTGACCAGTCATTTTTCGTGCGGGCCAGCATCAAGGGCGTGCTTATTGAAGCCAGCATCGCGGCGTCGCTCACGGCTCTCATGATTCTGCTGTTCCTGGGTTCGTGGCGCTCTACGCTCATTATCGCCACCAGTATTCCGCTCTCGATTCTGGTATCTATCATCGTGATGAATATTCTGGGGCAGACCCTGAACATCATGACGTTGGGTGGCTTATCGCTGGCCGTGGGTATTCTGGTGGATGACGCGACGGTAGAAATTGAGAACATCCACCGCAACATGGGCATGAAGAAGGGCATGAAGCGCAGTATCCTGGACGGCGCGCAGCAGATTGCGACGCCCGCTCTGGTGGCGACGCTGGCTATTTGCATTGTGTTCGTGCCGGTGTTTTTCCTGGGCGGGGTGGCCTCGGCCATCTTCGCGCCGCTGGCCACGGCCGTTATTTTCGCTATGTTGGCCTCGTATATCCTGAGCCGGACGCTGGTGCCGACGATGGTGATGTTTCTGCTGCGCCGGGAACTGCCCATCTACCACGCCCAGGAAGAGGCGGAGGCCCCCAGCGCTTACTTCCGCAACGGCCGGGCGGTGACGCAGAGTGAGCGCGACCTGGCTCGCCTGCACCGCGAGCAGTTCGAACGCGACCACCCCAGCGGCACGCCCGAGGAGGAAGCCGAGCCGGAAATTTCGGAAAAGGAAAAGCAGGAAGGCGAAGCCATTACCAAAACCTGGGTGTGGCGCATTCACACGGGCTTCGAGCACGGATTTGAGAAGTACCGCGACGGCTACAAGGGGGCGCTGACGTGGGCGCTGGCCCACCGCAAGCTGGCCGTCGGGGCCTTCGCGGTGCTGTTCATAGGCTCGCTGGGGCTGTTCCCGCTCATTGGCCAGAACTTCTTCCCGACCGTGGATGCCGGGCAGCTGCGCCTGCACATCCGGGTGCCCACCGGCACGCGGGTGGAGGAAACCGAGAACCGCTTCCGGCAGGTGGAAACTATTATTCGGAAGGTAATTCCGGCCAAAGAGTTGGATTTGGTACTGGATAACATTGGCTTACCCGAAGTACCCATCAACCTGATTTTGAGCGACAACCCAACCATCGGGGCGGGCGACGGCGAGATTCTGGTGAGCATGAAGTCGGAGCACGGCCCCACCGGCGACTACATCAACGCGATACGCCGCGAGATTCACCAGCAGTACCCCGACCTGGTTATCTTCTTTCAGCCGGCCGACATCGTGAACCAGACCCTGAACTTCGGGCTGCCGGCTCCCATCGACGTGCAGGTAACGGGCCGCAACGTGCTGGCCGGCCAGAAAATAGCCGCCGAGCTGAAACAGAAAATCTCGCGGGTCGATGGCGTGGTTGATGCCTTTGTGTACCAGGTGTTCAACCTGCCCCGTCTTCAGCTCAATGTGGACCGGGTGCGGGCGCAGCAGGCCGGCCTGGCCCAGCGCGACATCGCCAACAATGTGCTCGTGAACCTGAGCAGCAGCACCCAGACCAGCCCCAACCGCTGGCTGAACCCTCAGAACGGCGTGGACTACCCGGTGGCCGTGCAAACGCCGCCCAATCAGCTTACGAACCTCAACGAGGTGGGCGACATCACCATCACCGGCCCCGGCCAGCCCGACCCGCAGCTGCTCACCAACTTCGCCCAGGTGAAGCGCACGCTGACCACGGCCGTGGCCTCGGACTACAACATTCAGCGCACCGTGGACATTTACGCCAGCGTGAGCGGGCGCGATTTGGGCGGCGTGAGCAAGGATATTCGTAAGATTCTGGCTGATACCGAGAAGCACCTGCCAAAGGGCACGACGCTCGTCATGCGCGGGCAGGTGGACTCGATGCGCAGCTCGTTTACCGGCCTGGGCATCGGACTGGCCGGGGCCATTGTGCTGGTGTACCTGCTGATGGCCGTGAACTTCCAGAGTTGGCTCGACCCGCTCATCATCATCACGGCCTTGCCGGGGGCGCTGGCTGGCATTTTGTGGATGCTGTTTATCACTCAAACCACGCTGAGCGTGCCGGCCCTGATGGGCGCGATTATGTGCATCGGGGTGGCAACGTCGAACTCCATCCTGGTCGTCACCTTCGCCAATGAGCGGCGTGAGGAAGAACCCGACCTCTCGCCCCTCGACGCGGCCCTCGATGCCGGCTACACCCGCCTGCGCCCCGTGATGATGACCGCCCTGGCTATGATACTCGGCCTGCTGCCCATGTCGCTGGGCCTGGGCGAAGGCGGTGAGCAAAATGCCCCCCTCGGCCGCGCCGTTATCGGCGGCCTGCTGCTGGCAACCGTCACTACCCTGTTTTTCGTCCCCATCATGTTCTCCTACCTCAAAGCCAAGGAGGCAAAACCTGCCGAAGCTGAAGCCAAGCACAAGCCGGAACCCCAGGCAGCTTAATTTTTTAGTTATGAGTTAGAGGTTATGAGTTATGAGTTGAAAATCAGCCTACTGCTGGTAGTAACGTTGTTATTTCCCAACTCATAACTCATAACCTCTAACTCATAACTCATAGCTCTCCCCTCATGTCAACCGAAACTGCTTCTCCTCCGCCCGCCGAGCTGCCGGCGGTTACCGCCGGCAACGGCCGCTTCTGGACGCTTATCGTCGTATTGCTCGTCGTGTTTGCCGGGCTGTTTTTGCTGGGCTGGCTGCCTCGGCACAAGGCTACCAACGCTCGCACCAAGGAGGAAAAAACCATCAACACCGCCAAGCCCGTAGTGACGGTGGTGCCCGCCAAGGCCGCCCCGCCGGTGGTGACGATAACCCTCCCCGCCTCGGTGCAGTCGAACCACGAGACGTTTCTTTTCGCCCGCGTGAACGGCTTCGTGCAAAACTGGACCACCGACATTGGCCAGCGCGTGCGCAAGGGCCAAGTGATGGCAACCATCACCACGCCCGAGCTGGACCAGCAGATTGCCCAGGCCCAGGCCAACCTGGCGCTGGCCCGCAGCTCTTTCTCCCGCCTCACCAGCGTGACGCTGCCGGGGGCCGTGTCGCAGCAGGAAGTGGATGCCGGCCGGGCGCAGTTCGCGGCCCAGAGCGCGGCCGTGAAGCAGCTCCAGGCCCAACGCTCGTACCGCCAAGTGATTGCGCCCTTCAGTGGCACCGTAACCCAGCGTAATGTGGACGTGGGCAATCTCGTGACGGGCGGCAACGCCACGGGTAGCCAGCTCTTTAAAGTGGAGCAAACCGATACGCTGCGCGCCTTCGTGGATATTCCGCAGAACTACGCAGTTGGCATCAAGCGTGGGCTGAAAGCCGACTTGCTGGTGCCGGAGTTTCCGCTGAAGCCCTTCGAGGCTATCGTGGCCCGCGATGCTGCCGCTCTTGACCCCCAGACCCGTACCCTGCGCACGGAGGTAATACTACCCAACCGGGGGCCGCGTGTAGTGCGGCCGGGCGTGTACGGGCAGGTGCGCTTCCACCTGCCTCAAACTACGCCCAGCATCATCATCTCGGCGAATGCGCTGGTGCCGGGCATTGATACCAAGGTGGTGATTATTCGGGATGGCAAGGTGCACTACCAGCCCGTGGTCATCGGCCGCGACTTTGGCGCCAACCTCGAAGTAACCCAGGGCCTGAAGGGCGGCGAGTTGCTGGCCATCAACCCCGCCGAAACCCTCACCGAAGGTATGGCCGTGACCACCCGCAAAGCCCCACCCGCCCCCGCGCCCGCCGGCCCCCCTACCCCCAAGCCCGGCCCCAACGACCCGGATGCCCCCCGAGTATCGTCGCCGATAGCGAAATAGTCGTCCAACGAGACCTCACCCTTATCTCATGCGTTTTTCCTTTGCCATCCTCACCTTAGCGCTGGGCGGCTGCGCGGTGAGTCACTACACCTACCAGCCGCCGACGGTGGCCGTGCCTGCCACCTACAAAAACACGCAGCCCGTCGATTTGCGAGGCCGGGGCCAGGCTGAAGTACCCGCGCCGGTAGAGCCCGACACCGTGCGGCAGCTCAACCAAGTGCCCAGCCTGCCCGCCTGGTGGGCAGTTTTTAACGACACGACCCTCACGCGGCTCGAAGGCCAGGTTTCCACCCTCAACTTCACTACGCGGGCTGCGGTGGCCCGCATCGACCAGGCGCGGGCACAGCTACGCGTGGCGGAGGCCCAGCGCTCGCCGGTTGTCGCGCTGGCCCCATCGGTGTACAATTCCCAGCTCTCCGCTTTGCGGCCGGTGCAGTCGAGCGTGATTTCGGCCACCTCAGTGCAGCAGCAGCAGTATTATGTGCCCCTGAACGTGAGCTACGAGGTGGACCTCTTTGGCCGGCTGCGGCGCGGGGCGCAGGCCGCCCTCGCTACCGAGCAAGCCAGCGAGGCCGACGAGCAGACCGTGCGCCTCGCCGCCTCGGCCGACGCGGCCAATGCGTATTTCAGCCTGCGCGGGCTGGATGCCGAACTGCTCGTGCTGGACAGCGCCCGCCAAGCCCGGCGCTACAACGTGCAGTTTACGGCGGCCCGCTACAAGGCCGGGGTTGATAACGAAATCGGCCTGCGCCGCGCCGAAACCGAGCTGGCCAACGTGGAAGCCAGCGCCATTGAGCTACGCCGCCAGCGCGCCGGCCTGGTGGCCTCGCTGGCGACCCTCACCGGCCGGCCCGCCAGCAGCTTTGTTCTGCCTTCGCTGGCGCCCGACTCGGTGAGCTACGACAGCGTGTTGCCGCTGCCCAACGGCCAGCCCGCCCCGCCCAAACCCTCGCCGGTGCCGCCGCTGCTCGGGCCGCTGCCCAGCATTCCGGCCACGCTGCCGGCCAGCCTGCTCACCCGCCGCCCCGACCTGCGCCGCCAGGAGCGCCTGCTGTCCGCGGCCAACCTGCGCGCCGACCAGGCGCGTCTCAACCGCCTGCCCACCTTGCTGCTCAACGGCTTTATCGGCCCCCAAAGCAGCCGCATCGGCGACCTGCCTAAGGTCGGCAATGGCCTCACCTACTACGTGGGCGGCGGGTTTAACATCCCACTTTTCGACGGGGGCCGTCTGCGCGGGGCCGAGCAGCTGGCCCGTGCCCAGGGCCGCGAATCGGAAGCGGTGTACCAAAGCACGGCCCTCACCGCCTACGAGGAAGTCGAAACCGCCTTGGCCGACGTGCGCGCCAGCGAGGCCCAGCTAGCCGCTCAGCAGCGCGCGCTACGCGCCGCGCGCCTGGCCGGCCGCCTTACGCTGGAGCGCTACCGGCGCGGCCTCTCCGACTACTTTGCCGTGGTGGATGCCGACCGCCAAACCCTCGACGCGGCCCGGCTGGTGGTGCAAACCCAGGCCACGCAGCTGCGCGCGGCCGTGGCCTTGGTGCGGGCGCTGGGCGGCGGCTGGCAGTAGCCAAGCTACCTCGGCCGGGTAGTTGGCAACTATTAGGGGGGTAGTGGGTTACTCTACCACCGCTTCGTCTTTTTTCTGCTTGCCCATGTCGCCTTCTACCCGCAATACCGTTGCCTGGATTTTGCAAGCCCTGCTGGCCTTTGCCTTCACGGCCTCCGGCATTATGAAGTTTCTGCACTTGTCTGATACCGTGACCATGTTTGGCGGCCTCGGCGTGCCGGGCTGGTTTGCCTACCTCATTGCCGGGGGCGAGGTGCTGGGCGGTATCGGCTTGCTGCTGCCGCGCTTCGTGCGCCCAGCGGCTATGGGGCTGATTATCATTATGCTGGGGGCTATTTTCATGCACGCCACCAGGATTCCGGGCGGGTTGGCCAAGGGCGTGCCGGCCATCGTGCTGCTGGTGCTTTTGTTCGTGATACTGGCGCTGCGCCGGCCCGCGCCGCTGGCGGCCTAGCTCCTACTTAAATTACCCCGAAGAACGTCATGCTCATCTGTCGTCCACGCCGTGAAGCATCTCGCTCGC
>JAABUL010007959.1_pt1 | contig 11071 bp, 5 predicted proteins | sample 5559151 | NCBI WGS metagenome assembly JAABUL01 (sample SAMN10711876, study PRJNA513368) | rock metagenome | isolation source: Antarctica rocks | place: Antarctica: Victoria Land, Pudding Butte sud | reverse complement strand
AGTGGGGGGAGGGAAGAGGAAGGTGGTGGGAGGGAGCTGTTAGCGGGTACCTTGTAGTCGGGCTCGATGTCGAGTTCGATTTCCTTGCCGGTGAGGGTGCGGACTCTGTGCCATGTGTCAGTAAGAGGGTATCATGTGATTGGGGAGGTGAGGTGGTGGACGGGGGGGAGGCGTACTTGATCTGCATGTTGACGGCGTTGCTGTTCGAGTGGTGGTGATTTCGTGCTCGGATCGTTTCCAAACGATGTTATGCTCCGCTCGCCAGGTCCGGGAAGACCACTTGCTTGTGAATGGGTGTAGCTTGCTGTTCTTGTTGGAATGTGAAGTGTAGGCTGCAAGACGAGGTGATGTTTGGTGGGGTGGTTGTACTGAGTCAGGCAAACATTCAGGCGATCATCAGAGAGACGATATGACAATGGAGCAATGGAGATGGATCAGATTCACTCCACTCATATCACCACATGTGTAAACTCAGCAGACGCATATGAATGAAACGGTGCAAAGAGGATTGTGTAAAAAGTGCATCCCGCTCGCTATGCTTCTAGAACTACCGTCACAAGTCAGTGGAACCACGATGCATCACAGCACCCTCTGGTATGCCATGATGAGCTAGCCTTCCACACCGTGCACCAGAACACCGTAGAGTACCAGCTATTGAACGGCCGCGCCAGCTCAGTCCAGCTTCGACGTGACGTTCGAGAACTCCCCTTTCTCGAGCTTCGTCTTCCAGAAGATAGGATCTAGCACACTAGTCAGCATCACGAACGGAAACAAGCAACGGGAGAAATGCGACTCACTCGTGTCCATAAACCCATGCTTCACCCACCCCTCCTCCTTGATGTGGTACAGGTTGATGAACCCACCCGAGAAAGCATCCCGGTGCGTCGCAGCAAGAATACTCCTCTTTCCCAGCTCCAACGCCTCCTCCTCCTCCATCTCATACTTGTACTCCGCATCCAGCACACCATACGCATGCGTCTGTCCACTGCCCACACAGAACAAGTTACCCGCCAGCCTCGTCCCGTCGTTGTCGATGTAGTAGAGTGCCGGCCCTTCGGTGGGCGTGACGCCAGCGCACATGGTGCCCATGCTCAAACCCATACCTTTGTAGCTGTAGAGGAGGTTGGCGAGGATCTTCGAGGCGGCGGCGACGGAGATGCGGCGTTTGTGGCGGAGTTCGTGGAGGCGGCATTCCATTCCTAGGTAGGCGAGCCAGTATTGGCAGTCCTGTACATCACATATATCAGTCTTGAACCTCCTAAAGCCTCATTTCGGGGATGTCATGTCTTACTGCAGCACCACCAGCCATAGTCCCAAGCAAACAGCTATTAATCTCAATCACCTTCTTCACCGTCTGACTCGCGATCCAGTCCCCGGCGGTCGCGCGCGAGTCGGTGGCCACTATGATGCCGCCCTTGAAGCGGAAGGCGAGGGTGGTGGTGCCGTGGGCGATCTTGATGGGGCAGGAAGGGTTGCTGTGGTCGTCGGTCATGGCGCGCAGCCAGGCGGAGTGGCTACCGACGGGCGGGAGCTCGAAGTTGTGGGATAAGGAAGGCGCGATCTTGGTGCTGAGAGCGAGCTCATCTTCAAGGATGGTGTCGGGGGCGGAGTGGGAGGGTTGCGAGTACTGGGCCACGAGGGCATCCATGATGGAGGGAGGTGGGTGGTGTCAGATGAGGGTGTTTATGCGATCGCGGGTGCAAGTGATGTTGTTGGAGGTGTGGGCTGGTGTGGTCGTAGACAGGAGGTGATGGTGTTTGTTTGATGGTCTCTAGAGCTTCACCTTTGAGGTCGTGTCGTGTCGAGGTTCGAGGCGCCGAACCGGAACGTAATATGCGTGGTTTCTAGCACTAAGGTACGTACTTCTGAGCACTCCCGCGGAGAAGCTGCTCGACGGACAGATATTTGTGTTCTAATACCGAGCATCTCACACAACCTGGCGCCATGGCGACAACATCAACTCACTCATACACTATCCTGCCGGAGCAGACCCAAGAAGGTAATGCGGCTTCCTGGCCCTTACCAAAGCACTCACAACTAACCCACCCTCCCAGATGCCCTTCACGCAACCCGCCTCCTCCAAGTAGAAGAGAAACCCTTCCAACGCGTCGTCCGCAACCTTCTCGGCAAAGAAAGCCTCCTCAAATGGAGCCCTCCGCGCCAACTCCCCTCCCCTCCACCGGAAGCCGACACCGAAGACACCACATCACCAACAGACACGACAGCAGACGAATCCCGCAAACGCGCCAAATTCCGCACAGACGTCCTCCTCGACTTCGCCGCCCTCGAAAGCAGCATCCTCCGCATCCAGCTCATCCAATCCTCCAATGCGCGCGAACGCGAACGATATGCCGCCGAGAAGGCCAATATTCTGCAGACAGCGCAATCAGTGCGCGAGAACACTGTCGCGTTGCGAGGGCAGTTGGTGGAAGCGCAGAAGATGCTCGAGCTGAGGAAGGGGTATGATGAGCTGGCTACTAAGTTAATTTTTGAGAAGAAGTTGAAGCCGAGGGCGGAGACGTTGGAGGATATCGCTGGCTTGGAGAAGGAAATCGAGGATCTGGAGCAGGAAGGCAATGAGTTTGAAGGGGTGTGGAATGGGAGGAGGGAGGCGTGGGAGAAGGTTGTTGCTGAGGGTGCGAATTTGGTCAAGGTTATCAAGGGGATTAGGGATGAGCCGGACAGTGATGAGAGGATGGAGTATGGGGAGGAGAGTGGGTCGAAGGAGCAGAGGAGTAGGATGGGGACGCCAGCGCCCGGGAGCACCACGCCGATGCCAGGGGAAAGTGGGGATAGGACGCCGGTGGTTGGGGAGGGTGGTACGCCGATGCATGAGGATGGGAGAAGTCCTGCGCCTTTGGTGAACAAGTTCTTGGAGGTAGAAGATGATACTACGAGGAGCAATAGTCGGGTTGGGTCGCCGATGCTGCAGGCTACGCAGCCTGGTATTGATGTGGAGATGGCGGGCGGGGACCAGAGGGAGTCTCAAACCTCAGGTGATACCGAGGAGAAGATTGAGATGGAGACAGAAACGGTGCCTGTGGACGAGTTTGAGCAGGCGCAACAGCAGGTCGAGGCTATGGACGAGAGCTGAGAGTCGTAACTGGCGCGTACGAATGCTAGACATTTGGAGCGATACAGCAATCTCCCAGGCACAACGCGTTGCTCGTAGTTAGCATATTTGTGCCAATGTCAGACTAGCTGCACGTTCGGCTTCGAGACGAATAAATGACGCCTCTTTTGTCTCGAATGTAGATATAAAGTAGGAGCTTCTCTATTACTCGAAAAGCATATATAAGCTAAGAGCGTCGGGCGCGCGCGAGCGTAGGCGCGGGTATAGAGGAGTACGTACTTTAATACCTCTTAGACTTAGACGATAATATAGGCGGCGGGTATAACTTTATTAGTTTTACTAAGACTAGCTAAAGATCCTTATTATAAATAAAATAAATTTCTTTAGCGCTTAGAGTTAGGGTTAGATAGCTAAACCTATATAAGCTAAGTTTATATAGTTATAAATTCCTTAATAGAGAATTATATTAGTAAGAGCGCCTCTCTTTACTTATTAGTCTAATACTTTATAGTTACTTAAAGATACTATATAAAGTAACTAAGTATTATTAAAGTTAAACTTAATCTCTACTTTTTAAAACTACTTTCTTATAAGTATAAGTAGTTTTATTTAAAATAACCTATTAATTTCTATAGATCTTTTGTAAATTAAATATATATTTTACGCTTATTATTACTTAAAAAAAGCTAGATTTTATTAGCTTATATTAAGAGAGCTTCTATATAATTAATTAGCTTTACTAGCTTATTAGTACTACTTTAGCCTCTTACTAGTATATAAGCGCTACTTCTTTAAATTAATTCCTCTTCTTTAAATATTTATAGCTACTTAAACCTACTACTTACTTATATTAATACTATCTATTTACTATTCTTCTTATAGTTAAATATCTCTTAACTCTATTTACGTTTCTATAAACTTATTACTATACTATATTTAGTAAAGGCTAAGGTTACCTTAAGAATTAAACTCTTAAATACCCTACTATATTTAGTTAAATATAGTTATTAGAATACCTATTATAAAAGACTATTATTAAGACTTAAATAGAATTATTATATATAGAGAGATAGTATTACCGTTGATACTAAAAGCGTATTTAGAGTAAATTCTATAGTTTAGAGTTAGAAATTTAAGAGGCTACCTACTACGTATAGCTATATAAGATATCTTAAAAAGCGCTATAATAGAATATAAACGTACTAACCTACTTTAACGTAGAAATAAAAGAGGCGTATATTAATTTAGTTAAAGGAGAGGCCCTTAATAATATTATTAAGAGAGCCTCTACGTAATAAGCTAGCTCTACTAGCCTACTAGTACCGCTTTTAAGGCTAACTACTATATAAGCTCTACTTTCCTATAACTATCTCTTCTCCTTAGATATTTATAGTTACTTAAAACTACTACTTACTTATATTAATACTATCTATTTATAACTTTCCTTATAGTCGAATATCTCTTATCTCTTCTATAAGGAATAGCTAGTTTAAGTATAGAGGTACTTAGTAGCTCTATCGTACTACTACCGTTATAGCTATAATAGGCCGTAATACGCGCTAGTATATCGCGCTAATAGAAGATAACTAAGGGGCCTTAAGCTCTTTCGATAACTACGCTACTATAGCTAATAATAAAGCTATTACTAATTAGCTAGAAGGCGTAAGAAAAGGAGCTAATAATAGCGATATAGAGCCTATTAGGCTTACTACTAGCTTATAGCGACCCTAACCTAGTACTTTACTAGGTAATATAACTCCTAGCTTATCTTAAACTACTTTTAATACCCTAGTATTAAAGATAGCTAAGTAATACCTTAAGGAGCTATAGCTTAAGTCTATAGATAATATAACGCTTAAAGAGCTATAGACGTACGCTAGTAAACTAGTAGTATATACTTAAATCGTTACTAGTAATATTAATCTTAAGCGTAAATACGCTAAGATAGTTAGGGTCCGCGCTAACTCTAAAGCGCTTATAGAAGAGGACTAGAAGGTTAAGACGCTTATTAAAAAGGCCTATCTCTCTTAGCTAAGAACGAAAGGCTATAGCGTCTTTTTAAAATAGACTTAAGTAGTTAAATACTAGTATTCTATCTTCTTATATAAGTACTATAATACGCTAAAGAGGACTATATTTATAATAGACGCTATCGACTATAGTAACGCGTAGTTAAAAGAGGTATATAATATTCTTAACTACTACTACCTATAGCGATATACCTAAGGTAACTTACTATAGGGCGAGATAAAGCGTATTATAGAAGATATTATTACGCTAATAGTAGTACGCCGCGCTAATACTACGTACGCTTACTATATTACTATATAGCGAGATAAGTAACTAATATAGGCCTTCTTCTACTATCTATTAAATAAGGAGGCGAAGCTAGAGTATAGGATTAAGGATAGCCTAGCTAAAATTAATATATACTATACTAAACTACTAAGCTACCTACGTAATAAGCTTATTAATAATAACGCCTTCTTATAAGTAAAGATAGTTAACGGCCTTATATTTAAAGCGTACGCGGCGGAATAGATCTTAGGGGCAACTATAAATAGTATAGCCTCTATAAATTTAAAAGAAAAGGATAGAAATAGTAGCTAAGCTCGTAACTCTTCTAATCTTTAAGGATATCTCTCTATATAAGGAAACTTTTAAGAGCGTAACTATAGGGATTACGGAATACCTCTATATAGAGGCCGCTCTAATTAAGTTATTACTATAATATACGAATATATAGAGACTTAATATACGTCCGGCGCTAATATAACTCTACTCTATAAAGAATACGGATAGTACCTAGTAGGAAACTAAAGGCTCTAGTTACCTAGTTATCCTCCTTATAGCTAGGGCCTAAGATATAAGAACGAGAGAAACGCGTAGTAGTAGAAGTATATATATAGGCTAAAAGTACCTCTATAACCCTTTAGGCCCTCGTCGATAGCGGAGCCTAGCTTAACCTAATTAGCTAACGTACTATATAAATATATAACTTACTAGAGTACTATATACTAGTTAAGTCTACGGTACGTTTCCTTAACGATAACTAGAAAATACTTTATAAGGCGTATTATATAGATATTACTATCTATAATTATATTAGTATAGCTAAGACTAGTAACTAGATATTCTAAGCTAGAGTATTTAGAGGCTACGATATAGTCTTAGAATAGGACTAGCTTAAGGTAGTAGACCTCCTTATTAGCTATAGAAGAGGCTTATTCTTATAGTATACTAAGGAATATAGAAAACTACGATACGATACTATATCTACTATAATAGCCGCTATTAAGGAAGGTCTAGTAGACTTCTAGCTAAGAATAGACTAGTAGGTCGGAGGTTAGAGATTGCGCCTAACTCTCTTTAAGCTATACCCGGTACCGGAGCTAATAGTAGCTAATACTTCTTTTAAGGATAATTTTATCCCCTTTAAGCTAGTACTTAATATACTAGTACTAGACTTAGAAACTTTTTTAGAAGAACCTAATAGCCTTAATATTACGTTAGCTAAAGCTACTATATTCGCGCTATCCTCTTAAGAAGGTAGTAATAGAGACTTAATAACTATCTTAGTATAGCGAAAGAACGAGTAGTACGTTAGAGCTATAGTAATCTACGATTATCTTATACTCGTTAGGTATAATTATCTATATAATCGTTTAGTTCGCCCCTCTAATATTAGGTACCGTAATATTAATAGCTATATATAATCGTCTAATATAATCGTCCGCTAGTATATTTTAAAATAAATATACCTATAATACTTTCTCTACCTCTCGCGTTAACGCCTACTTCTTCGCCGCTTTCTTATACTCTATCGACCTAAGGTACTTACTAAGATTACCTAACTTACTACTAAGGCCTAGATACCCTATAATACTTTTATAGACCTTATAGATAAGCCTAGGCTTACTAGATAGGTTAGCGCCCTCCTTAAATATTATCTAGGCTAGTATCTACTTCTTACTACTCTATATAAACTTCTTTACCTATTTACTACTCTAAATAGACTATTTATACTACTCGCTACCCTTATACTATATTATAAACTAAGTCTTATAGGATTCCTAGTATAGGTATAGGCCTACTACCTTAATAACGTTATTTATCTCTAAGGTAGGATAGCTACTAAAAGTAGTATCCTAAGAGTCGAGGTTAAAGGGTAGTATTATACCTCGTCCTAACCTTAATATACTACTTTAGAGATAGTTATCGCTAGAACGACCTATTCCTAAGGTTATTTATAGAGGCGGTAAAGAGAGTAGGTTAGGTATCCCTTAAGAAGGGCTACTTCTACCTATAAGAGAGCTCTTAGTAAGTAGATTTAGTAGCGACCTAGTAGTATTCTAACGATAGTAAGAGGATAAGTAGGTTAGGGTATTATATAGCCGTTATTACTCCTAGGTTATAGAAAAGGACTTCTAATAGGTTATATAACTATAGCCGTAGACTCGTAGCTACTTATTTACGAGATATTAATCGTATTATCTCTATACTTACTACTTTATAATAACTCGTTTTCGTAGTTACGTCTTATTTAATATCTAAGATACTCTTAAATCTAACCCTTATACTCTTAGACTACCGTCCCCTCTTAGTTAGAATTTTACCCTATTAGTCGCCGTATTTATCGTTAGCGTCTTCTTTATTATCGGCTTATTTATTATTAGCTTATTCGTTCTCTTCTTATTTATCCTCGTCTTATTTATCCTCGTCTTATTTATCCTCGTCTTATTTATCCTCGTCTTATTTATCCTCGTCTTATTCGCTATTAAATAGACCGTATATAGATCTATTACTATAATCGCCTTAGTAATCGTCTCCTAGTTTCTTTAGATATATTAGTATATAAGTACTACTAGTAGCGTATAGTATAATAGGCGTCTTTATAGTCGTTAACGTTCGAGGAGGTAAGATAGTTATAATATTATCGCCTATAAGCGAAAATTTTACGCGAAGATCCTATTAATATTTAGTACGATTAGGCGTCTCTACGGATTCCTCTAATAGTAATTAGAGGTTCTAATAGAGCTCTAAGCTATAATTAGAGCGTATTAGACTAATCTCTATCTCTACTCTAATTAGCTTAAATAATCTAAGCTAAGGCTCTACTCTATTCTAATAAGTTCTAAAGTAATATCTAGTTACTCTCTAGTATAAGGATACGAAATAGAAAGAGGGCTAGTTAGTTACTACCTTTACCTTAGAGCTATCTACCTTAGAAGACTAAATAGTACTACTCTATAAGGAGGCGTAGCGTATATACTACCTCCTTACGAAGCTACGTTCTATACTACGTAATACGATTATTAAATATTATACCTAGCCTTTAAGGCATATCGACTTAGTCGCCCTCGCCTCCTATATCGAAATAACGAATAAAGGTAAAGTTCCTATAGAAATAGACGTAGGAATTAGGAAACGAAGCGCGTCTATATCGTTAGTATAGAACCTATAGGGTATAAAGAGACTAAGAGCGGACTATATTAATAAACGGAATAATAGCGGGGCGCCCGTCCGCCTAACGGGTAATAAGTCTAAATTACCCTACTATAGCTATAGTAAGATTAGCTATATTAAGACGGAGTACTATAGTAAGGACTAGTAGAGCGACTAAAATAACCCGTATATCTAGAAGGTAGACGCTAAAGAAGCGCCTACTATAGATAATAAAGAAGATTAATAGTCTTACTAAGACGATAGTAAGATAGGAAAAGGTAGGGACTTAGTAAAGGATCGTAACTAGGTCCTTAGCCCTAAGTCGACTCCTAGCTAGTAAAGAGCCTACGCGGCGGCGTCGCCGCGCTAACTAGAGAAGTAGAGGTAGAATTCCTTCTTAACGACGCGGTAGATATTAACCTCGTCTTATAATCCTTCGCGCTATAGTATAATCTACCGCTAGTAAGTAAAGTAGCTCTTATAAGGCCGACCTCGTTTTAGGGATACTAAGGGTTCTACTACGGCGTATACTATATAAGCGTACGCCTCGCTAACTCTATAGAAGTTATAAAGAAGTTAGGAGCTATCTTCTATACTATAGATATAGAAGGACCTAAGATAATCCTAGGGTAGCTATAGCGTTAATAGTAGTCTATTTAGGTAGATAGTAGTACCGACGAGTAGCGCTATAGAATCGCTATAAATACGGTACGTATATACTCTATATACGAGTTTATTAAGAATATAGTTTCCTTTAAGAGAGTCTTTACTATCCGCCTCCCCGGCCCTAAGTAGAAGCGCGATAAGGTTATAATATAGCTACTAGCTAAGTTCTAATAGTTTATTAACGTTTTTAATTACTAAAATATCGCGAACCTTAAGTAGCTTAAAGATACTAAGTATACGATTAACCTAAAGGAAGGCAAAAGGCCGCTCTTTTAGCCTTTATATAATATATCTAATACTAAGCTCGATACCCTATAAGAGTATCTAAAGACGTCGTTAGCGAACGGTTAGATTAAGTATAGTAAAAGCGAGGTAGGTACGCCTATCCTCTTCGTTCCTAAGAAGAATAGGAAGCTTAGGCTCTATATTAACTACTAAGGTCTTAATACTATTACTATTAAAAATCGCTATCTACTCCCTTTTATTAGTAAGACTCTAGACCGCCTTAGCTACGCGAAGTAGTATAGTAAGCTAGACCTTAAGGACGTATATTACTATATCCTAATTAAGCGAGGCGACTACTAAAAGACTACGTTCCGTTTATACTATAGCTACTATAAATATAACGTTATACTATTTAGTCTAACTAACGCTCTAGCTACCTTTTAGGTATATATTAACCGAGCCCTTACCGGGCTAGTCGATAATATCTACGTAGTCTACCTTAACGATATCTTAATCTATAGTAAGACGCGTAAGTAGTACGTACTCTATTTACGTAAGGTACTTACGAGACTTTAGAAGTTTACCTTATATACTAGTATTTAGAAGTACGAATTCTTCTAGTAAAGCGTAGAATTCCTTAGGTTTATCGTAAATATAGAAGGCGTAACGATAGATTTAAGTAGAGTCCTTACTATTAAGAAGTAGCCTAGGCCTAGCTCCTTCTATAAGGTTTAGTAGTTCCTAAGCTTCTTAAACTTCTACTAGCGGTTTATAAAGGACTATAGCCGTATTATAGGTCCTCTTACTAGCCTATTAAAGAGAGCGAAGAATAGAAAGAAGTAGAGTAAGCTCGTATAGGGCGCTAGTAAGGAGTAGGCGCTCTATAGAATTAAAGATACCTTTACTTCTATACTAGTACTATAGTACTATAATCCTTCGTTACGACTACGACTTAAAACCGATACGTCGGACTTTATAATCGTAGGAGTAGTATTATAACTCTTTAGAATAGAATAGTACTCTATTACCTTCTAATCTTAAAAGATAATCCCTACTAAGTATAACTACGAGATATATAATAAGGAGCTCCTTACTATTATTATAGCCTTTAAGTAGTAGCGCTACTACTTTAAAGGCGCGGCGTATATAGTCTAAGTACTAACTAACTATATAAACCTTTATAGCTTTATAAGTATAAAGTAGTTAAATAGTAAATAGGCTTACTAAGCTACCTACCTTACGAGTTTCGATTTTATAATTAAATATTAAGCTAGGAAGAAGAATCCTACTACCGCGCCGTCGTAATAACTAGACTACGCTAGTAAAGCTACTATAGTTAACTACCTCCTTATTACGGGTAGATACTAGAATATAGGTAATTAGAGAAAAGGCGTATAGGTATATACTTATCTCGGCGTAGAGCGAGCGAGATAATATAGGAACTACGTAATACTACTTAACTACTTACTAGCGAGATAGTAAGTACCGCTCGACTAGCTCGTCGCGAGCCTAGTAAGCTAGTAATACTTATTAGATATATAGGAACTAAGGATATCTTTAATATACTTATATTTAACTTATATTATAATCTTACTAAAAGGTCTATAACTATTTATAGTATATTCGAGTTATCTTACCTAAATACCTACTACTACCTACTCT
>JAABUL010007958.1_pt1 | contig 11074 bp, 8 predicted proteins | sample 5559151 | NCBI WGS metagenome assembly JAABUL01 (sample SAMN10711876, study PRJNA513368) | rock metagenome | isolation source: Antarctica rocks | place: Antarctica: Victoria Land, Pudding Butte sud | reverse complement strand
CCTCGTACTGCGTGCCGACGTATTCCGCCCGCCCGCCGATGGGCACTATCCGGTGCTGCTCACCTACGGGCCCTATGCCAAGGGATTGTCGTTCCAGCAGGGCTACCCGAGCGCGTGGGATCGCATGGTCGAGCAGCATCCAGACGTGGAGGCCGGGTCGAGCAACCAGTACCAGAACTGGGAAGTGGTCGATCCGGAGAAGTGGGTGCCGGACGGCTACGTCTGCGTGCGCGTGGACAGTCGCGGCTGCGGGCGCTCGCCGGGCTTCGTGGATCATTTCAGCCCGCGCGAGACGCAGGACTTCTATGACTGCATCGAGTGGGCCGGCGTGCAGGATTGGAGCAACGGCCGGGTCGGGCTGAACGGCATCAGTTATTACGGCATCAACCAGTGGCAGGTCGCTAGCCGCCAGCCGCCGCATCTGGCCGCCATGTGCATCTGGGAGGGCGCGGCCGACTGGTATCGCGACATGACGCATCACGGCGGCATCGTCAGCACCTTTTGGGCCAATTGGTACGATATGCAGGTCAAGACGGTGCAGCACGGCCTCGGCGAGCGCGGCCCGCGCAGCAAGGTGACCGGCGAACTCGTCTGCGGCCCCGATACGCTCGACGATGCCACGATGGACGCAAACCGTTGCGACTTCGGCAAGGACATCCTCGCCCATCCCCTCGACGACGCGTATCACCGCGCCCGCTCGCCCGACTGGTCGCGCGTCACCGTGCCGTTTCTCTCGGCTGCGAATTGGGGCGGCCAGGGCCTGCACCCGCGCGGCAATTTCGAAGGCTTCATGCGCGCGGCCTCGACCGAGAAGTGGCTCGAGGCGCACGGCATCGAGCACTGGACTCACTTTTACACCGATTACGGCCGCACCCTGCAGCGCCGGTTCTTCGACCATTTTCTCAAGCAGGACCCCACCTCCGATTGGACCGAGCAGCCGAAAGTGCTGCTTCAAGTACGCCACCCCGACCGTTTCGAGGCGCGCGCCGAGGCCGCCTGGCCGATCCCCAGCACGCAATGGACCGAGTTCGGGCTCGACCTGCACGATCAGGCGCTCGGCCCAACCTCCGCCGCCGACTCGGCCCCCGGCACGCTCGGCTTCGACGCCATGGGCGATGGCGTGACCTTCCTCACGCCGCCGGTCACGCACGAGACGGAGATCACCGGCCCGGCCGCGGTGCGCCTGTTCGTCTCCTCCAGCACGGCCGATGCCGACCTCTTCATCGTCCTGCGCGTGTTCACGCCCGACCTGCACGAGATCACGTTCCAGGGCGCGATCGACCCGCACACGCCGATCGGCCAGGGCTGGCTGCGCGCCTCGCATCGCGCGCTCGATCCGGCGTTGTCGTTGCCGTATCGCCCCTACCACACCCACACCGATCCGCAGCCGCTCACCCCGGGCGAGATCGTCCAACTCGACATCGAGATCTGGCCGACCAGCATCGTGGTGCCGCCGGGTCACCGGATCGGGCTCAGCGTGCGCGGTCGCGACTATGAGGCCGCGGTCGAGGGCGGCCGCTTGTCCAACTTCAAGAACGTGCTGCGCGGCTGCGGCCCCTTCCTGCACGACGACCCGACCGACCGGCCGGCCGCCTTGTTCGCCGGCCGCACGACGCTGCACGCCACCGCCGACCAGCATCCGATGCTGCTCCTGCCCATCATCCCGTCCCGCAACGCCTCGGAGGCACCATGACAACCATTGGCCGGCGCACATTGATCGGTAGCGGTCTCGCCCTCTCGGTCGCCGGACGCGCACGCGCGCAGGACGCCGGCCCCATCCGGCTCGGCTTTCTGACCGTCAAGACCGGGCCGCTCGCCGCCGGCGGGATCCAAATGGAGCAAGGCCTCGCGTTGTGGCTGAAGCAGAACGGCAACAAGATGGCCGGCCGCCCGATTGAGCTGTTCACCGCCGACACCGGCGGCGTGCCGGCCAACACGCGCTCCAAGACGCAGGAGCTCGTCGAGCGCAACAACGTTTCCGCCATCATCGGCCCGCTGGCCGCGTTCGAGGCCCTGGCGATCGACGACTACACCAAGGAGAAGAACATCCCCGTCTTCAGCGTGGCCGCCGCCGAGGACATCACGCAGCGTCACCCGGACCCCTGGTTCTGCCGCGTTACCTCCTCGTCGGCGCAATGTGCGCAGCCGTTGGCGGACTACGCGCGCAAGGAACTCAAATACAAGCGCATGGTGACGATCGGCGACGACATCGCCTTTGGTCAGGAACAGAATGCCGGCTTCCAGCGCGTCTTCGAGGATGAGGGCGGCCAGATCGTGCAGAAGCTGTGGCCCCCGCTGAACGCGCCGGACTACGGCACCTTCATCGCGCAGATGAAAGACGTCGACGGCATCTTCATGTCGTTCGCCGGCTCGAACGGTTTCCGTTTCTTCAAGCAATACAAGGAATATGGCGGCACCACGCCGATCATCGGCGGCATGACCGCGGTCGATGAGGCGGTCCTGCAGCAGATGGGGCCGGACGCGATCGGCATGATCTCGACCAACTGGTATTCGGCCCAGCTCGACACGCCCTCGAACAAGGCGTTCGTGGCCGGCATGCAGGCCGACTACAAGGTCGACCCCGGCTACTACGCCGCTGGGACCTATGTCGCCGCCCAAGTGATGAACGCGGCGCTCGGCACGATCGGCGGCAAGATCGAGGACAAGGCGGCCTTCATGAAGGCGGTCCGGGAAGGCGATTTCCCCGATACCGCCCGCGGCCACGTCCGGTTCGACCAATTCGGCAACGTCGTCGGCAACGTCTACATCCGCAAGGTCGAGAAGAAGGGCAATCACCTGGTCAACACGGTGATCAAGACCTACCCCGACGTCAGCCAGTTCTGGACCTACGACCCCGCCGCTTTCCTTAAGGAGCCCGTCTACGCCCGCGACTCCCCGCCGGCCCGGAACCTCGACAAGTGAACCTCGACAAGTAGCGCGATGCAGTTCTGGCTCATTCAGACGCTGAACAGCGTCGCCTTTGGCGGCCTGTTGTTCCTGCTCGCGTCCGGCTTCTCGCTGATCTTCGGGTTGTTGCGGATCCCTAACCTCGCTCACGGCGCCCTGTTCATGTTGGGCGCCTATCTCGGCGCGACCCTGCTGAACCTCGGCTGGCCGCTCTGGGCGGCGGCACTGGCCGTCGCGGCCGGGGTGGGCGCGCTCGGCGCAGTGCTCGAGCGCGTGCTGTTGCGCCGGCTCGCCGGTAACGAGCAAGGACAGGTGCTGGTCACGCTCGGGATCGCCTTCATCATCGCCGACCTCTGCCTCAGCACATGGGGCGGCGACCCGATGCCGCTCGATGCCCCCGCGTCGCTCAGCCGGCCCTTGCGCCTGTTGGGTTTTGCTTTTCCCACCTACCGCCTCGTGGTGCTCGTCGTCGCGGTGGTCACCCTCGTGCTGCTCCTGTTGCTGCTGAACTACACGCGTCTCGGCGCCATGATCCGCGCCGGCGTGGACGACCGCATGATGGCCAGGGGCGTCGGCATCCGCGTCGGCGTGCTGTTCAATACCGTGTTCTTCCTCGGTGCCGCCCTGGCCGGCTTCGGCGGCGTCATCGGCGGGCCGATCCTCTCCGCCTATCCCGGGCTCGACACCGACATGCTGCCGCTGGCACTGATCGTCGTCATTCTCGGTGGCGTCGGCAGCCTGGGCGGCGCGCTGGTCGGCAGCTTCCTGATCGGCTTCATCTATAATTTCGGCAACGCCCTGCTGCCCAATTTCGCCTATGTCGTCCTCTTCCTGCCGATGGTGTTGGCACTCGTGTTCAAACCGCAGGGCTTGTTCGGGCGCGCGACGCCATGAGAAACACCCTCCTCGTCGCGGTCATGACCGTCGCCGCGTTGGCCGTCCTGCCGTGGCTCCTGCCGGACAGTTTCTACGTGGCCATCGCGACGCACGTGCTCGTGGCCGCCGTGCTCGCGCTCAGCCTGAACATCCTGATCGGCTATTGCGGCATGTCTTCGCTCGGCCACGCCGTCTATCTCGGCGTGCCGGCCTATGCCTACGCCTGGCTGATGGCCAATACCGGGCTCGGGGTTCCGCTGGCAGCCGTTCTCGCCGTGCTGTGCGGCACCGTGCTGGCGGCGGTGTTCGGCATGCTGGCGCTGCGGGCGGCCGGGCTCAGCTTCATGATGATCACGCTGGCGCTCGGCCAAGTGGTCTGGGGCGTGTCGTATCGTTTCGTGTGGCTGACCGGCGGCGACAATGGGTTGCGGGCGGCCCGGCCCACGCTGCCCGGCATCGATCTCACACAGCCGAAACCGTTCTACTACCTGGTCGCCCTCGTCTTCTTGGTGACTCTTGCCGCCTTGTGGCAGCTCTCGCGCTCCCCCTTCGCCGCCTGCCTGCGCGGCGCCCGCGACCAGCCCCGCCGGATGCGCATGCTGGGTCACCCGGTCTGGCTGATGCAGTGGGCGGCGTTCACCCTGTCCGGCTTTTGGGGTTCGATCGCCGGGCTGCTCTACATCTGGGATTACGGCTTCATCAGTCCTCAAACCATGTCGCTGCAACAGTCGGCCGAGGTCTTGCTGATGGTCGTACTGGGCGGAGCCGGCACGCTCGCCGGCCCCGTCGCCGGCGCGGCGGTGATCACGATCATCAAGACGGTCGTCAGCTCCTATGTCGACCGCTGGTCGTCCCTGCTCGGGTTGATCTTCATCGTCTCGGTGATGTTCATGCCACGCGGCCTGGTGCCGGGCTTCAGTCGTCTCTTCGCGACCCGGACGCCGCGCCCGGCTCCGGTCAAGGTTTGATCCGATGACCACTCCGGCGCTGCAGATCGACGGTCTGCGCAAATCTTTCGGCGGCATCGCCGCGACTCGAAACGTCTCGCTTACCATCATGCCCGGTGAGCGACGTCTGCTGATCGGCCCCAATGGCGCCGGGAAGACCACGTTGTTCAACCTGATCTGCGGCGACCTGCGCGCCGACGCCGGCAGCGTCCAAGTGTTCGGCCAGGAACTGCGCGGCCAGCCCATCAGCCAGCGTGCCCGCGCCGGTCTCGGCCGGACCTACCAGGTGCTCACGCTGTTCCCCGGCGAGACCCTGCTGCACAACGTCGCCCTCGCCGCCATCGGCACCAGCCGGGTCGGCTGGATCCCATGGGGTTCGTTCGCGCGCCGGCACGACGTCAACGCGCGCGCGCAGGCCGCGCTGGCTACGGTCGGGCTGCAGGATCAGGGCCGGCGCATTGCGGCCGAGACCTCGTACGGCGAGCGCCGTCGGCTTGAGCTCGCCATGGTGCTGGCCCAGGAACCCCGGCTGCTGCTGCTCGACGAGCCTCTGGCCGGGCTGTCGGCCGAGGAGCGGGGCACCGTCCGCGCCGTGCTCGAGGCGCTGCCGCGTTCGGTCTCGATCGTTCTGATCGAGCACGACATGGACGTCGCCCTGGCGCTGGCAGACCGCATCACCCTGCTGAATTTCGGCGCCGTCGTGCTGGAAGGCACCCGTGCCGAAGTCGTCGCCGACCCACGCACGCGAGAGGTGTATTTCGGTGGCTGACGCTCTCGCGCTCGAGGATATCGACGCCGTCTATGGCGACAGCCACGTGCTGCATCGGGTCAGCCTGACGCTCTCCGAGGGCCGGCTGCTTGCCCTACTGGGGCGAAACGGCGCCGGCAAGACCACCTGCATGGGCGCCATCATGGGCTTCGTCCGCGTGCGCGGCGGCAGCGTGAGCGTATTCGGCGAAAAGCTGCGCGCGCTGATCCCCGAGCAGGTCGTGCGCCAGGGTGTCGGTATCGTGCCGCAGGGGCGGCGCATCTTCCCGTCGCTCACCGTGCGCGAAAACCTCGCCGTTGCCGCCCGCAAGGTTCGCGGCGGCGCGTGGACGGCCGAGCGCGTCTTCGACACCTTTCCCCGCCTGCGCGAGCGCACGTCGCAACGAGCCGGCCTGATGTCGGGCGGCGAGCAGCAGATGTTGGCGATCGGCCGCGCGCTGATGGGCAATCCGCGCGTGCTGCTCCTGGACGAACCCTCCGAGGGCCTGGCGCCGAAAATGGTCACCGAGATCGGCGAGACCATCGCGCTGCTCAAACGCGAGGGGTTGTCGATGATCCTGGTCGAGCAGAACGTGCAGCTCGCCTTGTCGCTGGCCGACGACGTCGCATTGCTCAACACCGGCCGGGTCGTCATGCAGGGTTCGGCGGCGGCGCTGGCGTCCGACCCCACCACCATCAACCGCCATCTCGGCGTGTTCTGAAGGAGAGTTCTTTGCCTGAAGAGACCAACCATTACGGCGCCACCGCCGCGCGCGTGCATGGCCGACCCGGCCGCGAGGTGCGTCCGCGCAGCGTCACGATCGACATGCACTCGCACGTCATGGTGCCCGAGGCTGCGGCGCTGACCCAGCCGCATGTGGACCTGTCGAAGGTCCCGCTCGCTCATTTCGCGACCGACGCGACCAAGGCGTTGAACCGCAAGCAGGACACCGATCGCCGCCCCAACATGGTCGACCTCGATGTCCGCCTGGCCGACATGGATGCCGCCGGCATCGATGTGCAGATCATCATGCCGCCGCCCCCGCAATGCACCTACACCGTGCCGCTCGACCTCGGCATCAAGGCAGCGCGCATCGTCAATGCGGGCCTGGCCACCTTCGCCGCGAAGAAGCCGGAGCGTTTCGCCGCCATCGGCACGGTGCCGATGCAGGACGGCAAGGCCGCTGCCGCCGAACTCGAGCGCAGCATGCGCGAGGACGGCATGAAGGGCGCGCACATCCTGACCAGCATCAACGGCCTCGAACTCTCCGACCCGCAATTCGCCCCGTTCTGGGAAAAGGCGGAAGAACTCGGCGCCGTGATCCTGATCCACCCCAACGGCTTCACCGAAGCCAGCCGCATGACGCGGTTCTACTTCAACAACGTCATCGGCAACCCGCTCGAGACCACGCTGGCGCTGCACTACTTGATCTTCGACGGCGTGCTGGACCGTCATCCCGGCCTCAAGCTCATCGCCGTGCACGGCGGCGGTTATCTGGCCACCTATTCCGGCCGGATCGACCACGCCTGGGGCGCCCGCTCGGATGCGCGCGGCTCGCTGAAGGAACCGCCGACTTCCTACCTCAAGCGCGTCTTCGTCGATTCCGTCGTCTTCACGCCGCACCAATTGCGCAATCTGATCGAAGTGTTCGGCGCCGACAAGGTGCTGATGGGCACCGACTACCCTTATGACATGGCGGAAAGCGATCCGGTCGGCCATCTGGCGTCGGCCGGGCTGGACGAAGCGACGTTCGCGAAGATTGCCGGCGGCAACGCGCAAGCTTTGTTCGGCTTGCGTTAAGTATCTCGGGGCTCTGCCCCGAACCCCGCCAGAGGATGGTCATCCTCTGGACACCTGATAATTAGGGGTGAAGGGGACTTGTCCCCTTCCGGGTGCAGGGCAGCGCCCTGCTCTAGAAATCCAACAGCGCCGTTTCCGCCATCACCGCCGCCGGCGTGCGATGGCGGGCCGCGGCCTGCCGCTCCTCCTCCGTGCTGAGCTGCGCCTGCATATAGGCGCCCAGGTGCCGCCCGCGCCGCACCAGTCGCTGCCCAGCCGGTAGCCGCTCCGCCTGATACCGGGTCAGCGCCTCTGGCAAGCTCGGGCTCTCCGCCAGCGCCATTGCCAGGCTGGCGGCATCCTCGGCCGCCTTGGTCACGCCCGCCCCGACATGCGGCCGGACGACGAAGGCGGCATCGCCGAGCAGCACGACGCGCTCCCACGCAATCTGCGGCGATTCCAAATCGTAGATCGGCTGCAGAAACGGCAGCGCGGTCTCGGCAACGATGTCGGCGAAGGCCGGCGCCAGCGTCTGCCGCGCCGCCTCGCGCATCGCCGCGGTCACCGCCGGCCGGATCAGCGGGGGCGGAATGGACTGGGCGTGCGTGTGCCCCCGCGCGTCTGTCAGCAGGTCCGGCAACGCCGTCGCTTCGTCGGCCGGCCGATACCACACGAAATTGTAGCGCCGATGACCCGGCCGAAGATCGTTGTTCTCGCCCGCGACGGGGTAGCCGAGCATCTGCTCGCCCGGCGGCAGACAAAAGCTGAACCGGTCGAACAACGCCTTCGGGACCGTCGACTCGGCCAACAGTCCGCGCCAAGCGACATAGCCGGCATAAACCGGCGCCACATCGCCTCCCAGGATCTGCCGCACGGTCGAGCGCACGCCATCGGCACCGATGAGCAGATCGCCCTCCGCCTGCCGCCCGTCCGCGAACCGGGCCAGCACCCCCGCGCCGCTGACCTCGATCGCGCTCAACGCCGCGCCATGCACATAACACTCGTCCGGCAGCGCACCGCGCAGCATACGGAATACCCGGTCCCACGATGTCGCCACCTGCGCGCACGGATAGGTGCCGATCACGCCCCCATCCGACCCCAGCGTCATCCGCTCCGACACGGCGACCCCGAAATCGTGGTGTGGGTCGAGGCCCAGCCCTTCCAGGATCGCTCGGAGTTCGGGATGGGTAATGATACCGGCGCCACGGCTGGCGAGCGGAGTCGGCACGCGCTCGAAAATCCGGGCGTCCCACCCCTGCCGCCGCAAAATCAGTGCCGCGAACAGCCCGCCGATGGAGCCGCCGATGAGGATCGCCCGCCGATGCGGAGAACTAGCCACAGGACGATCCCATCTATTGTTTATCGAATGATCATCTAGCGCTCACCCGCTTCCTGTCAACCCGGCGAGGCTTGTCCAGCAACAGCGCCCGCACCGTCAGGGGCACACTGTTCAACAGGGCATCCACGCTGGTTTCGATGAACGAGGCCAGGGCCACCTCGGACTCGTGCCCATACACTTCGCGCCGCTGGCCATAATAGAAAATCCCGCCGTGAAACAGCCAATACAGCTCGATCTCACGGGGGCCGATCGGCTGCTCGTCGACGCCCGGCAAGTCGACCGCCTGCCGCAACGCCTCCGCCATCTTGCGCAGCAGATGATGCTCGACGAACGTGATCCACCACTGGTTCATCTCCAGCCCGCGCAGCCCGGCGAACAGGTAGATGCGGATCCATTCCGGCGTGAACACCGCCTTGGTGAACTGCATGTAGAACGCGATCAGCCGGTCCCGAATCGGCTGAGTGACGTCAGCGAGCGCGAGCTCCCAGTCCGGCTGCCAGCGGGTGAGATACACCTCCTGATACACCGCCTGGATCAAATCCTCCTTGGAGGGGAAGTAGCGGTAGATCAACGGCTGCGTGACCTGCAGTCGCCGCGCCAGCTCGCGGGTGCCGCCATCGAACCCGACCTCGGCAAAGTAACCAACGGCAGCTTGCAGGATTTGTCGCTTCCGCTCGTCCGGCGCGAGGCGCTGGCTTCGCGGCTGCGCTGGCTTACTCGGTGTCTCGTCGCCCGATGCACTCATGCATCGGTGCTACCGCGCGCCGGTTCGAAGCGGAAGGGCCCGGCCCGGCGTCGATCATCGCTCCCGGTCGTGGAACGCCGGCGGCGGCACCCGCCGCATCGACGCCGCCTCGTACGCCGAGGCGATCTCCAGCAGCACATCCTCTGCCCCCGGCTCGGCGCGGAACACCAGCGAGAACGGGAGACCCGGCGCCGGGATCGTCGTCGCCTCGTCGGACAAGGTCGGCTCGTAACTTGTCCGGTCGGCGCTGAGCCGGAAGACCGGATCGTACGCGACATCCACGTAACCCGCCGGCACCAGGACCTCCGTCAACCCGGCGTTCGGGCCGTAGAACGACTCCAGTCGCAGGTTCTGCGGCGTGCCCGGCTCGATCGCGCCGCCGATCTTTCCCGGGGGAAGCGGCGTGTGCAGCCGCACCAACACATCCAGCCGGTTCTCGATCAGCACCATCATGTCGACCCGGCGCAACAGCTCGCGCAGCATGATGCGCTCATTCACGCCCTGCCGCCCGTCCAGCCGGTTGCGCGGGTCCGTCACCTCTTCCCAATTTCGGAACGCCGAGCGTTGGTCGTCACCCCAGAATTTCGAACGTGCGTTCAGCGTCGCCCAGTCCGTCAGCGTCTCATGCTGACCCAGCGCCGCCCAGTCCGCCGCGCGCCGGACCAGATATTGGGAGATATGGAACCGGAAGGTGGTGGCAAGCTCCTGCTGCTGGATGGTCGCGATATCGAGATTGGGCGGCGGCTCGATGCGCCCCTCGGCCATGGCGACCATGTAGTCGACCGGCGCCAGGTCGCCGCTCCCGAACACCTTGCCGGGCAGGAACTCGGTGGGCGTGATCGCCGCTGCGAAGGCTTCGAACAGCGGTTGGCCATCGTCACGCAGGCGGAACAGAAGCTCCGGCATGAACACCGGCACCAGCCGCGCCAGCGCCTGGCGGAAGCTGGTTCGCATCGTCTCGCACGCCGGATCGGGCGTCCAGAGCGGGTCGACCGACTCGACCAGCGTCGCCCCGAGATGATCGCCGAGCACCGTGCGGATCTCGGCCGCCGCCGCGGTGGTGATGGGTTCGACGAGCTTGATCCCCGGGTTCAGCATGGATTCCCGCACCACGCCGATGCGCCGGCCCGCGAGCGCGCCAGCCCCGCCCGACGCACCAATGTGGCGCGTGTAGCCGCCGGCCAGCACGGAGGGCCGCGGCACCGTCGTGTAGGGATCGCGCGGATCGTAGTAGCCGTTCGCCTCGTCCTTGAGCGCGTCCAGAACCTTGGCCGCGTCGATCAGCCGGCGGGCATGGATGCCGCTGCGGTCGCAATAGATGTCGGCGCCGATCGCGCCGCCGTCGAACCCCAGCATCGCCTTGTGCGGTAGGATGAGCGCGACGGCGTTGTGGTTGGACGGGCCACGGCAGGAGGCGCGCGTCTCTTCGCCCAGGCTGACCATGACCATGTTGGTGCTGACCGACAGCGCCGACCCCGAACTCGAACCGAGCGACGCCGACCGGGTTGTGTCGTACGGGTTGGCCGGGTTGCCGCCCCATGAGCTACGCTGGTAGCCCAGCGTCGACGGCAGAACCATATCCGGCGTGTGCCGTCCCCCCGGATCGCCGGCGCGGCCGTTGTACTCGGTGCAAACGGCCTTGGCGAAGATGATCGCCCCCTTGGCGCGCAACTGCTCCACCAGGATGTGGTCGCGGGCCGGCACGTCGAAATCGTACGCGGCGTCGCCACCCC
>JAABUL010007957.1_pt1 | contig 11076 bp, 12 predicted proteins | sample 5559151 | NCBI WGS metagenome assembly JAABUL01 (sample SAMN10711876, study PRJNA513368) | rock metagenome | isolation source: Antarctica rocks | place: Antarctica: Victoria Land, Pudding Butte sud | reverse complement strand
TGGACGAGGCGCTGGGTCATGTTTGGGGTTATGCGGTTGGGTTGGACATGACGCGGCGGGACCTGCAGGGGGAGGCGAAGAAGCTTGGCCGGCCCTGGGAGATGGGGAAGGGGTTTGACGGGTCGGCGCCGATCGGAGAGATGGCGGAGGCCGGGTCGTTCGATCCGACGCGCGGGGGGATCGAGCTGCGGGTCAATGGCGGGGTTCGCCAGAGCAGCGATCTATCGAAGATGATCTGGAGCGTGGCCGAGACTATCTCGTATCTGTCACGACTGATGCGGCTTGAGGCGGGCGACCTGATCATGACCGGCACGCCTGAAGGAGTAGCGGCAGTGGGGCGGGGCGATGTGCTCGAGGGGAGGATCGAGGGCCTGCCGCCGTTGCGGACGCGAGTGGCGTGATCAGACGGCGCGCTCCGCTTTGCGGGAGCGCGCCGGTTTGGGTTCAGTAGGGCGCGTAATAGGCCGGCGGCGGGTAAGCCGGGGCATAAACCGGTGGCGCGTAGGCATAGACCGGCGGCGCGTAGGCATAGCGCGGCGGGTAATAAACGCGCGGGGGCGGGGCATAGACGACTGGCGGGGGGGCGGCGTAGGGCGCGGCGAGGAGAGCGCCGACGCCTAGGCCGAGCAAGGCACCGCCGACGATGGCGCCGGGTCCGATGCCGTAGCCGCGGTGACCGTAGCCGCGCCCGTAGCCGCGGTGCCATTGTGCTTCGGCCGGGGTTGCGGTGGCGGCGAGGCCGGCGACGAGGGTCGAGGCGGTCAGTGCGATGGCAAGATACTTACGAACCATTTGAGATCACCCTAGAGGCGGAATATGCCGCGGTCTGAGGGATCACATAGGCGGCGACGGCGGCGAATTTAAGGCGTCTGCAGGTTCAGGCGATCGTCAACGGTTTCGTGATGTCCGTAGGAATGTTTACCTTGACATCTGCCCCAGAGAATTCGGTAATGATGAGAGATGCTGCGCGACATGAGCGGCCTTATTTTGGCGTGCTCTTTTCAGATTTGGATCCGTTTGTCGGGTCGGATCTGTCGGGTCGACAGTCCATTTTCATTTAGGTGGAGGGATAGGTGAGCGAGCTCACGCCGTTGGGAGTGTTGCTGCACATGATGCGGAAGAAGTGGAAAGACGAAGATTTCGATGGGGCGGTCGCTTTGGCGAAAATCGCCGCGCCGTATCTGCATGGGAGAGTACCGGCGTCGCGTCCGCGGGGTGATCTGGCTGGAGCAACTGATGCAGAACTGGACGAATTCGAACGTCAAAACGGAGAAGTCGCTGCGAAATACGCTCCGGGAGAGTCTGTATGAGTGGGCTACGGCGGCACTCTCGAGGCAGGGGCATGCTCCGGCGGCGCATCACCGGCTGCTGATCCGGGAGCTGGAGGGTTTGGCGAACGGGCGGTGGGATCGGCTGATGCTTCTACTGCCGCCGGGTTCGGCGAAATCGACGTATGCGAGCTTGTTGTTCCCGCCTTGGTTCCTGGCGAACAAGCCTTATGCGCACGTGATCGCGGCGAGTCATACGTCGAGCTTGGCGCGGTCGTTTGGGCGCGGGGTGCGGAGCTTGATCGAGGAGCATGGGTCGCGGTTGGATCTGTGGCTGGATCCGAACAACCGGTCGGCCGGACGGTTCGGCGTTGTGGGCGGGGGGAGCTATTTTGCGACCGGCGTCCGCGGGCCGATCACGGGGCGGCGGGCGGATCTGCTGCTGATCGACGATCCCGTGAAGAGCCAGGCCGAAGCCGATAGCGGGACGGCGCGGGATCATTTGTGGGACTGGTTCCGCTCGGACCTGGTCACGCGGTTGAAGCCGGGCGGTCGGGTGGTGCTGGTGATGACGCGCTGGCACCCGGACGATTTGGGTGGGCGGCTGCTGCAATCGGCGGATGCGTGGCGGGTGGTGCGGTTGCCTGCGTTTGCGGAGAGCGACGACTTGCTGGGCCGGTCTCCGGGGGAGCCGCTATGGCCGGAATGGGAGGACGCGGCGGCGCTGGGGCGGAAGCGGGCGGTGCTGGGCGATCGGACGTTCGACGCGTTGTTCCAGCAATCGCCGCGGACGGCGGGCGGGCGGCTGTTCAAGACGGCGAACCTGGTCGTCGTGGAGGAGCGTGCGCGGGGTGTGAGTGTCCGCGCATGGGATCTGGCGGCGAGCAAGGACGGCGACTGGACGGCGGGCGTGCTGCTGACGAAGACGGCGGAAGGGAGCTATCAAGTCACTGATGTCAGGAGGTTGCAGGGCGGACCTGAGATGGTGGTGCAAGCTATTCGGGAGACGGCGTCGCGCGATGGCAGCGAGATTGCGATCGGATTGCCGCAGGACCCCGGGCAGGCCGGGCGGGCGCAGGTCTTGTATATGACGAAGGCGCTGGCCGGGTATCGGGTGGTGAGCAGCCGGGAGAGCGGATCGAAGGAGACGCGTGCGATGCCGGTCGCGAGCCAAGTCAATGCTGGTGCGGTCACGGTTTTGAAGGGGGCGTGGAATCGCGACTTTATCGAAGAATTACAGGATTTTCCCGGGGGGGCTAAAGACGATCAGGTGGATGCGCTGAGCCGTGCGTTCTCGATGGTGCTTGATCATACGCCTCCGGCGCGGATGCAGCGGACGAGCTTCGGGGTTCGGTGAGATGCCGATCGTAGAATTGCCGCTAAACTGCCGTTACTAAATGAAACCGGTGTTCTGAAAGCGTTCGTTTACGTTTGCATTCTGTGTTGGACAGGTTAGGTCAGAAAAGGAGTTGGTTTGGCAAACGCCGTCTTCTCGCAAGGCGGAGTAAATGAGCGTTTGCGAGACTAACCGCAAGTTTTGACGAGTTACCGGTGTGATCACGCTTGCCGTTTCAGGAGATGCCGATGAGTAGTCGGGACCAATCCGCGGCGGCACAAGCTCTGGAGAGCGAGTGGCCGGAGCGGCTTTGTCGCGGGGTGCGGCGGGTTCTGCGCGATTGCGGGCTTTCGCATTCGGAGTGGGTCGCGCACGGTTTCGATGTTCATCACATCGTGGCAGCGGGATTGGATGGCGCGCTGCCGGCGCGGCGGGTGATGGGTCGGTGGTCGATCAGCGTCCATAGCGTGGTCAACGCGGCGATTGTTCCGCGCAACTTTCACCAAGGCCAGGGATTGCATCGACTGGAGTTCCTGCAACTGATCAACCAGCGCCTGTCTGCGGCGGAGATGTTCGCCGAGGCTGTGATGCAGCATGGAGGGTTTGGTGCGGGCCGTCTCATGATGCTCCAGACCATACAAAAGATTGGAAGCGAGCTTGTTTTACGTTCTGGTGACGGTGTAGCAATTCGCCTGCAGTCGGCGTTGCATGGGGCGTTGACGCCTCCTGCGGAGGCTGGGCACGGGCGTGCGGGTTTGCGGTCGGACGTAGGCGGCAAGGCAACGGGCCGCCACGTCCGGGAGCGCAGTTTCGCTTCTGGTGAAGGGTCTGACCGAGGCGATGCGGCTGTACTTGGTTCGCGGCGATCTGGCTTTCAGCTTGCTCCAGCCTATCCCTGACGCGGGTTGGCAGTGGCGCGGCGGCGTGCCGGCGGCCCTGCCTTGGGAGGCGCCGTACCTGATCCCACTTGGCGGCGAGGACGCTGAGTTCATCGAGGCTGACTGCTTTTCGCTGAACACTGGGACGGATGGCTTTATCGTGAGCGAGTTTGCGCGGGCGAAGCTGGACGCGCTGCTTTCGCCGGCGGGCGAGTTTCTGCCGATCCGGGTCTGTGGGCGCCCTTACTGGTGGTTCAACTGCCTGGTTGCGGTTGAGGCGTTGGACCGGGATCAGACCGAGGCTGATTGGGGCCTGGTCGAGGGTGATTGGGGCTCGTTTCGTTGGATCACGAGCACGCGACGATTGGCGTTCGACCCGGCTCGGCTTGCGGCGGTGCCGGCGATGTTCCGGATTCCGGAATACCCGCAGGGGGTGTTGTTCGCCACGAGAGGGTTGGAGGAGGCGGTCGAGCAGAACGAGTTGACCGGGTTCCGCTTCGACCTGATTTGGTCGTCGCGCGATGGAGGGGTGAGCGATCCGCCGGGCGTGGGTCTCGGCGGGATGTTCGATGAGATCGCGCGGGATGACAGCGAGAGTCGGCGGGCGGCGGCGCGGGCCGTGTTGGAGCGACGCGGGCGGCTTGACCGTCGGAGCTAGATGCGCCGCGTATTAGGAAAATAGGCCTTGAACAACCACCCCAGATTCTTTAAGGATCTGGCTTACGGTTGAGCGTTTCCCGTTCTGTCAGGCCGGGGACACCGGCCGCAGCGGACATTGGTTTTCCTCCCTGCCATTTGGCTGGCTCGTATCCTGACGGGCGGGCGCCATCCCCTTCATCGTGAGGACGCTGCGACGCGGCTTTTTGGCGCGTCTGGTCGTGCTCCAGCATGGAAGTGCTCATGCATGTTCCAATCGATTTGCGAGAACATTCCAGCCGATCCAGATTTCCCGAACCGTGCGCGCCGGTTGGATCTCATGCGGCGCGTTCTCGATGGGACGCTATACGATGCGTTGCCATACGAGTTCCACGACGAGCGGTCCTCGTCGGGGGAGTATATCCCGTTGCGGCGGCGGCGGCCGAGCGTTCGTTATTCGCTCGCGCGGATCGTGGTTGAGGACAGCGTCGCGCTTCTGTTCAGCGAGGGGCACTTCCCGGTTGTGGCCAGCCCGGACGATACTGTTCGCCAGGCGCTTGCGGCGATTGGTCGGGACTGCAAGCTCAACCAGGTGATGATCGAGGCTGCGATCCGCGGGAGCATTGGCAGTTCTTGCGTCTTACTCAGGATCTTGCGTGGGCGCGTGTTCCTCGACGTGCTGGACACGACGTGGCTGACTCCGACATGGGACCCGGGGGAGCCGGATGCTTTGTTGAGCGTGATCGAGCGCTACAAGGTGCCGGGCGCGGATTTGCTGGCGGCTGGTTACGACTCGGTCGAGCCGGGGGCGGTTTACTGGTTTCAGCGGCGGTGGGATCGGTCAGAGGAGACCTGGTTCGTGCCGCAGCAGGTGGGTGGATTCGGCGAGATGGTCGTCGACAGCGACCGGAGCGTGCAGCACGGGCTTGGCTTCGTGCCACTCGTGTGGATCCGCAACCTTCCGGGCGGGATCGCTCCGGACGGAGCGTGCACGTTCCGGGCGGCGGTCGAGACCGGGATCGAGATCGACTACCAGCTCAGCCAGGCTGGGCGCGGGCTGAAGTATTCGTCCGATCCGACGCTGCTGATCAAGGAGCCGGCCGGGTTCGATGGCGAGCTGGTACGCAGTGCTGGGAACGCGCTGATCGTCAGCGAGAAGGGTGATGCGCGGCTGCTGGAGATCGGCGGGACGGCGGCGGGTGCGGTGCTGGATTATGTGCGCCTGCTGCGCGAACTAGCGCTGGAGGGGGTGCACGGCAATCGCGCCGATGCGAGCCGCCTCGGTGCGTCGTCGTCCGGACGGGCGCTCGAGTTGATGAACCAGGGATTGATCTGGCTCGCCGACAATCTTCGGGTGAGTTACGGCGAGGGTGGCATCTTGCCGATCTGTCGGATGATCTTGCAGGCGACGCAGCGCTATCCATTGCGTGTCGAGGGGCAGCAATTGCCTGAGCTGGACGCGGGCGCGCCGCTCCGATTGCTGTGGCCACCCTGGTATCCGACGGGCAGCGAAGATCGGGCGCGCGATGCGTCGACGTTGCTGCAACTCGTCGCGGCGAAACAGTTATCGCCCGAGACGGCGCAGCGCTGGCTTGCGTCGGAATGGGGCATGGTGGGGGATCAGCTATGAGCGAAGAGTCAGGTCGTCTCGAGGAGATGCAGGTTGAGGTGCCAGCGGCAGAGCTGGCTCAACTTGTTGCGTTGCGGGCGCGGTTGGTGCAGGCGGAACTCCGCACGGCGGCGGCTCGCGCGGGCATGGTCGATCTCGACGGGATCAAGCTGGTCGATATGTCGGGGCTCGCGGTCAATGCTTCGGGCGAGTTGGTCGAGGCGCCGGAGATCATGACGCGCTTGCGTCACGACAAGCCGTGGTTGTTCGGCCGCGGCAGCAGCAGCAGTGCGGCACTGGCGCCGCGGGCGACGCCGCCGAAGGCGAAGACGGCGATGGAGATGTCGGTTGAGGAGTGGCGGGTGGCGCGGGCGGAGTTGTTGCGCCGGCGTTAGGCCGCACGCTGCGTGCAGAGGTGCAGAAAGTAAAAATAAAAAGGAAAAAAGTCTTGACCACACGCCCCAAGAAGTTGAGTTATTACACCTACGATGGGGCGGTGAGCGTCGGACTTCAAGCGTTCGACAGTGTCTCGGCCGTTGTGGGTCGTTCATCTGTCTGAGGCGGTCGAGTTTTTCTTTCCGATCTGCTTGTTTAGAGACTAACTGCTAATCATCGTCCGATCACTACTTTCCCTGCTGTTGCGGGGGTTGGATCAACCTTATGTGGCCTGGTTCGCGGAAGCGGGCCGGGCTGAAACCGTTTGTGGTGGGGACTGGAGTCTATGGGCATCTCGAATTTTCCGGCCATCCTGCAGCCAATCATCCAGCAGGGCTTCCTCGAACGCGAGTTTGCGCAGGCGATGTCGTCGCGGCTCGGGTATCGCGCCTGTGCCGATCGGCAGGAGTTTGCCGTAGGCATTGGCGAGACGTTGACGAAGACGCGCGCCGGGCTGAAGCCCAGCGTGACCCAGCCCGTGCCGCCGTCGTCCAATGCGAACCTCGATAACGGTTTGGTGCCGACGGGGTGGGGCGTCGAGCAATACACGATCACGATCAACCATTACGCGGCCACGACCGACCTGAACATGGTGACGAGCCGGGTCGGGATTGCGGGGCAGTTCCTGCAGAATGCGGCGATCAACGGCGAGCAAGCGGCTCGCAGCTTGGACGAGCTGGCGCGCAACGCCTTGTTCGCCCCCTATTTCGGCGGCAACACGCGTGTTCGGATTGCGATCGGCACGGCCGGCAACACGGTTGCGGTCGACGATATCCGCGGCTTCACCTCTGCGTTCGTCAACGGCGTGCAGAACCCGGTCGGTGGCTCGGCCAGCCTGACCGTGACGGTCGGTGCGGGCGTTTACACGTTGATCGGGACGACTGCGGATTCGGTGAACAACAGCACGACGCCGGGCGGTATTTCGGGGGCGCTGACGTTCAGCGGGAACGTCAGCGCGTCTGACGGCAGTTTGGGTAATCCGGTTCAGGCTGCAAGCGCGAGCGTGATCATCCGGCCGGCGGGGCGGGGGACCACGGCCGCGTTGGCCGCGACCGACATTCTCACGATGGGGTGCCTGCTCGATGGAGTGAGCAAGCTCCGCATGAATGCGGTGCCGGAGATCGACGGCGCCTACAATTGTTATCTTGATCCCGTGAGTTCACGCCAGTTGTTTGCCGATCCGGACTTCCGGCAGTTGTTCCAGGGAGCAACCAGCGCGAACCAGGTATTCCGCAGCGGGATGGTCAACGATTTTCTCGGGCTGCGTTTCGTGCCGACGACGGAGGCCTATGTGCAGGCTCATCCGACGCTTGCGGGCGTGGTCGTGCGTCGCCCGATCATCGTGGGGCAGGGGGCGTTGATCGAGGGCGATTTTGCCGGGATGGCAGAGACCGATATCGCGCCGACGGACAGCATCGTCAGCATTGTGGACGGGATCGCCATGGTTACACGCGAGCCGATCGATCGGCTGCAGCAGATCATCGCGCAGAGTTGGTATTGGATCGGTGGGTTCTGCGCACCGAGCGATACGATGACCAATCCCTTGGTCGTGCCGACGGCGACGAACGCGTCCTACAAGCGTGCCGTGATGATCGAGCACATCGGTTAGCGCGGATGTCTCGTGCCGCCGGCCTGTCTTTCTGGCCGGTGGGCGGAGCATGCGGACGGCGCATCGTTGTCGGCCGCTTGCTCCTCATGTCGATGGCCGGGGCAAGGGCAGAGCGGTTGCTCTGTACTGCCTTCAAGGCGGGAGCGTGCCGTGCTGACTGACGCTGAGAAGATCGATGCACGGCGCTTCATGGGCTACGCCGTGTTCGGGACGAATATGTCCGGCAATATGGGCTGGCAATATTATCAGGCGGCCGGGCTGCTGGAGTATCGTCTAGGCCATTTGGGCACTGCGGAAGAGGATGTTCTCCGGCAGTATCTAACGACGCTGTGCGGCCTCGAACAAGCTATCCCGGAGGCCGCCGCCGGGCTCGACACGCAGTCGGCTGGTGTTTGGGTTCGCAATCCTGGTGAACTCGGTGAGCGGTCGCGCTTGTTTGACGACTGGCGGCGCCGTTTGTGTGCGTTCCTTGGTGTGCCGCCTGGACCTCAATTTCCGGGCGGCAACAGCATCAAATTGGTGGTTTGATGGATGCAGATCGTCTGCGGGACCGGATTAGCCGTGGGCTGGGCGTTGCTGCGCGCGTGATCGGCGAAGACTACGACCTGTTCCGGCCGGGCGGCCGTTCGCACCCGATGGCGGCCGAGTTTCGCATCATGCGGCTACCGGTCGTGCTCGAGCTCGCGGGCGCTGGGCGGGTGGGGATTACCGAGCCGATCTTCAAGGCTACGTTCGACGGTGTCGCGGTGCGGGTTGGCGATTACCTAAGAGGGCCGCGGGGAGTCTTGTTCGTATTGGCGTTGCCGCCATTTGAGCGCCCGCTTTGTATCTTGACCAATACGGCGCTGGACGTGCTGCGATCGAACCGGTCGGCAACGGCGGGCTTAGGAGGGTACGGGGGAATTTCGGAAGAGACTCTGGACATGATCCTCGAAGATTGGCCGGTGCACATGCGCTCGGTCGGGAGTGCAAAAGCAGGCGCTTTGCCGGCTGATGGTGGCCAAACAGCCGCGACGATCATGCTTCCACGCACGCCGGTGCCGATCAGGACGTCGGACATCCTGCAAGACGGACAGGGCCGCCGCTTTGTGGTTCGGTCGGTCGAGGAGTCTGAGAGGGGATGGCGGCTTTCGGTGCTCGGGACGGAGGTGTGACGCATGCCGGACCGTGCTGACGTGGAGCAATGCTTGGCCGGGCTGATCGCCGGCGTGCTTTATCCCGAGGGTTTTGAGACTGACTCAGTCATACGGAACGTTTGCAAGGTGTATCGGGGATGGCCGGTCTCCGGGGCGCTGGAGAGCGATCTTGCGGCGGGCGTGGTGCATGTCAGTGTGCAACCGGTTGCCGGCTCGGTGAGGGATTGCACGCGCTTCTCGCAAGAGTGGCAGGGCGTTTGTCCGGCGGCGACGCTTGTCGGATTGGCTCAAGGCGAGTTGGTCAGTTTCTCCGGAGAGGGCGGACCCGGCCACGTTGCTGGGATTGCGGTTGACGGCCAGGCGTATGCCTATCGCATGCGGTTTGGTGATTCGGCTGCACTGGTTGCGGCGGCGTTGGCGGCACAGATCAGGATGGATCGACCTGCTTTGGCTAGTGGTCCCTCGGTGTCGTTGCTCAATGGGCGGAACATCCGGGTCCGGATCGTGACCGACGGCGCTGGAGGGCGGGAGCTGCGGCGCCAGCAGGCGATATTTCGGGTGACGTTCTGGTGTCCTGATCCTGCGACACGTGACACAATCGTTTCGCTGATCGACGGTGCGCTTGCTGCGATGACGTTCGTCGATGTCGCTGGTTGGGCTTGCCGGCTGCAATTATCGTCCGACAGCAGTAGCGACGAGGGATCGGCGGCGGGCATCTGGAGGCGTGATCTCCTGTATGCAGTCGAGTATCCCACCGTCATGAGTGAGGCGTTGCCGGCACTATTGTTCGGGATCGCTGACGTCAATCAGGTTGCGTTCGTGGGTTGAGGGTCTGCCCGAGCTGTGCGGCTCGGGAATTCGAGCAAAATCCACGCAGTTCAGTCCTGTATTACCTCGACTGGTTGCCAGGTCATCTCGTCTCTTGGAAGGGGCCTTTCATGCTATACTTGGTGGTGGTGCGACCGTTCGCGTCGTACCGGGTCGGTGATGTCGTCACGGATCCGCAGAGTATCGAGGCCATTCTGGCTTCGGAGCACTTGGACAACGTTGTGCGGATCGCGCCGCCGGGCGAGGGCTGAGTCATGCCGATCGTGCAAGCTGGAACCCTAAATACGACCGCTCTCGTCGTTCCCGATCTTTACGTGCAGATCGTTCCGCCACAGAACCTGGTGCTGAACGGCGTACCGACCAACATCTTGGGCATGGTCGGCACGGCGAGCTGGGGGCCGGCCAATCAGCCTGTCATCCTTGCAACAATGGCTGATTACGCCCGCTCGTTCGGCTTCATCCAGGCCCGCAAATACGACATGGGCACTCAGGTGGCGACGGCGATCCAGCAGGGCGCGCAGAACCTGCGTTGCGTGCGGGTGACCGACGGCACCGATACCGCGGCGAGTTACGCATTCTTCTATGGTGTCGGCGGATACCCGGCGCTGCTGACAGCCCGCTATAGCGGCACGATGGGCAACCAGATCGGTGTCCAGCTTACGGCCGGAAGCGCTGCGGGGAGCTGGCGACTGAGTCTCGGCGTACCGGGTCAGGTGCCGGAAACATTCGACAATCTGGCCGCACCAACGAGCGCGGTGTTCTGGCAAAACTTGGTCAACGCCGTCAATCAAGGCCAGGGTCCGCTTCGAGGGCCGAGCGGGCTGTGCGTGGCGACGCTCGGGGCCGCGCTCGGGGCCACGCCGGCGGCATTGTATTCGCAGTGGCTGCTGAACGGATCGGATGGTGCGGGCGGCGTCTCGGCCACGCAGTTGATCGGCCAAGACGGATTGCCTCGGAGCGGAATGTATTCGTTGAGGGGCCAAGGATGCAGCATCCTTGTGCTTGCCGACACCGACGAGCCGACGACCTGGACAACGCAAGCCGGGTTTGCGCAGCAGGAGGGCCTCTATGTCATTCTGGCCGGGCCAAGCGGCGATGCGATCACCGCGGCGATCTCGGCAAAGCACTCTGCCGGCGTCGACAGCTACTCCGCCAAGCTGATGTTTGGCGATTGGGTCTGGTGGTCCGACCCAGTTGTCGGCACGGTTCGATTAGTCAGTCCGCAAGGCTTTGTCGCGGGCCGGCTTTCGAATTTGAGCCCGGAACAGAGCAGCCTGAACAAGCCGCTGTACGGGGTTGTCGGGACGCAACGGTCCGGTGTGCCAGGTAGCGGGAGTTCAA
>JAABUL010007956.1_pt1 | contig 11078 bp, 12 predicted proteins | sample 5559151 | NCBI WGS metagenome assembly JAABUL01 (sample SAMN10711876, study PRJNA513368) | rock metagenome | isolation source: Antarctica rocks | place: Antarctica: Victoria Land, Pudding Butte sud | reverse complement strand
GAAGAAGGCGGCGGCAAGCAAGTCATCGACATTGTCAACGCCTTCCGGTTAAACTTCCTCGGTGATGAGGCGTCGGGCACCCGCGCATTCGGAAGCAAGAAGGACTTCCAGGGCCAGCTCAAAGGTAAAGAAGGGGTCCCAATAGACCCCTTTCGCAATGCTTGGTCGGTGGCTCATCTCTTGTGATCAGGCTACCTGAAGAAAGTGGTTGAGAAGCTAAAGGAAGGCGGCGCGGACGATGAAAAGATCAAGGCCTTTCAGAAGAAAATCCAAACCTACTATACCTCGAAGATTGCGCCCCACTTCAGCGACTTCGATTTCTACACTGGGGAATCTATGGACCCTGATGGAATGTATGTCTCACCAATTATCTTACGCTGGAGATTGATTGGCAGCTCACCTTGATATCATAGGGTCATACTACTAAATTATCGCGAGGATGGCATGACCCCCTATGTCATTATCTGGAAAGATGGCTTGTCGCAGATGAAGGTGTGAATCACTCTTGGAAGACAATTGATCAGGAGTTGTAATGTTATCACGAAACTAGATGTGAGAAAGGCTTGGCTCCGTCTAATCGCTAATTTTCTGCCATTGTGTGGTTGGATGTCTCCTTTGCCCAGTAATACCTTGATTTTGTCAGTCTGTCGCTTTTTCTTCTCTGTGCAATTTCTCCGGCTATGATCCTTCTCGTGGTAGAACGCAACAACAAGTCCGACAACCGCTACATCACTCAGAAGTCAAGCAGGACAGAGTAAACGCAGTAGCCACTCAATGCTGACTATCCGCATGACAACGCACAAGGTAGCCCAAGCAGTCACAGACGCTCTTTTCTAATTCCTCGCAATCCTAAAAATCATCCATTCCATTCCCTTCTTCAGCAGCACGTACCTCCCTATTCAGATGCCCGCTCAAACACCAGCCACCCGCCCCCTCTTTCCCCCACCATCTTCCCCCCCCCCCCCGCCGCAAAAGCCCCCGACCAAAACCAGCAGCACCAGCCCCCCCCTCAGCTCAGCACTCCTTTCATCCCACCCCACCACCCCTCTGCTGCCCACAGACCCCCTCTCCCTCCACGATCGACCAGGTGCGCGCAGGACGGACAGATTTCGAAACTCGAGTGCTGGATGGCGGTGTCGAGACGGGAAGTGTGACGCTTGCCTTCTCTGCGGTCATGGGTTGCGTGGCGCTGGAGCCTGATCGTGTGGTAGGGGAGTGCTGGCGAAGGATGGGGCGGCGGTAGAAGGGCGGATTGTGGGTTCTGGGAGGCGGGCCTGGCGGGAAGTTGATGCTGGGTATAAAGCGCCGGTTATGAGGGATGTGGAGAGGACGTGTGTAGAGAAGGGTTTGGTGAGGCCGGGGTTTAGGGGGGTGGAGGCTAGGGCGCAGAGTTATGGGTGGAGGGGGGAGGTAGTGGAAGAGGCGCTGGGGATTTGCTTGGAAGGGGAGGAGAAGGGTGTTGGGGGGGGTTGGCGGGATGGAGAGGGGATGGAGGTTGGAGGAGGTTAGGGCCGCTGGGGTATTTCTTTGAAGCGCGGAACCTGGAGGTCGAGAAGGAGCGTAGGAGCTGGATGGAGGGGGGAGGGAGGTTGGAGGAGGTTGGGCCGGGGATGGAGAGGAGGCTTAGAGAGGATTTTGGATATAGGGATGGGTCTGTGGAAAGGGCTGTGGCTCGGAAGTAGATGATGCATAAAGGTGATACCATTGTTGGTGAAGTCGCCGTATGGATTGCGAGTGTTCGACGATTTCTTGAGCGTCCACTGATGTATAGTCCCGAGTTTGGAAACGTCCATGTTCAGGACTTGGTCTTCCACCCCTCGCCGGCCAGTCTTAAAAGCCGCCGCCGGCCCTCGCGAATCTTGACTCATCAGTATGTACAGCGTGTTCCGCAAAGTAACGGACATCAAGAGGACTGATCCAAGCATGGAAATTCCGCGAGCTTTGCAGCTCAGGCTTCATACATCAGAAAGTCGAGTGGATTTTCAACCTGCGGCGCTTGGATCGCTGCCGTCAATCTCTTTGGACAACAAGTTGGCTGGATTCCTATGTCTACGCATGCCATCGTACTAGGCGGTGCTAAGCCTAATGCTTCCGAGACTGAGAGTCGATATGAGGCAGTCAGTGGCTACCCGTCCTCACGATTGGCCAACGGATTGAAGCTGCTCTAACAGCGTAGCTGACGAAATTCGGCTGTTTGGAATCACACTGTTCGATTGGTTGCGTGGATGGTGCTCCAGCCTTCCGCCCATAAACACCCTCATTCTTTGCTTGGGTCCCACAAGATCACTCCCACCCAGCCCCGGCATCGGGCGATCCATCAAACAAGCCTCCACTATGTCTGCGACCTTGCTAGCAATGCAGGTCATGGGGAAAGTGTCCTCATCGGCGCTAGATATCATGTCGATATAGACTACGCAAGTGCCTGGTAAGTGGTCCCAATGGTAGGGGACACGGAAGCCGCGGCTTGGGTTCCGGCTGAAGGTCATGGGTGCCGAGCTTTTGTCGCCGTGGATTATGAAGCTGGCGACGTTGAGACAGTCAAGCATTATTGGGGGGTTCAAACGAGGCAAATGGGGTCTTTGCTGGAAACACTGGGGTGTGCAACGTGCTATTATGAGAAAACAGGCGACAGGTAGCAGAAAGAGAAGCATGATCTCGGTGACAGCAGATGCAAAACAGTGAAAGAACAAGAAACCCAAATATGAGGACGCTGCCGTTGCGTCATGCTCCTTGCTTCATGCGACAGGAACACGCGCAAGCGACCCCCAACGCATGCGCTTGGAGGTTGTCGACAACTTACCTTGGTTCAACCATGCACTTGTGGTTGTTCTGCGTTTTCCAAAGCTGTGTAGTCCAACAGCGACCAGACTGTCAGATGGGCATTACCGTTGGCTTTGCTGCCATTCCAAGGAACCTTTTTTCGAGGATGTCAAAGTAGGTGTTGCAATCAACCTCGAGCATCATTAAAACCCGACTGCTCAGTGAAGTAGGCTCTGCTTTTCCCATGCTCCCTTGCCTTTTAAAAGTCACACAGTGGGGACGAAGCATGGAAGTGGCTCGAGAAAGGCACAGCCACGGATTTCTTCGGCTGACGGCACGTCCTCCCCTTCCGAACTCGTTGGTCAGGGCCGTCGATAAATCCGTGATCCTCGAAGTTCAGGCCATCCTCCAGGTCGTACAATTCGTGTACGAGCCAGAAAAAAAGGTCGACGACCCAGACGAAGAGGCTGAAACCTTTATCAGGTCGTTGCTTGCTATCCAGGTCTCCGCGAACTTGTTTATGATCGTGGGCCGGGATCGCCTTTTCGGTCAAGTTGTGTCCTGTGCGGCGATTCGCTACTAGAACGCCCGTGGCCCCCAAATGAGATTAGCCATGCACCTGGATTAGTATCACCACCGCCAGGAACGTTAAAGTAAAATGGACAAGCGTAGCGCGAGGATCGCCAGCCTCTCACTTTCTTCCCTTGAGTTCGTCACGCCTGACAACAGGATGCAGGCGTTCGGAAATGACAATCGGCTCGGTTTGACGCCAGCACATGGTGATGGTGTTGCCCTTTTCGGGCTTGAGTTGTAGAGGGCGCATTGCTGGCTGATAATCTAGTGTGAATGTCGGGCATTTCCTTGGTCGTAGAGCTGTCCTGCGAAGTCTGTTCCGCGGCTTTCCTGCCCCTAAAAGGCCTCCCGATTTCCAGCAAAAGTATCTCCAGTAGCAGATTCCATAATGGGTTGGTTAGCGCTCTTCAGTACTTCCAATGCATTCGCTTCTTCTTGGCTTCCCCAGATTGCAGAAGCTTGTTGTTTCTTTAAGATGTACCTCACCCCCACACTCGACTCGGACCATCCCATTCCACAGGCCACGATAATTGTCCGAACGCTAGTGGTATATGATTGCCTCGAGCAACGTCGGAAGTATTCTTCCAAAGATCTTTCGCAGAGGCACCAGCGAGAATTTAAACCGGGAATCAAATGTTGGCTACCCGGTGCGAGATGATCATTGTATGACATTGGTAGCGGGCTACAAGAAGAGAGTGATGTGGAGCATCATTGGGACTATCATACGTTGATCAAAATATTGTTGAGCGAGTGCTAGAAAGGCGTCAAATCGAAGTTGACTCTTAGCGCGCCATCCGCCAAAACGCAATTATCGCACCTTCCTTACCAAGATTTACATGTTCCCTCCCAAGTCGCCGCAACCACATAGAAGTGAAGTCCACTCTTCCCAATAGCAGGACTGCCATTCGTCCCACCTTGGAACCTTCGGCGCGTCGACGCGCCCTCGCACCCTCGAAGTTCCGCCCGTCCATCTCACCGGGAATGGGCTCGACAACACTTACAACCTTTCTACTGTACGTCTCATCCTCTCCTCCCAGAAAACCCCGGACTGAGTTTTCTCCCAGTCAAGTGCATCCCTCGATTATTACAGTGGAGCTGCTCGGGTCCTGGGACAACTTCTCTCGCCCATACCCCCTGGAGAGAGACCGACGCGCAGGTCGCGGTCATTGGCGAGGCTGCCATACTTTCAGGAACATCACTTGCGACGGTGAAGGTAGAAACATTGATGGGAGGGACGGGGGTTTAAGAATGGGTGGAACTTATTGGTACTTTGTAAGCTTTCGTCCATCATCCGCGTATCCAAATCACTAAGTCTAACATCCTCATCTCTAGTACCGACTTGACGGCGAGCTTGATTATCACAACCCTGTGGAGCCTTCGACAACTGACTGTCGATTGCTCCCAGGTCAGCATATCAATGTTCTAGAGGTACCTATACAGCTTAAATGTAGTAGTGATGCGTCAGGTAGCTCCGTTGGATCGGCTGTTTTCACTATGGATCCTCGGGATAAGTATCGGACGCCAAAACCATCTACTCGCCACTTGCCTACAGATGTCAGCCATCTTCCAGCCAGCAAAGTCTCTTTGGCCAGCCTATCCGCGTGCTTCTCACGGTTGGCTAGAAGACGAATTAGGGGCACTGATGAGGACCAGGGTCCAACCAAGAGCAGGTGCAAATCTTCGAAATCGTTACCTCGACAGTCTCGGATCATGGCAAGCTTTCATGGGAGGCGAGCTATCAGGTCTGCTGAGGAAGGCTTGAACACTAGAAGTAAGGAATCGTCGGTCCCGTTGGTGCAGCAGCGATGTTATCTAGCCTCGCGGTCCCAAGACTGCGTGACAGCGCCCAACGCGGCTACCTGCGAGAATCCGGATACCAACAGTAATCATTTGCCAACGACTAAAGAAGTCGGACCCGGTGCCGTGGCGCTCCCTCCAACCGGCCTGCCTATGCTACCAAATACACGTAATGCATCCGTGGGTGGCAACAAGCAGACGACTCGATCCGAAAACCAGAGTATATACGCTACTCCCAACTCTGCAAATAAAACAATCTCTCAGGACCGCGACTATGTCCAGGTTGTTGATGCACCCGCGTATGCATTTGAGTGTGCGTCCGAAGTGCCCGCTCAACGGTATAGTAGTGCACGATCGTCAAGCCATTTAACAAATAATTTGTGTTCACTTAGCTTTGGGCCGAGTACCACTCGAGCCGGGTCCATGTCGCCTCGACTCTTTTCACATTCTGACTCCCCTGTTGCTAGCCATTTCGAGCAACACACATCATGGATGAACGACCAAGCGACTGTTCATCCCTCACCATCCCTAAACCCCATCCCGAAGAACCTGAATGTTGTTTTGAGTGAATTGTATCCCTTAGGGATCAATTCAACCGTTCCCGCACAACATCAATCGACAGTTGACATCACTCAAAATTCGCCGAGGGCTGGTTTTCAAGGTCACAGTCTCCCAGACACAAAATATGGGTCAACTACAACCCTCAAGCCATTACTCGCCACGACTTCTGAGCCTTTAGACTTCAGATCTCCATTCAGTGAAATGGTCAGCCGAAGCCGAGTTCAAACCTGGAATGACGGCTCCGAGGACCATATGAACGCTCTTTTAGAACTCGTAATTGACCACGGCTATCTTGGCGACATAATCAACTAGATGTGAGCCATAAATCCATGGAAAACTCACGAGTACGCCTAACAACACTTTCCTAGCTTCTAGGCGTTTATTTCGGAGGGTAACAGGAATACCCCACACAGCGCATGCTTTCCTTTACTTTCTAGCAAGGATCTTGGATGGAAACATACGAAGGATGGATGCTTTTGAGTGGGAAGGCACGTAATGTGAAGAGAGGCCATTTGCACAGTGCGAAACTGCTCAATATGACGGGTAAAGTGAAGAGTATAACGCACAATATATGAAGCTCCAAGCGGTTCGCTGGAATGTTTGAACATTTGATACAACAGTATCCGTCATAACCTGTCGCTACCATTCCTTTTCGCTGGTGACATTTGGACTTTTCCGTAATCCCAAAAGTCAACAATCCAAATACCGGTATCTTTACACATGCCATCCGCGATATCTGCATATTTTGCAGCTCGATTGCCCATTTCACAGGACAGCGCTAGAATGCAGCTTAGGGAACCGCTTTCGAGAAGGACTATCATCTCCAAAGGCTGTGAACCGTTTATCATTACACCGACTGTGAAGGGCATATCTCGGACGATCCCACTAGACGTGTGGTGAGGCTCACCAGGTCCGGCCATTCCTTCAGTCTTGCTCTTCTCATTTTCGTCGTTTATTGTCTTCTATGATATTACATGCAGTGCGCCTATACATGCCAGACAAGTCTCGTTGCTGCAACGTAGCTACTAAAGAGTGCTCTCCTGAGATTTTCAGGCAGGTGTATAGAGTATACAGGAACAACATGATTCAAGGAGTCTCAGGCGATTCTACAAGTATAGTACTCATACAGCCCTATGACAGGATCACCAATCTAAGAAGCATGGCTCTCGAGGTCTGAGGCTTGGAGGTAGTCAGTACAAAGCATCATAACTGTTTGCACTAGCAAGCGATCCAAGGTTCTTGACGGCCGATAGCGAACTGATCTCTCTGCTAATCGTTTTCGAACAGAAGCCGCAGGATGGTCTGAACGAATTTCGACGACTCCGAAGCGCCCATCAGGTGAGTCGGCTCTATCAACGGTTGAAAAGTCTATGGCGGGGTCTGATGGGCGTCGACAAGGACTCAAGTTTGCCCAACAGAGAGGCCAGACCGTTTGATGTTGAAATTAGCGTCATTGATCGATGCAGAAACTTAGGTTTTCTGAAAGAATCTATGGTGCCAGTGGTCTTGAGAGTGAGGAGTTCGAAGAGTTAACATCACGTGATTTTGATGCAGCTTACTAATCGGCGAGTTTGATTGACTAAGGTAGACAAGGTTATTGCCACCTCGGACGAAAAACATGCTTCTGAAAACCATGACGTAACACATCTTGCCGGAAGTGGTATGCACGATTGTTGATCTGGACTTTGGGATCTTGCGGGTATCAGTACAATTCCAGTGCTTTGCCTGAATGCAATCCCGTGTACATTCCAGAGCTACGGAGAATTATCGATAGCATTGATCGAAGTTCTAAAGTAGGCAGGCTGAAACCGAGCAAATGAGGATGACATGGATCGGAGAGCTTGGACGAAAGTCTAACCGAACCGGACTCGCGGGAAATGAGGTCGACGACGAAAGGATTCGCCCTAAGGAGGTATGGCGTTGTTTCTGGACGAATCAGGAAATCCGATGTGGCTTGTGCTTCAGCTTAACTCGCTGGACCCATCTTAGCCATCTTAGCCCTGACGTTATCCAAGTCTGGGCTTCGGGATCCACCGTCCTCTTGCGATGATATAGGCTGATGGCTGATGGCTGATCATGGCTCGGAGAGTCGGAGAGGCCTCCTGTCATTCACTGGGACAGTCGTTCCCGCTGAAATATTACTCTCTCTCCCCACCACCTTCTTGACCACATTGTCGATATATTCTATTCCAACGTGTTCTTGTAAACACCATTGCAATTCTCGCTATCTCTTATTTCTGAGACAGACTTCATTCCTCCTTTTCTCCCCACATCACTTCTGTTTGAGTGCTGGCGAAGATGTCGAATCCTTTCCGGCGCCCCAGGAACAATCCCCCTCAGGCTCAACAACCGAGGAGCGAGCAGGTCACAAGGGGAGATCCCAATGGAGATGGATACCTGAATAACGATGTTCGAGCTCATCTGATCGCTATGTCTGGCGAATTTGTCGGAACCACGCTCTTCCTCTACTTCGCATTTGCCGCCACACAGATCGCCAACACGTTGACACCATCAGACGCGCCGAATGTCAACCAACTGATGTTTATCAGCGTTGCGTTCGGATTGTCTTTGGCTGTTACAGCATGGGTGTTCTTCCGGGTGTCCGGTGGCTTGTTCAATCCCGCCGTCAGTTACTGCCATATTTCGAAACCGTCAGCAGTACGCTGACGCTTCGGCAGGTGACCTTCGGGATGGTAATCACTGGCACGCTCCCGGCTGTTCGTGGTGCTCTGCTCTTCTTGCCCCAGATGCTCGGAGGCATCGTCGCTGCTGCCCTCGTTCGATGCATGTTTCCAGGGCCCCTCCTTGTTCAGACAACGCTGCAGAACGGCACCTCGATCGCACAAGGACTCTTCATTGAAATGTTCCTCACTATTGAGTTGGTCATTACGGTCCTGTTCATGGCTGCGGAGAAGCACAAGGCTACCTTCATGGCGCCGGTTGCAATTGGCTTGGCACTTCTCGTCGCCGAACTTGCAGGTACGCTATTGTTCAGAGGTGTCGGTGCACCCATGACTCCATGCTCACTCACATTAACAGGCGTATTTTTTACTGGAGGCTCTCTCAATCCCGCGCGCTCCTTTGGACCGGCTGTCGCAAATGCCCAGTTCAAAGGCTATCATTGGATATACTGGCTTGGTCCCATGTTGGGAGCTGCGGTTGCCGGCGGTTACTACAAGTTCGCGAAGTATAACGCATACGAAGGTGCCAACCCTGGCCAGGATCAGTCACACCAGTCAGAAGAGGATGACAAGGACCAATGATTTCAGAAAGCAGAGGGTACTTGAAGGTCGGCCTGACTCCTATACTTCTTTCTTCTTGAAAGGGGTCCACATTCCTCAAAGCTCACTTTTAGATCTGCGACTTTGAACGATCACGCTTTCCGGGTCACGATTTGTATATTTGAGCCGGTCATCGCATCTTGACGGCGTTTGATACTGTTTTCGTACGTCATCGTTGGACTTCATTATCGCCGAAGGGCTGGCCAGAGATTGGGTCAAATTGAGATGGTAGATCAAAAAGCGCATCATATATATTCAAAGGCTGGTCCAAGGTGGTTGTATTTCGAACTTGCTTCTGTCAACTTATTTTAATAGATTTACCAATATGACTTTTACGACTAACCGTCTTCAACAATTGCCCCATTTTTTTCTCATTGAGCGATTAGCTAAGATCAATAGCCAGGATATAACCGTCCTTTGTATTGAATTCTGTCATTATCTATCACAAATACACTGATGTATATCATAGCCTGAGGCCCAGTCGATTTTCTACGTTCGCGTTCTTAACTAATCTAGTTCAGGTCAGTGCCGCTCTCGGCAGCTTACAAAATCAATAGCCTATCCAGATAGCCCTCGATTGTCCTGTCTTTGCGCATGTTAACAATTTCCGCAACGGCGCGTACCGACCAGCCCTGCATACTGGATTCTTATCATCTCAAGGAATCAACTCCATCGCAGCCGCTACGCGATATGCGAGGCCGCGACCAACGGGCCTTTAGCCAAGCACTGCGCATGGTTCTTCCTATGCGATTTTAAGTTGTCGGTCCTCCACTAGATATCGGCAAGCGTTTTATACAAGGTGGAGGGGGAAACCGTGATTAGGCCTCGTCATGAACCGCCAAGGATCTCCGATGTGGAATAGATGAAGAGGGTGTGTGGATCTTCAATGCGCTATGTGCGCAGGGCAACAAGGTACGATTGTCAAGGCCGTTGTATGACTGAACGATACCCGCAGATCTGCTACCTCTCCTCTTGATCTCCTGAGGTTTTTCTACTGTTATATACTCGATTCATCGTTCCTCATACCGCATGCAATCTTGCTAAGCTCTTCCCTATGCTTGCTGCCTCTCTACTCGTATCTCTCGTGCTCTCCTTTAGCCTCTTCTCAACGAGCGCCCTACATGTTCCTTTTCCCAGCGTCACCGTGAGCTCACCTCATGAGACCTTCATCCAGCACCCGGCCGTGTATGTCAATATCCCTTCCCCCGTGTACTAGTCCTTGCTATGTCCTAATTCCTATCTTTCCCTTCACAGCCCCTCAAACTCTACACTCACTTCTCCCCTCCCCTGGCGCATCCCCAACACCTCAACCAGCCTGCAGCTCCATCTCGGCCACCGTCTCCACCCCGACGTCCTCCTTCAACTCCTCACCTTCGCCTTCTACTTTGTCGTCGACGAAATCCTACTTCGCGGCGTCGACGCACCCTTACCAAAAGATGGCTTTGATGGTGAATTCGATGAGTTGGAGTTCAGTGCCTATAGCCCTCTGGAGCCAGGGCACACGGGGAGAATGACGTGGGGGCTGTTGTCGACGATTATTGAGGGCTTGAGTGTGTACCTGCATGATCAGATGAGGGATCGGGAGGCGTGGATGGGCCGAGGAATGTGTTTGTGGGATATGGGCATTTGATCCAGAAGAGGCATGGGATTGCGGTGGTCTGATGGTTTCTTTTCCTCCAGATAGAGCAAGCTTGGTTACGGACACACTGATTAGGTTTCTAATGTGATTGCTCTGCAAGCGTATCTAATACGGAGGTATGGTGCCATTCTCAGAACCCATTCTGTTGATTAGATTGCATAAGACCCAATCCCCAGATCCTCAATGTGGCAAGGACTGATCTAAGATGCTGCGCTTGGACAAGGAAATAATTCTAGCCACACATCAAAGTCTCAAGAATCGTCATTTGACCTGACGAGGGCCACCAGATTATACCAGATCGTTTTAAAAAAAACAGCGCCATTGGCATCCGGGGTGCATGAATTTCACGGCTTTTAGCCTGTCTTATCTCCGGTCACTTTGTGCCGAAGTCATCCGTTCATCTGATCTCAAGAGTACAGGAATCCTGAATACCGTACTGTCGTTCATGAATGGAGAGGGGGAGATTG
>JAABUL010007955.1_pt1 | contig 11078 bp, 5 predicted proteins | sample 5559151 | NCBI WGS metagenome assembly JAABUL01 (sample SAMN10711876, study PRJNA513368) | rock metagenome | isolation source: Antarctica rocks | place: Antarctica: Victoria Land, Pudding Butte sud | reverse complement strand
CGGCGGCGGCGAGGGAGGTGGCGGCCCCGGAGGCGGACGAGGCGGCGGCGGGTGTGGTGGAGGCGGGGAGGGAGGCAATGGCCCTGGAGGCGGCCGTGGCGGCGGGGGGAATCGCGGCGGCTTTGGGGGCGGTTTGGGCGGCGGCGGGGGCGGCGGGGGTGGGGAAGGAGGTGGCGGCCTCGGAGGCGGCTTTGGCGGCGGGGGGTTCGGCGGCGGTGGGGAAGGGGGCGGCGGTCGTGGAGGAGGGCGAGGCGGAGGCGGGTGTGGCGGCGGCGGAGGCGGCGGCGGCGGACGTGGGGGCGGCGGCGAAGGATGCGGCGGTCTCGGCGGCGGGCGAGGCGGCGGCGGGTTTGGCGGTTGTGGCGGAGGGGGCGGAGGCGGGCTTGGGGGTCTGCAACGGGCGTGATCTCAGCAGTTAGCCTCCGTTTCAAAGCTGCTTGGGGACAGCCTGGGAGCTCTCTGGGAGGAACACGCGCTTGGGGTTTGTGAACGGGTGTTGACCATGGCTAGTCCTTTGTATCGACAAGTCAAGCTTGATGTCTCACTCATTGGCAAACATCAGTTGAACGAACGATGTGTAGAACAGCAACTGTGGGTATTTCAGAGAGAGCACCGAGCTACAGCACACACACAGCATGCAAGCAGCTGCGTGCCAGACAGGGAAGCACAGTCAGAGCATGCCTGGGCGGCGGAGGCGGCCGGGGCGATGGAGGGGGGCGCGGCGGCGGGCTGGGCGGCGGAGGCGGCGGCGGCGAGGGAGGAGGCCGTGGCGGCGGACTCGGCGGAGGCTCCGGCGGCGGAGGGCGCGGCGGCCTGGGCGGTGGCTTTGGCGGAGGCGGGTTTGGCGGCTTTGGCGGCGGAGGACGAGGCGGGCGCGGCGGCGGAGGCGGCCGCGGGCTTGGCGGCGGCCTGGGCGGCGGCGGTGGGGGCCGAGGCGGCGGCGGCCTGAACACAGACCAGCAGCACAGCTTGTAACACTCATCAGACCAGCTCCTGCTGCACCGATCAGTACATGTGTGCTGACGCACAAGAACAATCCACTCGAATTTCTCGACCGTGCCACAGTCATTCAACAAGCTTCAGTCAGGTGTGGCAAATGAATGTGTCAAACCTGGGCGGCTTTGGCGGGGGCGGGCTCGGCGGCCTGCACATGCACACAAAGCTTCAACAATGGAATGTTCACATGACGAACGCGCGAGTAATGAGCCAAAACCGAGCTCACTGACGAAAACGTTTTAAGTGCCAGCAGGACGTCAGGTGGTCAGTCGCACAGCAGAGACAGCAAAAGATATTCACTTGGGAGGGGGAGGGAAGGGCGGTGGCGGCGGGTTGTATGGTGGCGGGGGGCTGGGCGGGGGCGGCCTGGTAGGGAGCACAAAGTAGGCATCATTAGGTCACGAAATTCGCGCATGCAGATCACAGTGCAGCTGCCGAGTGCATGATCCGCAAGCGGCGTGCATTAATCGAAAAATATCCTCTCGACTTGCCTGGGTGGTGGAGGGTTTGGAGGACTGCAGGCACAAAACACAAATGCCTAGTTAGTCAGCATTGCAGGACAGCCTGGCCGTATGTGTTCATAGCGATGCATGGCCTTTGCGAGCCCGCTAGAACCTGGCGAATTGCCATGCTACGATTGGCATGTGAACAGCAACAACATGACACAGATCCTGAAGCCGTATGCATACTTAGGGGGGTTGGGCGGCGGCGGCGGCGACGACGGCGGCGACGGAGGCGGCCTGCAGGTAAAAGCATAGAGTGAGCAAATTCGTAAAGAGGAGAGACCACTGCAGAGATCACTAAACCTCACAGGAGCACGGCACAGACCGTTGTTCGCAAAACATGTATCTAGAAAGGGCGACGCAGTACACCCAGCCATCGCTGCAAGCCGCATTCACAACACATGAGGCAAGCAGTATGTAATGTCTTTGTGCCGGCACCCTCAACCCAAGTTCCACCTCCTTGTCCAGGAACTGAAGGAGGCAGGAACGCGTACTAGGGCGGCGGCGGTGGCGGCTGCGGGAAGACGTCGACGCGCATGTTGTCGTGAGAGACATGTGACAAGCCTGCCAACCCAAACTGTGCAAGACAGGGAGAACGAATGAAAACTCGCACCAAGGGGGCGGCGGCGGCGACTGCGGGAAGATGTCGACGCACATGTTGTCGAACGTGATCTGTGCCTGCCAGGGGGCGCACGAATACGGCCGCCCGTTCGTGTCTGTCAACCACTTCAGCTCCCCATTGTGGATGTTGAACGTCACCTGGGATTAGCGTCGAAATTGTCAGGCACGGGCAGCTGCAAGGCCGTGCGGCGGGTTGCGCAGTGGCAGGCAGTTGGCAGGCAGTATGCCACAGCGCATGGCGGCCCCGCTTTGCGGGAAAAGCATGCGGGCCGACCTGTCTTGTGTTCAAGACACGTGTCTCTGACCAACGCACACGTCTGGGCAGGAAGAGACACCACCATTGAGCCTGCACTGCCATGCGCACGGAGCTCTTTCAGAACGCCAGCAGCCGCCGACACCCACCTTGTCAACGAGGGAGAAGTCGGTGCCCAGCTCGATGAAGGAAGTGTAGCCAGACTCGCCCAGTTGCAGCAGCTGCGACGCCACCGGCTTGTACTGCAGGCAGCCCAGCGTTTGATGAGATCAGAACAGATTAAAGCCTGACATTTGATGAAATCGTGATGGGTAAAACATGTGAGCATGGATCCATAACCGCCGCTGCGGCTCGAGCTGCGGAGGTGGATTCTAATTGTGTTGGGTTTCTCGAGCAGTGCCTCACCCTGTAGTAGCCATTCATCTGGACCTTGAGGTAGTTGCGGCAGTAGGGCTTTGCGTAGAACGAGTGCAGCGCCATGCCGCTGCCATAGTCGGTCCTGCACACAGATACGATTTCAGGGTTTTAGACTGCAACAGCTTGAGCGCCAAAGTGCTGCACAGGCATCGTGAATCAGAGCATGCAGTCGCCAGGCCTGGCATGGACGCTCACCCCATCTGCGCAAAGGGGCTATTGGTGACGATGTCGTTGGGCGGGCTGATCGTGCCATAGTCCGCCTGCGACACAAAGTTGGTCCATGGCAGCCCCGCATACCCAAACCTGCGCAGCCCATGATGCCTCGTGAGATGTTGGCCAAGCAAATGCGATTCCGATGGCCACAAGAACACAAGGCGATCGACAGAGACTGGAAGTATGCACGATAAGCATGCAGGCTGCGCCGCGCAGGCGGCTGCAGGCAGTGTGACGCGGCAGGTCACCTAGCGAGCTCCCATTGAAGATCGTGTCATCATGGACGTGACTGGAGCTACCAGAATGCAGCAGAGAGGAGCTGTAAGTAGGGCTCACAGGCTGACCTGCGTGATGTCGTCAGTGTCGAGCAGCTGAGGCGGCGCTGGGACCAAACATCATCATAACGAGACTGCCAATAAGGGGCCGGAGAAGGGGCCAGATTAAGAAATTAGCTCACAGGTCGCCGAGCTGGGTGAGGTCATCAAAGTCCATTAGCTGCGAGTCGCAGATGCTGGGCGTTGGCGGCGGCACATTGGAGACCGGCCACAAGGAGGCGTCAAGCAGCCTCAGGCCGATGTTGTCGATCACCACCGAGCGGGCCTGCGGCGGCAGCAAGGGAGGGCGTGAACGCCGGACACAAAAGGTCAGAAGTGCAGGCAGCGGTGGGCCTGCAGCTTCGGATGCCCAAGTCCCAGTGGCTGAGCAACGGCAGGACAGCCGCGAGCTGGCGTGCCTATGACTCGCCCAGCGAGGTTGCGTTACTCAGCTGAAAACATTGCGCAGCTTGAAGCACCCCAGGATGGCGGTCTGCCATACCTGGGCGGCCGGGATGCTGGGGAAGGGGCCCGGGGTGCCGCCGGCGGTGGACACCACGACCATCTGCACCGCGGCGAAGGAGGCCGGCAGGTACAGCAGCGTCTGCTGCTGGCACTTCAGCGTGAACGTCGCTGTGGCCACGACGTCGCCGGCGACCTGCGCAGCAGGGCAGACATCCTGATGCTGCAAGTGACATTGACGGAAGCGGCCCAGTCGCCCAGCAGCGCATGTGTTCTACCGGCAGTTTGCTCCAGCCCACATCGATTCAACTGGGATAGTGCATTCTGCCTAGGGCGTTCTGCACGGGAAGATGGAATAAAGGGGCGCACCAGGCCGATGAGCGTCAGCTGCAGGTTGTCGTACCAGGCGCCCATGGGCCAAATGAAGTACACCTGCACCGACAGCAGGCGTGACACCCCTGAGGGGGATCGCCAGAAACAGCATCAGCAGGCGATAACGCATCAACAGACGCGGCGGGAATAAACGTCAAGCCACACGAGGTGCGACATGTCAAAACAACACAATGCTGCTGAATTTACGGCTTGGATCCCACTGCATGTGGCAGCGGCCCCCACAGGAAGCATGATGGACCAAGGTGCTGCTAACTCGCGGCCGACTGCCAGAATCCGAGCCAGGATCCTAATCCTGAACCCTGAACCCACCTGCATCAGGGGGTCAAAGTATGCCGGCGGCGAGTAGTCGAGGCTGGTGTACATGACGCCTGGCGTCGGCGCATCCGTCAGGTACCGCGCCGCGTTTGTCACGTACGCCGTCACATTGGAGGGCACCTTTGTCGAGCCCCACACGCCGAGGAAGCCTGCAGGCAGGTGAAGGGCAGTTGTTTACTAGCCTCTGAGTTGACTTTGAGGTTTTGGTGTCTACCACGGAACATGTGTCAATGTATGTTTTATCAGCGATTCTTTCTTTTTGACGGCCTGCGGGCCGCCGCTCAGGGGCGCGGGCGTGTCAGGTCTGCTGCGCGGAGTGTCGCACTCCCGTCGCGCGGGCAGCCTCCGCTCTGGTCAGATGTGGCGAGCCCCCGAAATAGTCCTGCCAGTGGGCTCCTTGCCGCCAAACCCTAGATGCCCGTCCATGCAACCTCACGCACTCCGTCAGCGTATTAGGCAGGTCCTGGAACCACAGCAGCTCGTAGCCCGGGTCGCTGCCGGTCGCCAGGCCCGGCGGCGCCGGCGGCGCCGGCGGACTGTGTGTGTCAGAAAAGCGTCACGTCGGCTGGGTGCGCTCAGTGATGGGTGCTCACAGCGATGCTGCTGCTGCGGCTCAACTGCCAACTGCTGGACACGTGTGCATCCAACAGCGCCAACCCTTGCCGCACGCATCCTGTACACACGGTTCTGCAAGCGACTGCTGCGGGACTTCATGTTGAATGATATCACAAAGACGGACAGGCGCCAAAGCAGCGGCAGACGGGACGCACGCGGGCGGCGGGAATGGCGGCAAAGGCGGGGGCTCGAGCCGGGGCGGCGGGCTGCGACGCCATCCAGGCGGCAGAGTGTCAATGGTGCCGTTCATGCCCTCGGGTTTCTCGGGCGGCGGCGGCGGGTGTCGAGCGACAGGCTTCGCCGTTGGGCGCTTGGCCGTGAGCCGCGGCTTGGCTGTCGGCCGCGGCTTCGGTTTTGGCGGCACGGTGGGACACTTGACGGTCGGCCGCTTGACGGTAGGCCGCAGCTTGACCGTCGGCTTTCTGGTCGGTTCTCGCTTTGCAGTAGGCCGCTTTTTCGTGGGTTTCCGCTTGGAGGTGGGTCGCTTCTTCGTGGGTTTCCACTTGGTTGACAAGCCGCCGCGCTTGTGGCAGCCGAACACGCTGACATAGCAGGACTGGTACAGCGTTCCGTCCTTCTTGGCCTGTGTATGGATGCACAGCATTCAATATTGACATGTCTTTCATTCTCACCTTGAACGAAAACATGTAACCCTAAAGAACCCAATGCAAATGCCATTGTGAGTACAGGCAGCGGTCGCAGTCATTGTTGCAGGTGCTGTTGCACATCATCATCACATGCATCTGCAAACGGAATGACATGCTTCTACAACCATCATTACATCACCATCACCCGGTGCAACACGTCATTAGGCTGAAGCAAGGCACAGCAGCAAGCTCGGCACCAAGCCGCACCTTTTGCGATGGCTGCTGAGATGGCGTTGCGGACGCGCTGCGGCAGCTTCGCCACGGGACCGTAGGCGCCATAGCGCCGCTTCTCGCGATTGATGATCTGGTCCACCACCGCCCAGTTGACGGTCTGCCCCGGCGGCGCGCCATGCCGGTCCTTGGTCGGACTGCGGTTGCGAACCGGGTCCCACCAGGGGTCCAAAAGTGCGGGCAGCTTGGTGGGCTTCCGCTTGCTGGGTTTCTTGCGACTCGGTTTCTTTCTCGTGGGCCGCCGGCTGGTTGGGTCCTTGGCAGCGGCTGCGCCGGCCAGCCTTGCCGAGTCCGTAGCGGGAGCAGGCTGCTGGGGCGCAGCCACGCGCTGGCCGCCTTATGTGCAAACGACACCACCGGGAATATTATTCAGCCAGCGCTCTGCACCTGTGATGCGGCAGGCCTTGGAAGCGCACACTGCAAATGCTGTCATGACTGCGGGGCCGTCTTGTGCTCTCAGAGATCGTCTTGAAATGTACGAAGGGTGTTGAGGCAGGTAAGGGGTTCACACCTCTGGGGCATAGCATTGCTGCAGCGGCGAGCCCGCACTTGCCGGCACGCCCGTGCTTGCCTGCGGGCTTGCTGCGTCACCCGTGCACGCCGCGAGGTACAGGAGCACCAGCACAGCGACCCAGGTCGACAGCTGCGGTCGTTGATTTCCTACTTGTCAGCTGGCAGACAGACAGTATGCTGCTTCGCTGCCGCAACACTGCAGAGTAGGTGCACTGCTCCCGCCTGTGCACTGGAGTGCACTGCAGGATTCTCACCTGGCTGCATGACATTGCGACGCGCGCATCGAGCGCCTCATCGAGTCAAGATTCGTCGCACAGCGGCCCGTCGCCATCTCGGCGCTGGCTGCCAGCCGGTCGCCGTGCACCAGCAAGCTCAGCAGGCGCGGCTGCCGCTAGTGCTTCACGCCTAGTAGGCCCAACAGCACTGATGCCGCTTTCGCGCTGCAAGGCGACTGCTGAGAGAAAGGATGCACCCTTTCGGACAGTTACCTGACCGGAAGCAGTTCAAAGCTGGGCAAGGTACAAATGCTTGCGCATCGCCAGAGGCTGCTGAGAGGGTGAAACAGCGTACGTTGCGCTCTGTTTTTGCTGAAATGGCATCGTGCTGGTTTGCCACTCGATTGCGACGGGCGCGCGACCAAATCAGTCACGAGCCATACAATACGACCGGTCACGTATGCCGGAATCTGTGCCAGTTGTCAACACGTGAAGCCCATGATGTGAACTGGACTGCGAGCGTCAACAGGACCTAGAAGAGTGCATGTAAAGCTGGATCGCCTTCAACGAAGGTGCGATCAGTAGCTGACAAAACCCACACGTGGGGCGCACGTGAGCAGAGGGCAACACAATTCGGCAGTTGTTCCGCTTTCTTTCACGCTACCAGAAGGTGAAAGTGACCCTGCTACCGACGCTGCAGCGGCAGCCAGAGCAATGCGCGATGTAGCGAGCCGTGCGGCCGCACCGGCGGCAGCCGGCCGCCGCACCGGCGGCAGCCGGTCCATCGTGCACTGGCACACGCAAGGAGCATCTCCCGTGTCCTGTGCTGGGGAACAGCAACCGTTGGCGTGCATGCAAAACGCTGCACGGCGCGAGTCCCAACCCGCGAGGTGACGACTGCCAGTTAATGGCGCCGCCGCCACCCAATGGCTGCATAGCACTCGCTGCAAAGTCGCAGTAGCCGGGACATGAGACACAATCCAGACTTGAAACATAATCCCGCTGCGTAAAGCGTTATTCACATCGTCGATCACACGTCAATGCCGGCGGCGGCCGTCACCAGCCATCAGGCGCCTGCGGCTTGCGCTTGCAGACAGCGGCTGTGCTTGAAGACGAAGATGAGCAGACTCTCAGAAACATGGCGCGAAGGATCACACACGTTACACGCAGTAGACCAATGACCGATTGCTACAGGAAACCAAGGGCGTCACGTGTTCCGCTGCCAACACCTGCTCTTGCTGATTCCTACCAGGGCGATTAAAGCCATCTCGAATCACAAGCGGCTTCCTGATTTCTAGATAGGCGCAAGCAGAATAAACCATGCACTAGTACTGATGCTACGACTTCATGACGGAAAGACCTAAAACTAGCTTCACCAAAAAATGAACTGCGGAAAACAAGAGAAAAGTAGTAGTGGTGCGATGCGCGTCAGCCGCAGCCAGGCACAGCCGACAGCTGACGATGCATCTCTGCCGTGCCTTCGTCATTGGAGAAAATTCTACGGTGCGTAGCGGGGGGTTCATGATGCGGCATTGAAGCGGCCGCATCGATTCGCCAGCCCCGCGCTCTGTCGCAGCGACTGAGGCGTCTATTCTGGCACCTGTGGCGGCAGCGCCTGCGCCGGAGCCTGGCCGCCTGGTGCGCCGGCCAGCTCAACAGCTGGGTCTGGCTCCGCTCCTGGCTCGTGCAGGGCCGCGGGAGCAGCGGCTGCCGCGTGCTGTTGGGCAGCTGGATCTGGCCCTGTTTCTGGCATGTCGCGCAGGGCCGCGGGAGCATCGGTTGGCGTATTCTGTTGGGCGACTGGCTCTGGCCCTGCTTCTGGCCCGTAGTGCAGGGCCGCGGGAGCAGCGGCTGGCGCATCCTGTTGAGCGGCTGCAGGAGCTGGCTGCGGGGCGCCGCCCGCCAGAGTCTCTTCTGCAGGCGGCGTTACAGCTGCGGCATCCAGGGCTGCGGCAGCAGCTTGATGTGTGTGGCGCCCGAGAGTCACGCGCAGATGGTGCGACGGCAGCCGGGGCGGCCGTAGCGATTGCGGCTGTGACCCTGCATCGCCTGCGGACGCTGTTGGGTTTGTCAGTCAGTGTTTGCTGTGATTGTGACACACAAGCTGCGCTGGTAACAAGAAACACGGTAGGCTGCAGCTTGAACAACCGCTCAGTGCATCACCGAGCTCCGTGACATGGCTCACCGGGCGGTGACGCGGGCGGCTGGGCAGGTGGAATCATGGGCGCCGCCGGCACCGCAGAAGCACCCACACGGGATGTCGGCGGCGCTTCGGAATCTGCCGCTGTCAGCAGTGCTGCTGGCGCAGGAGATCCTGTCGGCTCTGGCGTCCCAGCCCCCGCCGCGCCTGGCGGGAGGGCTGCGGCGTCTGAGGGCGCTGCAGCAACGCTGGCGTGGCGCCCGAGAGCCTCGCGCATATGGTGCGTCGACAGCCTTGGCGGCCGCGGCGGCGGCGCTGGCCCAGCATTGCCTGCAGCCGCCATTTTGACATTCATGAGCGCTGCTTCCAAGACCCGCCGACGTCGTGATGATGCAATCTGCACATCACATTTTATGTCACACATCAACAACGACATCCAGACAACACATCGTGACCGGCTGTACCTGCTGGGGAAGCAGGCAGTTGGGCTGATAGAGCTGCGAGCGCCGTTGGCACCGCAGGAGCATCCTGTTGCGTGTTTGGCGGCGGCGCAGGATCTGCTACTGCCAGCGCCCCTGCCGCCGGCGCAGGGTGGACAGTAGCCCCAGAATCCGCGCCAGACAGGCTTGCCACCTGGCGCAGAGAGTCTGGCGCCTCCGGTTGGGATCCCTCCGCTGGTCCAGGGGCCTGAGGCTGCGCCGCTGACCCAGCAGCAGGCGGAGGCGGCGCCTCCTGTCCAGCACCGGCCTGAGCCAGCTGCGAGGCGGCACTCCCTGCCGCTGCTGCAGGCGGCGGCAGCGCAGCGGCGCCCTGGGCCACGGCGGCAGCGTGTGCACGACCCCCAAGGGCCGCGCGCAGCTGGTGGGTCGACAGCCTCGGCGGCTGCGGCGCGGCCGGCGGCGCTGCCGCCGCTGGCGGAATTGTTGTCTCTGCTGCGGCAGACCGCTGGTCCGCTGGCGGATCGGGCAGCGCCTGCGTAGGCGGTGCAGGAATATTCTGGAAAGCCTGCAGGATCACGGCTGCCGGTGGCGGCTGCGACTGTGTCTGCGGCAACAAAACACTGCCGGATCGCAGCCGGGCGTTCAGCGGAGCCGCAGGCGATGGTTCAGCCGGCGGCTTGGCCGGCGGTGGCGCCAGCCCGGCAGGCGGTGGCCCTGGCAGATCTGATGGCCCAGCTGGCGGCTGCATAGGCGCTGCAGGCGGTGGCAATGGCTGGCCCGGCGGCGGAACTAGTCCTGCAGCAGGCGGCAGCCCTGACTGGGCTGGTGGTGCTGCTGACGGCTCCGCCGACACCGCAAGTGGCGGCGAGAGCTGTGCTGGCGGCTGTGCCGGCGATGCAGGCGGCGGCGACGGCTGAACTGATGGCGCTGCAGGCGGCAACCCGGCCTGCGCTGTTGACCCTGGCGGCATTTGCGAGGGTGTTGCGGGCGGCAACAGCTGAGCCCGAGGCAGTACCGGCACTGCAGGCGGCTGCAACAGAAGGGCTGGTGGCTCGGCAGGCGGCTGTGTTGGCGCTGCAGGCGGCTCTGGCTGTGCTGGCGGCTTGGCGGGCGGCTGCACCGGTGGCTGTTGGGGCGGTTGGAGCACAGGCACTGCTGGTGGAGCCGCTTGTGGAGGAAGCTGGGACTGCAGAGATGAAGGCGACAGCTGCAGCTGGGCAGGCGGAGGCGACTGTGATGGCGGCGCTGGAGGCGGCTTTGGCGGAGGTGGTTGCGGTGGTGACGCCGGAGGCGGCTGTGGCGGAGGTGGTTGTGGCGGTGGCGCCGGAGGCGGCTGTGGCGGAGGTGGTTGCGGCGGTGGCGCCGGAGGCGGCTGAGGTGGCGGCTGCGGCGGCGGCGCAGGCGGGGGAGACGGAGGCGGCTGTGGCGGGGGGGGTTGCGGAGGTGGTGAGGGAGGCGGTTGAGGTGGTGGCTGCGGTGGCGGCGCCGGCGGGGGGAAGGGAGGTGACGGGGGCGGCGGCGGCGACGGCGGCGGCGACGGAGGCTGCGGAGGACGCGGTGGTGGCCGCGGCGGCGGCCGAGGGGGTGGCGGGCTGGGCGGCCTTGGGGGAGGCCGCGGCGGCGGACGCGGCGGCGGCGGGCGTGGCGGCGGCGGGGAGGGGGGTGGCGGCCTCGGAGGCGGCTTTGGCGGCGGAGGGAATGGCGGCGGCTTTGGAGGCGGCTCTGGCGGCGGTGGACGTGGCGGCGGAGGCGAAGGATGCGGCGGCCTCGGAGGCGGGCGCGGCGGTGGC
>JAABUL010007954.1_pt1 | contig 11079 bp, 11 predicted proteins | sample 5559151 | NCBI WGS metagenome assembly JAABUL01 (sample SAMN10711876, study PRJNA513368) | rock metagenome | isolation source: Antarctica rocks | place: Antarctica: Victoria Land, Pudding Butte sud | reverse complement strand
GTTTTTAAGTGAGCAGAAACGATTGCAAACATTATACCCGAACGGCAGGAATATCATGCCTTCGGAAAGGCACGGAGCCTTATATCCCCAGCAATAAATTGCGGGGCCTTACGGCTCTTATGGTAAAGGCGGCGATTTTGCAACACAGTATTGGGACGTTACTCCGAAACGGCCTTGGCCTCAGAACTTAAAAGGTGAGAATTGGGGCCGCGCTTTAGCCAAATATGCGGCGGAACATCCATGCAAACCAGGTGAACAGGAACAAAGAACCTTCCTGCGAACGATTGACACGGTAGCGTTCCTCCGAAGTGTCAACTACGACTACCAAAAAGAAAGAATTGCCTATAACCCAGACACTTTGAAGACTATAGACCTTCAGGGGAAACAGCCTGCAACTTCAAAACCGCTTGGAGAATAACAACCTCTTGCTATGCTTCGTGTCTTTTCTTTATGGCTCCCCAGAATTGGGGTGGGGGAGGCTTTGTCCTCGCGCTTTTGCGCTATAATCACTCCATGACCAGCCTTTGGACCCGCTTCTGCGTCTTCTTGTCCCTTGTTTTCCTCGCGCTTCCCCTTCATGCCGCTCCCGTAATCCTGCGCGTCGGCGGGGCGGGCGCGTTTAAGCTGCCCGACAAGAACGCCACCGACCCGCAGTCGCGCGGCAACCGGGCGATTGTGGATGCGTTTGAGCGCGCCCACCCCGATATCCAGCTGCAGAACGCACAGGGGCTGCAAATCGGCGGGCCGCAGGCCGAGGCCAGCATGATGCTGGCGTTTGCGGGCGGCACGGCTCCCGATGTCGTTTATCTCAACTTCCGCACGTCCGCGCAGTATATTCAGCAGGGCTTTATTGTCCCGCTGGACCCGTATGTGCAGCGCGAGCCGGAGACTGTTGCGCGGCTCAACCCTGTCGTCCGCAAGGTCTTGCGCGATGTTGGGCATGGACATATCTACTCCCTGCCGTGGGCGCAGTATGTGCTGGCTCTCTACTACCGCAAAGACTTGTTTCAGGCGGCGGGCCTGGACCCGGACAAGCCGCCGCAGGACTGGGATGAGTTCTACACAGATGCACAGCGCATTACCGACCAGCCCAAAGGCATCTGGGGCTTTGAGTTCAAGACCGGCCCGGAAGCCTCTGCCGTCTGGTGGGTGGACTTTCTGTGGCAGGCGGGCGGCGAGGTCATCCGGCGCAGCCCCAAAGGCCAGTGGGAGGCGGCGTTCAACTCGCCCGCCGGTGTCACCGCCCTGAACTTTTACAAGAAGCTGAAGACCGCGCCGTGGAAAGGGCCGGACGGCAAAACTTATATTGGCGTCGCCACCAACTCGCCCACCGCCGACCAGGACCGGGTGCAGGGCAAGTGCGGCATGTGGTTCCAATACCAGAGCAATATCATCGCAAACCAGGCCGATGTGAGCAGCGTCAACCCCAGCCTCATCGGCATCGCCCCGCTGCCCAAAGGGCCGACGGGCATTCAGGCCGATGAGCTGAATGCCGCCATGTGGGGCATCTCGTCGCAGATTAAAGACCCGCGCGTGCGCGAAGCCGCGTGGCAGTTTATCAAGTTCATGGGCAGCGACGACGCGGATCGCATTCGCACGCAGGCCTATGTGGAGGCGGGCCTCGGCAACACCGTCAACCCTGAGTCGCTGCAAAAGTACGGCTACGGCGACTACACCACGCGGGCGTCTCGGGCGTGGCTGGCCGCGAACCGCACCCTGTTTCAGCACGGCCACCCCGAGCCGTATGCCGAAAACATGAGCCAAATCTATACGCTTCTGGCGAACCCCCTGTCTGAAATTGAAACCAACCCCCACGCCGACCCGCGCCAGCTTTTAGACCAATCCGCCCGCGAGATCAATACCAAGCTCACCGGCTATGTCCCGCCCGCTGTGATGGCCTCCCGGCGGCGCACGGCTTGGGCCATCTTCGGCGCGTTGCTGCTGCTGCTGCTGGGCGCACTTTCGTTTGCCGCCAACAGTGCCCGCCGTGCCCTCGCCGCGCGCCGCGCTGTGGGCAGTTCCGGCCCGCGCACGGCAGGCATGACCACGCGCGCCCACGTTTTGGCCTGGCTGTTTATGCTCCCCGCCGTCGGCTCCGTGCTTTTGTGGGCCTACTATCCGCTGGGGCGCGGCCTGGTCATGGCGTTCCAAAATTACCACATCTTAGGCCCCGCACAGTGGGTGGGTTTGGACAATTTTATTGACTGCTTCCACCAGCCCTCGTTCTGGTTCGGCGTCAAGAACTCGTGCCTGTACACCTTCTATTCGTTAACGTTGGGCTTTTTTCTCCCGGTCTTTCTGGCTCTGGGCCTGTCGGAAATCCCGCGCGGGCGCGTTCTGTTCCGCACCCTCTACTACCTGCCCGCCGTGACCGCGCCGCTCGCGATTATCTTCATGTGGAAGATATTTGAAACCAGCACCCCCGACGGCCTTCTGAACCGCATCCTGGCTGTCGGCACGCGCGGACACGCCGGCCCCATCCACTGGCTGGACGATCCGCATTGGGCGATGGTGGCGGTTCTGCTCCCCGTGATTTGGGCTGCGGCGGGGCCGGGCAGCATTATCTACCTGGCGGCCCTCAAAAGCGTCCCCGACGAGATGTACGAGGCCGCCGATCTGGACGGCGCAGGCATCTGGACAAAAATCTGCCGTATCACCCTGCCGACTCTCGCGCCCCTTCTCATCATCAATCTTTTAGGCGCAACCATCGGCGCATTTCAGGCCTCCGCAAACATCATCGCCCAGACCGGCGGCGGCCCACAGTACGCCACCCACACGATGGGCCTGGAAGTGTTTTACAACGCCTTTTTGTTCCTCAAGTTCGGCTATGCCACGGCGGTTGCGTGGATCATGGGCGCGATGCTGGTGGGCTTTACGCTGTACCAACTGCGCATCACCAAGAAGCTCAAGTTCGCCCAGGGCAAAGCCTAGTCGCTGCGCCGGTGTTTCTTCGGCGTTTCCACGGCGTTGTCAGCGCGTACCAACGACGGAACAAATCCTTCCGTCGTTGGTATGCCGTGGGAACGCCATGGAAATACAGACGCAATGCCGTCGCGCCCCGGAGGGCAGCCCAAGCCCAGCCAAGTGTAACCCGAGCCTCACTGGACAGTTCTGAGGGACGTTTGCCCTTGACAATCGTGGGCGCGTATGCTAAACTCCGCCTAAAGCACTTTGCTTCGTAAAGCGATTGGAACCTAACCGCTCATGCCGACATTGATGGCCCCTTTGGACGAAGCGCGCGAGCACCTGCGTGTCATCCGCCAGACAATGGAGCGCAGCACCAAGTATTCCACGCTGTCGGGGCTGTCCGGGGTCTTGATTGGCCTGGTCGCCATTGTCGGCGTCTGGCTGACGCATGCGCTCACGCCGCCCGCGTTTCTCCTTGGCCCCGCATCGCAGCCCGGCGCAACTTCCTCTCAGCCGCTGCAATTGCGGCAGGACTACACGCTGCATGTTGGCGTTATTTGGCTGGCCGTGCTTGTGCTTGCCATCGCGATTGACTTTGTCGCCAACAAGCGGCGCGCGGCCCGCGTGGGCAAGACCGTGATTTCCCCCATCGGCGGGCATATCATTCTGGCCGCCCTGCCGGCGTTCTTCGGCGGGGCAATTCTCACGGTTTTCTTTGCCGGGCATGACCTGCTGTTCTCTGTGTGGGGCGTGTGGATGCTCTGCTACGGCCTGGCGATCTGCGCCGTGGGCTTGTTCTCGGTCAAGCCGGTGTCCGTGCTCGGCGGGGCGTTTGTGGTGGCCGGGGCGGTCACGCTGCTGCTGCCGCCGGCGGCGCAGCTGCCGATGATGGCCCTGACATTCGGCGGCTTTCATATTGGCTATGGGGTGCTTATGGCGTGGCGGCACGGATGGTGACCGAAACGGCGCAGGACGCCTATGCGGAACTTGTGGAGTCTTTGGACTTGCTGGACGAGACGATCCATCAAAAGGTGCGGCTGGGGATTATGTCCGCTCTGATGGCGCGGGGCGAGGCGGACTTTCGCTTTCTCAAAGGCACGCTGGGCGTCACCGACGGCAACCTTTCCATTCACCTGTCTAAGCTGGAAGAAGCCGGGTATTTAGCTAGCGCCAAGGAGTTTGTGCGCAAAAAGCCGCACTCCACCTACACGCCCACCGAAGCTGGACGACTGGCGTTTCATGCCTATCTTGCCGCTCTGGAACGCATTGTCCATTCCGCAGGACGCAGTGAAGGGTGACTTTGTATGTATTTCCGTCCTCTGCACAACGTTCTGATCAATATCTTTCTTGCGCTCGTGCCTGTCCTGCTGTCGTTTGTCCTTGTGCGCGGCATCCGCCGTCAGTGGCGCGCGCAGGGGCATGTCACGTGGGGGGTGTGGATACCGCTGCTGCTGGTCTGGCTGGCGTTTTTGCCCAACACCTGTTATCTGCTGACCGAGTGGAGGCACTATCTGGAAACAGTCACTCAAACGCAGGTGTTCTTTCAAGCCCAGCAAAACCGGGATGCGACGTTTGATTTGTTTTTAGAAACCGGCTTTTATGTATTCTATACGGGCACAGGCTTGCTGACCCTGTTTCTCGCGGTGTGGCCGCTGGACCGGCTGGCCCGCAAGCGACTGGGCTTGTGGATTTTGCCCGCGCAGGCCGTGATTTTTGCTGTCTGCGCTTTGGGTGTCTACCTGGGTCTTGTCAACCGCTTCAACACCTGGGACCTGCTTCATGCCGAAGGCTTTAGAGCGATTGCGCAAACCATCACGACCGTGTTCTCGCGTCCTCTTTTGCTGGGCCTGATTGGTGTCTTCGGCCTGATCTTGTGGCTGCTTTACACGCTGTTTGACATTTGGATGGACGGCGCTGTCGTGCGCCTGCATGCCTGGCGTGCCCGCCGCGCCGCTCGTGCGGCGTCCGGCCCGCGCGCCGTTCCCGCTCCGTCGTCCGACTCTGCTGTGCAGGAGGAAAACCGGCATCATGCTTCTTTGTGACCGCGCCGCGTATCGAGAGCTGCTTCGCCGCCTTTCTTTGGGCGACCTGGTGGCCCTGTATGAACGCACTGTGTCGGAATACGGCACACTGGCCGACATCATCGCCGACGAGCTTAATTTACGTTTAGGAGACTGCTCTTGACACTCTTTCTTATGCCTCGCCCGGCCCGCCGTGGCTTCACTATGGTGGAGCTTCTGGTCGTGGTCGCCATCATCGGCCTGCTGGCCGCCATCCTCTTTCCGGTCTTCTTTTCCGCACGAGAAAAGGCGCGGCAGTCCGCCTGCCTGTCCAATTACCACCAGATCGGCCTCGCCATTCACATGTATGCCAGCGACTTTGATGATGCCACCCCTCCCGACGGCGGCTCGTTTACGGGCCTGATCGCCGACTGCTTTCCCTACGCCCACGATGCCCGCATCTTTGTCTGCCCCGCCGACTTTGACCGTGTTAAAGAGCATCGCGACGGCTCCTATCGCATGGCGAGCTTGTATCAAGGCCTTCCCCTGTCCTGCGGCTGGCACGACCCTTACAACCCAGCCGCTGTAGCCAAACCGACAACAACCACGCTCGCCTACGAAGCCGAACAGGACTTCGCCCAATCCGCCATCACAAACACCTTCCGTCACGGCGGCGGCACGCAAATCCTCCTGTTTGACGGCCACGCCCGCTGGATCAAGGGCACTGCTCCTAAAGACGCCGACGACTAGCCGCTTCAAACAGTCCGCGCTCACCTGCCGGACACGCTCGTCAAAGTCCCCAAAGGAGATTATTCCCCATGCACAGCAATCAAGTCGCCCTGGTGACCGGCGCAGGCACCGGGCTGGGCCTGGAAATCGCCCGGCAATTGGGCGCGCGGGGCATCACCGTGGTGCTCGGCACGCGGGAGGCCGCCGAAGCGCAGGCCGCCGCCGAAACCCTGAAAGGCGAAGGCATTGAGGCCCACGCAATCGCGCTGGATGTGACCCGCGCAGAGCAGATCAATGCCTTGCTCCCCTTCTTTACCGACACTTTCGGGCGGCTGGACATTCTGGTCAACAATGCCGGTATCATGCCTATCCTGCGTCATCTGCGCCCCCGAGCGCGCCGGCAGCATTCTGGTCAACAATGCCGGTATCATGCCGGAAGGCCGATGCATCACCCACGAAACATTTCGCGAAGGCTACGAAACCAATGTTTTCGGCCCCTACTTCATCATTGAAACTCTGCTGCCCCTGCTCCAAGCCGCGCCCGCAGGACGCATCGTCAACCAAACCAGCGAGCTGGGGTCGCTGGCGACAGCCGCCGCCGCTTCGCTTCCGGTAGAGGCGCTGGTGCCCATCTACCGCTCCAGCAAAGCGGCCCTGAACATGCTCACCATCCTCCACGCCCAAAAGCTCAAGGGAACCGCTGTCAAAGTCAACTCCTGCCATCCCGGCTCCGCCCGAACTGCCATGAACCCCGGCGGCGATTTGACCGCCGCTCAGGGCGCGCAGACTGCCGTACGCCTCGCCACCCTGCCCGAAGATGGCCCCACCGGCGGCTTTTTTCATGGGGACAATGCCCTGCCCCGGTAGCGGCTTGCCACGGCACATCATAGGCGTTTCCATAGCCTGCCAAGCGCGACACCGTCTAAAGTTCATAACAGGCTCTAGGGATAAAAAACCCACCTGCGTGGGTTAGGAACGGATTTATTTTAACCCACGCCCTCCGGGTCTGCCAGTGCAGCCCTCCGGGTAGCCAGTGCTTCATGTGGGTTTCGTAATGCTAGGTCCGCATTTCAATGCGGGATACATAATGCCGACGGCGCATTTCAATGCAAGATACGCAGGGGCGATTTATACAGCAAAGCCAGTGCAGTGAGCAGTTTTATGAGTATTCTCACGGTTTCCAATGTCGCGAAAAGCTTTGGCTCCGACCAGCTTTTCAGCAATGTGACGTTTAAAATAGAGGCGGGCCAGAAGATGGGCCTGGTCGGGCGCAACGGCTGCGGGAAGACCACGCTGCTGCGCATTCTGCTGGGCCAGGAAGCGTCTGACGCCAGCCCGGTGCCCACGGCGGACGGCACGAAGATGGTGCAGGGCCGGGCGGCACTGGCAGCGGGGCGGCGGCTGGGCTATCTGCGCCAGGAAGCGCCTGTTCACCCCGAGCACACTATTATGGAGGAAATCCAGACGGTGTTTGCGCCGGTGCGCGCTTTGGAAGCGGAACTCGCCGCGCTGGAACAGGCGATGACGGACGCGCCGGACGATATTTTGCTGGAAGCGGCCATGACTGAGTACGCGCGCGTGCGGGATGCGTTTGATGCCGCCGGCGGCTACCATTACGCCGATGACTTAGACCTAGTGCTGCAGAAGCTGGGCTTTCGCCCCGCCGACATGGACAAGCGGGTGGGGGCGTGTTCCGGGGGCGAGCAGACGCGGCTGGCACTGGCAAAAATCGTGCTGTCCCGGCCCGACCTGCTGGTGCTGGACGAACCCACAAACCACCTGGACATTGCCGCCACCGAATGGCTGGAAGGGTTCCTGCGTTCTTATGAAGGCGCAGTGCTCTTGGTGTCGCACGACCGCTACTTTTTAGATGCCGTGGCCGACACCATCGGCGATTTGGAAGACGAAAAGCTGACTGTCTACAAAGGCAATTACTCGCACTACCATAAGCAAAAAGAAGAGCTGCTGGCGCGTCAGCAGGCATTGTACGAGCAGCAGCAGGCGGAGATCAACCGCCTGGAAGCGGTGATCAAGCGCAATATGGGGGCCGATTCCATTTCCAGCGCGATGCGCCACAAGATGCAGGGGCGCATTGAGAAAATGGACAAAGTGGAGCGCACCCGCGTGGACACATCGGGGGTGGCCGCCCGGTTTGATGCCGACGGGGCGGGGCGGATCGGGCGTGATGTGGTGCGTATGGAGGGTTTGGGAAAGAGCTACGACGAGCGCGTGCTGTTTGCAGACCTGAGCTGCCTGATTGAGCGCGGCGACCGGGTGGGGGTTGTCGGGCCGAATGGGGCGGGCAAGACCACGCTGGTCAAGATTTTATTGGGCACGGAGCAGCCGACACGCGGGGCCTTAACGCTGGGGCACAATGTGCGGCTGGCGTACTTTTCGCAGCATGCGGCGGATAGTCTCGCGCCGGAGCATTCGGTCTTGGAGTCTATTCAGGATATGGGGGATATGACCGAGACCGAAGCGCGCAGCTATCTGGCCCGCTTTTTGTTTACGGGCGATGACGTATTCAAGGCGGTCGGCATGCTGTCCGGGGGCGAAAAGAACAAGCTGGCCCTGGCCCGTATGATCCTTTCCCCGTGCAACCTGCTGGTGCTGGACGAACCCACAAACCACCTGGATATTGCGTCATGCGAGGCGCTGACCGACATGCTGTCGCAATACGCGGGCACGCTGATGCTGGTCTCGCATGACCGTTATCTTCTGAATGCGACCACCACTAAGACGCTGGCCCTGCCAGGGGCAATGGGCGGCGAGGCGGGTTTGTTTGAAGGGAACTATGCCACATGGCGGGAACAGACCCGCGAGGCCCCGCCTGCGCGTCCTGCCCGCGCTCCAAAGCCTGCCGCACCTGCTCCCAAGCCCAATGGCGCGGCACGCGCGACAGCGACCGCCCCGCCCGCGTTGAATGCGCGGGAGCTGAGCAAAGCCCGCGTCAAAGCCCGCGAATTGGTGCTGACCACCGAAGCGTCGGTAAACGCACTGGAAACGCGTATCGCGTCCGCCGAAGAACGATTGGCAAAGCCGTCCGGGTCGGTGGGAGAGATGGTGGCCCTGGCCGCCGAGCACACCCGTTTGCAGGACGACTTGATGGCCGCCCTTGCCGCCTGGGAGCAGGCCGTGTCCGACCAGGAAGCGCTGGGTGAGTAAGTCCATCCTTGCTCGCCCCCCAGGTCTGCCAGTGCAGGCGGGGAGAGGTGATTCACTCCTCAGCCTTCACGCAAACAAACTTCCAGCCCGGCCCAGCGTTCGCGCAGCAGCCCCGCCAGGGCGCGCAGCCCCCACTGCTCGCAGCGCGTATGCCCAACGGCGATCACTCCCAGCCCCGTGTCTGCCACGGCAGGGCGGGCGGGCATTCGCTCCTGGCCCGTGACATACACTTGCGCTCCCCGCGCGGCGGCCTCGCGGACAAGAGTATCGGTCATGGCGTTCACAACGGCGACAGTGGTGACCATGTCGCCCGTGCCCGCGTGCGCGCTTTCCAGGCCGCCGAAGATGTCTTCCAGGGTTTGGCGCAGGGTATCAAACGGAGCCGCCGCGATACGCCCGAGCATCCCCAATGAACGGCCTGCCTTGCTGCCCAGCGGCTCCCAGTCCGCAAGTCCCATTATCAATGCAAGGCGCGGGTTGATGCCGAGAGTGAGATGGTCGTCAAACGGGGCGTGTGCCATCAAAACACCGATGCCCGGCGGCAGTGGCTGGTCGTCTATTTTCCAGGGACGGTGCAGAAATACGGCGTCCAGTTGATTGGCATGCACCCAATCCACAACGTCAAAGTCCGCGTCTACCGCCAGGCCCAATCGGGCGACCGGGCGCATTGAGGGCCGATACCGGGTATTCTCACCAGCAGGGTAAGTGTTTGTTTCCAGAAGCGCGTCCAGAAACGACGCCAGGGCAGGCAGGTCAGGCATAGAATGTCATACCCCCATTTGGCAGCGGAGAACAGGAAAAACGCCATGACAGATAAACTCAGTCTCTGGACAGGCCGCGCATGATTGAAGAACCCAGTGTGCATGAGCCGCAAACTCCGACGCTTGCTGAGGAATCCCCACTGCGCGGGACAGTCTTTCGGGTCAACAGCGGCAACTACCATGTGCTGACCGAGCGGGGCGAGTTTGTCTGCCGCCTGCGGGGCAACTTAAAAAAAGAACTGGTGTACAGCACCTCCGGCAGCCGCCCGCGCCGGGTGCAGGACGCCCGCAAGCGGCGCACGACCGACCCGATTGCGGTCGGCGACCATGTGATGATTGACGCGCATCTGCGCATGATTGAAGAGATACTCCCGCGCCACTCCGCCCTTTCGCGCGAATCGCCGTCCGCGCGAGGCCAGCATACTCTGGTGGCAAACCTGGACTGTTTATACGTCGTCGTGGCCGCGCGGCATCCGTGGCCCGACCTGTCATTATTAGATAAGTTTCTGGTGATTGCCGAAGCGGCAGAAATAGAAGCCGGGGTGGTCGTCAACAAAATGGACCTGCTGGCGGGGGACGAAGACGAAACACGCGCGGCAATGGCGGTCTACGAGCGCATCGGCTATAAAGTCCTGTATCTGAGCGCGAAACGCTCCGAGGGCGTGGACGCCTTGCGCGCGGCCCTTGCGGGCAAAATCTCCGCCTTCGCCGGAGCGTCCGGCGTGGGCAAAAGCAGCCTGCTGAATGCCCTGGAGCCGGGGCTTGCCCTGCGCACCGGCGCGGTCAGCGCAGTCACATTTCAGGGACGGCACACGACGACGAGCGCCGAGCTGTTTCCCCTGCCAGGGGCGCAGGAAACCTGGCTTGCCGACACGCCCGGCCTGCGCCAAGTGGACTTTTGGGAAGTGGACAAAGACGACCTGGCATTCTGCTTTCCAGAGTTTGCGCCCTATTTAGGCGAGTGCAAGTTTGCCAACTGCCGCCACCACACCGAGCTGGGCTGCGCCGTCCGCGCCGCTGTGGAGGCAGGCGCGATTGACGCCCGCCGCTACGCCAGTTACCTGCTGATGACCGAGCAGGAATAGCCAGGTCTCATGGAGAACAAGTATCTGCCGCCTGTTTGGTTGCCGGGCGGCGGAGAGGTGCGAACCCCAAGTGATTGTTGTTTACGCATGCGGTTCGCGCTCCTCATCAGATGGGCGGAACAACGCCAACAGGTTGACTGGGCCTTTTGTTGGCTTGTCGTCTACCTTCTCTCCATCTAAAATTGACCGTTGCACCCGCCTTTAGGGGCGGGTGAGGATTGAAACGCGGCGGGGTTTGTGGGCGCGCTCTCGGTGGCCTGGGTTGCACCCGCCTTTAGGGGCGGGTGAGGATTGAAACAAGAATCTTTCGAGCAGGAACTACGGGCCTCTGCGGGTTGCACCCGCCTTTAGGGGCGGGTGAGGATTGAAACCCATGTAATTGGCTGGGTCGGCGTTGCGTAGGTTTGTTGCACCCGCCTTTAGGGGCGGGTG
>JAABUL010007951.1_pt1 | contig 11082 bp, 9 predicted proteins | sample 5559151 | NCBI WGS metagenome assembly JAABUL01 (sample SAMN10711876, study PRJNA513368) | rock metagenome | isolation source: Antarctica rocks | place: Antarctica: Victoria Land, Pudding Butte sud | reverse complement strand
TGTAGGTGATCGTCGCGAAATACGTGAAGGAACCAGGCGTCAGAATGACGCGGTCGATTGTATATTTCCTGGTTGCGACAACAACGACTTCATCCACAATGATATAGCATTCGATGGTGTTCTTGCTGAAAGACAGATTGAGGAATATGGTCTGACGGGCACACCATTTGCGCGCGATAAAATCGACGAAAACTTCAAGGCGGACCACTATGCCCTCTTCCCAACGTTTGTTTTCGCTTATGTGTTCCATTCAAGGCTATGGGCCAAGCTGGATCTCGATTTGATGACGGAATCCGTACACACTGGGAGCAAGTTCGAGGATTTACAGCTTCCCTGCCATGTCAAGGAGTCATTAGATGCTCTGGTGCATGTCCGGGTTTGTGAGCAGCCCCCACCGCAACTGCCACTGGACCTCATTCTGGGCAAGGGTCAAGGCCGCGTTGTACTTCTACATGGTCCACCAGGAGTCGGGAAAACAGCTACCGCCGAGGCGGTCGCAGCGGACATGAACCGACCTTTGTTAGCTATGTCGTATGCAGACCTTGGAGAAAAGCCGGATGAGATCGAAACCCGTCTAAAGGAGATCTTTCGGTACGGCCGACGTTGGGACTGTGTCCTGCTTCTTGATGAAGCCGATGTATTCCTTATGAAACGGGACAGCGTCAATACTGCACGGAACGCGATCGTGAGCGTCTTCCTTCGAAATCTCGAGTGGTATCCAGGCATTATCTTCTTGACTTCGAATCGGGTCGAACAATTCGACGAGGGGGTGCTTGATCGCATACACATGAAATTGCATTATCCCCAGCTTCGTGAAAAATTCGCAAAACGCCTGTGGACTCGGCACTTAGACCGCATCCAGGAGCACTCCAAGACCCCCCGAATAGGTTCATCAGCAGAGAAGACGCGCAAATTGCCGTGGAAGATTAGAAAGTCAGACCGACTGGCAATAGAGCGGTGGTGGGAAGAGCGGTTCAAGGGTAAGGACAACGTGACAGCTAGTTCATGGAATGGCCGGAAAATACGAAATGCCTTTCAGATGGCCATGGATTTTGCGGAAGACGACAGACGCAAGGAGGACGAGGACGACGATCCAAAGGCCTGGATCGATGTGAATCATTTCAATAGCGTCTTGAGACTCGAGGAAACCTTCCAGACGAATCTACAGAATGCCAAGGATGGAACCCTTGACAATGTTGAGGACGGAGAAGAATAGGATAGAAACGACGAGATAGCGTAAGACATGGGGAATCCGGGAACAAGATTGAATTGGCTCGGGCGGTACAACGTAGGACGATTTTTGGGTCTAGATCTCTTATCACCTTTCTTCTACTTATGTCTATAACGGAACTTTGAAACACTCGAGGCTCTACTTCCTCTCACCCACCCAGATAGTGTTGGTTATTTACCGGTAAGGAACGATCTCTGACCGTAATTACCGTAAATGAGGGGAAATCCGACCTGTAAGTGTAAATAACGCGCTAGTAACATAAGGTCTAGTAGAAGAGTACTCGAATAGGCTTAGCGCCTTCCTTCTTTGTATCAAAGAGAAGGAGCTTCGTCGATGGCAATAAATCTTAGATTTGATAACAATTTACCGTTGTAAAGCATCAAATATACTATTAATAGAACATCCCCCCACTAGTGCGTCACTGACCGTAAATGAGGATTTTCATTTACCGTCAATTGCGGTAATTACCGCTAGTAAGCGATGCGGTAAATGATGGATGTGCATCACTACACCCAGACCAGGCTCAGCGTAGTGAGGGTTATTCGGATGCTTCTCTGAAGCTTTAGAAGCCTTAGTAATAACCCTGGTCCTACGCACTGTCAGGTTTGCCATACTAAAAAGCATCTTGATAGACGTGTCCCACTAAGGGATCGAATCTACTTCGACGGCAATGTCGGAACATGATGGTCTTGGGTGTTTAGGCCCAAACAAGCGCATGTTTTCTGAAGTCATGATCGCTGTATCCATGCAGGTGGTTGACCAGCCCCCCATCATCATATTCCTTGACATCCTCTGCTTTCAGCTTGCTATCAAGCCGGATGCGATTGGCCAGTGGCGAACCGGACGCTGTGATAAGTAGCTTGAACCGACACTCAGACTGGGCTGCCCGCTCCACTATGCTTTGCAACACGAGTTTGGTCTGTCCGACACGATGTCGGTCGTAATATGGCCCTAGCCCATCTATCACGCACACCAGTGTTGTGTCTTTGGACAAAGATCTGACGATCTCCTCGAAGGCGCTCTTCAAGCTCTCAAGACCCCCATTCCAGCTGGTGGCTGGCTCCGTCTCGCGAGATTGAAGCTGGTGAAGCAGGCTTTTCATCATGTTGACGACGGCCGCAGGTCCCGTGCTTTTGTTCTGGCGGCAGAAGTGATATATGACGTGACATCCTGAATAGCCTTGTGCACTTTTGACGACTTGGGCAGATATCATCGACAGTTCCTCTTCGTGATGCCCCTCTTCTATGGAGTGAATGAGCAGACAGCAGGAACGATCAGCCTGAGCCCATGGTGGAATCAGCTGCGGTTTCTCCCAGATCGCCTTTGCGCGGCCTTCTTGAATAACTCCCAGGTCAGTCGCTAATACGCCTTTGAGGTCTTTTGCGTGCTTGGCCTGAAGTGAAGCTATAATGGCAGGCGGCGGTTCCCGAAGTCTCATACTGGCTCCTTGGAATCAGTGGGAGTGCAAAAATGCGAAGCATGAAACTTACTCATAGATAGCGTGCCCTCATCGTCGTCGCCAGAGCTAGGACGGTGACTGCTACTGGCCTCACTCTCTATCGCAGCCCCATGAATGGCTTGCCCTCCGCGAACGGGATGGAATTGTTGAGGAACATCTGAGGTCTCGCTCTGCGCATCGGGCCGCGAATGGCGGTTATGCCCACTAATCGTCGGCTGCAAATCGGGCTTCTCTATTATCCTTTCGAGTTCTGTAACGAGAACCTCCGCCGGCTTGCGAATGTCCGGATCTTCTACCAGCAATGTCCGGATCAAGGCAATCAGCTTGCCTACCTTTCCCAGCGGAAGATTTTCTTGTTGGGCGTTCAGCTCCGCCCAGACCTCATCTTTGACTATCCACCTGCCTTTGGTTCCCGTATGTTGTTCGATACAGAACGACGAATCAACATAAGGGAACGTTCGGCGACGCTCCCTAAAGTTTTTCACGCCGGGGCCTTGTGCTCTTATGTGGGCGACAATCTCGGAGAAAATACACCCTAGTGAGAACATGTCGCTTGCAGGGCTTACTTCGCCTTCCCAATGCTCGCTTATCGCGAAAGATTCAGGAGCTGTGTACCAGTTGACAATACCAAGGTCCATTTGTTTTCGACCTTCCGTTGGTTTCGAGACGCTGGAGATCCCATAGTCCGAAAGGATGAACTTGCCCTGATCAACCAATATATTGCTTGGTTTTAGGTCGCGGTGGATTAAAGTCTTGTTACCACTTGTTGGCAGGAAGATCATGTATCCACTTCATAGCTCGGGAGAGGCCAAGCATGGCTAATAAATATGGATCACTCTTCCCTTTGGGAAAATGAACACTGGGCGTTCTATCGGTCAAAAAGTTGCCCAGATCTGTATTGCACACCGGCATCAGCAGGTGGATTTTGTTGCTCATTTGATACGACGCGTAAAGACGTATTATGTTCGGATGAGGTTCGTCTGGTCGATCACGTAGAAAGTCCATGTAGTGTAGGAAACGTTGCTCGTTCGCACCAGTCACATCGATTTCCTTTCTCATCATCTCGATCTGTCTTTTGCGTAAGCATTTGTACTGGTTCTAGGTATGCATACTTACAAAACCCCCAGCACCGAGCTCCCGAGTGCTTGAAGGCTTGAAGTACCGCCGATCGAGCTTCACCTTGACAATATCGCCCCTTTTCATGTCTTTGCACTCCTCCAAGTACGGGATGACTGTGAGATCCTTGTCGAGTCTTCTCATCTCCCCTTCGCTTATCTCGTGAGGCTGATATCTTCGTTGTTGTTCGAAAAATTCGACGTATGCATTCCTATCCCAGTCTAGATGAGGAGCGTCCAAGAAACTCTTCAAATTCTCTTGGCTGGTCCACGGCAATTTCCTATCAGGACCCCACGGGAGTTTATCCATGAATGTCTTCATACATTGCTCTTTCTCCATCGAGACCAAGATGCAAAACGTCTTCAGTCCCTTGCAGTAGATTTCAGACTTCAGTTTTGTTGGGTTGGTGGCATCAGGACTGCTGTGTTTCAGCCATTCTCCGATTACATTCTGCATGATTGTTTTCCCTAGATCTTCTTCCGGAATGTAGTCACTCCTTCCAGGATAGCTATTTTCCAGCTTCTTTCCCAAGTCTTTGATAAGCTTCCGGATACGACTGGCCTGCCGAGTGGACTGTTGCGGCGCTATTCTGAAACTCATCGTTCTTCTTCGATTATATACCAGAGGCTTCTTGGATCGTGCTGGAGAATATTGCTTTTTTCGGTGTCGATAGAAGAGTTGAAGGAGACTCAGGTGTGAGGTGTATGAATTCTTACGAATGGCCCAAGGCGCGACAGAGGGTTTTGCCTGTGGGTTGTTTGTTCCCAGGGCCATGGAACTTCACCTCAAGTATTAGAGGTCTTAGGCTTCAGAGATCTGATCTCCTCCTGCTCCACGTAAGTCCACGTCAAGCACAGAGATTTAAGGACCTACATCGGTGAGCTTGCAGCCTGCTGGCACCTCGATCACAACATCGTTTTCACCTCGCTGCAATTCGTTCAATCAGTCCTGATCACCGATATAGCGTGGTAGCGGTTCGAGCACGCGCTTTGTTTACGTACCCGGACATCGAAGTTCTCTCCATGTTTTTCTCTGAGAAGGGCTTTGAGCTTGACGTCGATAACGTACTTGTCAATTATTTGCTTGACGCGTCCGGCTTTGGCCTCTGGCATTTTCGATTGAAGAGCGAATTTGCCGCGAGATATTTCGGCGGATCAAGATTTGTGACCGGCAATACGAGGTCAAGCAGCAAGGCGTCCGAATTTCGATATGTATGTATTGCGGCATTGCTTGCATGGGCTGACCAGCCGTTGGGCAGCTGTGCAGATCTCAGCCTCAATTTTACGAGGCTATGAACGTCATCAACCAAACTCTCTGACCAACATGATTGAGCCTTGCGCCCGACATAATGAGGCTTGACTAGGTACTCGGAGGAGTATTCAATCTGACAGCCCCATAAGACCAGTAAAGCGCTACTCAAAGACTTCCCATTGCAATCACTGTGCGGCATTCCTAAGTGTGTGAAGGATTTGCTCGACATGGCACAAGATCTGGCTGAAAATCCATTGCGAAGCTCCGATTATTCACCGAACGAGGACTGGATATATTTCGAAGAGAAACTCTTGCAAGAAGCGCCAAGGTTGTTCCAGGAAGATAGCGGTAATAAGGTGCTCCTTGAATTTACGGTCAAGTCGGATCCGGGTCATCATAATTGTACTCCATTGATTGTCGCGAAAGCTAATCCCCAAGCAGGCGTAAAGTCAATCGTGCTTGGCGAAGATCTGATTCAGATCTCACACCCGGAGGTCAGGACTCCAGATGCCAAAGATTTCTATGCTTATCTTTCTGCATTTACATTAGTATGCATATGACTCTTGCTAGTATGGAAATATCCTCATCACGATAAGAACAACATCAGTTGATTGTGACCAAAAGTATAATCAATCAAGCGAATTGCTGGGCCGAACTCTCTATTACCTTGAATGCCTTCCAAGCCATTTTCTCAAGACACAACATCTCCGCGGCCTATATAAGTTACGTACGAGCGTTTGGGTACCGAGTCAAGGACGAGGAATGTAGTCGGAGTACGTACTACTGGAAGATCGACCCGGATTCTGGCTCTGAGGGTGAGCTGATCTCTCTCAATGGACGTGGACATGCTGTGCTGAAGATGTGAAAGAATTTTGCTACAACACCAAGTACATCCGCCGAAACGGGCGCGCTGAAGGCGATACGTGGTCAATCAGGCGGACTGGCATCTATGAAAAACGCAATATGAACACAGGACAGTCTGTTTGGATCCTTCTTCAGCCTTCAGAGCGTGTACACAGACGCTTGAGGGAAGGGTTTGTGGCACGAAGCCGGTCAGGTACTAGTAATCAGATGGTGACGACCTTGCACGCTGCTTTGCTAATCGCTGCGCATCGTGAGTGGGCGGAGTATCTGGAAGATATAAATGGGGAAGTACAGCACCTGGTAAAGCTTATCGGCAAAAAACTCCTAGTTGTTTTGATAATCGGATTTCCAGGAGAAAGAAGCCATGTACTCGAGTGTTGATAAGGAATGTGAGGTAGATTTTTCAATCAAATTTGAAAACCGTCAGAAAATTCAGACATGTCAAAGCAAACTCTTGAAAGTCCTCCATGCCTTGGATACGAACATTGGTATAATTCAGGGTTGAAAGACGACGCCGAACGCTTGCGAAATTATCCGACACCCCTGAATCTAAAATCGCCATGCTAGACCTGCAAGCTCATTTGGCGGAGCTCAAAGCCCATGAAGCTGTGACCCAACGTATAATGCTTCGATGCACCTCAACCGCAAGCTTAGTATGCTGAATGTAAAGGCTCTCATACGAAGGACGTTCACTGACGAATGCCAAAGCTTGAGAAGATCCTTGAGTATCGGAATAGCCAAGCTCTGCGACTCATCGCGTCCGCTCAAAGATTGGATGGCGAGATCATGGCACGTCTGTTCAAGAATATGGCCCAAGACTCAAACTTGCTTAGGACTCTGACGATGATGGCTAGCCTCTACCTCCCAGCCTCTTTGCTTGCGGTGCGTGTCTAACAGAATGTCGAATCTTTTCGACAAGGTAGCTAACAAGAAACACGTAGACCATATTCAGCTCCAATTTGGTCCAGCGAGGAGCTGGCAATGAGATTAGCGATCATTCTCACCTCGTTATTGCGCAAGACTTCTGGGTATACATCGTGGTAACGCTACCGTTGGTAGGGATGACCCTAGTGTTGATGGCTTGGATGCGTAGAAGGTCTGTGGTGCTTACGAAGTGAGAAGGCCACGACAGACTTTTTGGGGATAGTAAACTCTGCAGATGTTTGCAAATCAGCCCCAGCGAATATATAAGGTGATGATTTCGGCCATCTTGCATTTCTTTTGAAGAATCGTGAGAAAGTGTTGCTCTAGAACAGCGATTAATAAGAAGACCGCCTACCGCGCCTCACAACATACTATTTACTTTATCTCATCGGACTTAGTACCTCGTGCTTTTGCCATCCAACTATCTACGGGTATCTCATGCAAGAAGGGAATATTGCTGCACCCATAGTAGAGATTTTCTACGACGCCGCCCACCATGCCAGATGAACAAATACTGATCTCTCACTCCGCAATCAACTCAACTTTCTGACTCACTGACGGAGCTCCACTATCGAGAGCCGCTTGTTGAATCTTGTCCGCTATTGCCGATATTCCGTTGGTTTCGCGCATCACAATTTGCAGAAATGTTGCGAGCACGATAGCGAGCTCTTGGCCTCTCTTGTCATCATCGAAATTTCTCGGATCCACCCCTTCGAGTAGGAGCTTCTCTACCCGCTGTTCTGAGACCATCTCTAATACCTGTGTCATCTTCGTGACAGCATCATTGCTGTGCCCATGCGCCGACAATGTTTTTCGCCGCCGTCTCCCACTCTTCTCACCCCCAATAGCCACACGAGCTACTTGAAGCATGATCATCCGAGCTGTGCTCTGATCGGGATAGAAACCAAATAGTTCTTTCAAGGCGTACAACGCCACTATCGTTCCTTCGAGGTCTTTGTGAAGGCACAGGCAGCGTAAGATTTGGTCATACAGTTGTCTGGTCGCCTCTGCAAGGACAGTCTTTCGAGTCGTTGGCCCCAGCCCGGTGTACCAGCTGAGCATCTCTCGAAGTATGCGCCGAGGACCAGGAAAGTTGTCTTGAGGATATACCGCCAGTCTGTCCAGGTGTCGCTTTTCGCAATCCCATAAACAGGCGAAGGATTCCAGATCTGGCGACACGTGTTTAGGTCGATGTAAGTAAATATCCCAAGCGATATTGTGACGCCCCTTACGAAGCTCGGCGTACAACACATGGTTCATCCAGTACGAATTTGGGGGTATTTCTGCTTGTGAGAAACTGACCTTCAGTTCTTCGGTGTGCTTATCCACCATACGGCGCTCGTAGTCAAGCAGTAGCAGCGAAAAGGTTTCGATTGTGGCAGGAGCAAGCATGCGTCGCCGGAGGTAGCGAGCAACTTGCCAAGTCGGACGGCCTGCTATTCCGTTGCCTTGATCAATCTTCTCTCCGCGACGCTTCTTCACGAGATCGAGTCGCTGACGTATCATGGCCCAGCCTAATTGCTCGGCCTTTGCTCTATCTTCTGCGCTGCTGCTGCGTAACCAGGCACCGATGATACCGTTGAGATGCTTTGAATCCGGTCTCACGCCTCGCTCGATCATCAGCTCCACAACGGACGCTGCCGCATCAGTCTCCCCAATACCTATAAGGTGTTTCATCCAGCTCCCATAGAAATATTTGTTCTGGAACTGCCGAGGTAATACGGTCAGTGCAGTTAGAGAAATTTCATTAAGTTGTCCTAAGTCGACACTTTGATTCTGTAGTCTTCCGGCAAGGCCTAAGGATGTGCCATAAAGCCTCTCAGATGTATACTCATGGTCTTGTCCGAAGAGCATGAGGTCTTTGAACACGGCCAGCGCCACATCGGTCCGCCCAGCGTTGAGAAAACTCAGCGTCAAATAGTCGTAATCCCGGACTCGTATCTCAGACCCGAGCTTCTCGCGCAGACGTAGGTATAGCGCCCACGCATTCTTGATGCTAGCATCGTCTCCACGCTTGACCCATGCTACAATTACCGGAACAAGAATTGGTGATATCATGTCATTCGCCGCTTCTGACACAAGCTTCAGGGCCAACACCTGAGCCCGCTCCGGATCTCCTAGTTGTGCGAACATATGTATACCTAGTAACCCGTATTCTGAGCGCGTTTCCTCTCTACGTGCGAGACGTGACTCGTAGCTCTCCCACTGCAGTTGAGCATCATGCAGGCGATCCTCACGGAGTAACGCATCGATATAGAGCAATGCCTGTTGGTTTGTCAAATTCTTCCCACTTAAAGACAGATCCGCCGCAATAGTGCACAAATGCCCAGCCTGACGTGGATCATCTGCGCTACCATTGCTTTGGCTTTCCCACAACACTCTGAATATGCTATCGGGCACCAGGCGTAGGAACGGAGGGAGGCTTCGTTTGGCCGACTCATATGCCCTCCACAGGCTTCTTCGAATTGCTGCATTGGAGATATTGTCGGCTGCTTCGCGAAGGCGCTTGTCAAGGTTTTGCAGGTGTATGACCTGCTGTGGAGACAACTGCAGCCTTGGCCCCAGGCTGGCTAATTTCGGTAGGTCAATCAACGAGATAGGCACCTCAGACATGTCGAGGTCCTCATCATCTTCATTGTCGGGCTCTGCCAAAGCTTTGCGGACCTTCGCCTGGTCTTCCTCTGAAAGGGTTGCGATAAGAGGCTCGACCAATGAAGGTTTGCCCTCACCACGGAGTCCAGCGATCTCAGCTCCCAATTGATCAATCCTATCTTTCAGAGCTTTGGCCTCCTTGGAAAAGTCGCCGCCATCTTCTGGGTCTACACGCTTTCGTCCGAGCCCCGGAGCTAGTTGTTCGAAGAAGTTGAATATCGATTTCTTCTTCGGTTCAGGTTCGTCTGAGTTTGATGCAAGGGTGCGCCTGGGAGTTCGTGCATTATGGCCCAACGCCAGAAGCTTCCTTGGGTCTGTTTGACCATGGTATGACCGACTCCTACGCGCAATCAGCAGTAGCATCAATGAAAGGCGTGCATTGATGGGCGTAACAAAAAGTTTCTCCGAGCACATTCTATCAAAAGCATACCGGTTCCACGGGCCGTCTCAGCCGTTGAAACGCCGGGCCGAGCTTCCCCTTTTGTTTTACCTTTCCCTGGCCTGGAGTGCTTACGACTTACGAGCAATACGTTTGAAGACGTGGGTGCTGAAGAAATCAGAGATTTTAGTGCGATGCTCCCTATCATTGCCTCGAAACTATTGGAGGCCTGCTTGTTGGCCCTCCATCACTCGTTATTGACGTGCCGGGCGCTCAGCAAGCCTCCTTGAGCCGCCTCTTTTCCTTCTTTGCTTTCCTAAATCTTTGACTCAAGAATCAATGGTTGTTTTGAGTCCCTTGTAGAATTTTTAGGCCAATTGATGTAGAACTCCCTCAACTTGTCGTGACTCATAGGTTGAATGTGCCAAGCAACAAATACTGGGATAGGTGAGCAGGTTTCCCTGAAGTACATATTGATGGGATTCCTCCTCTCGTTCCCTCTTTCTTTCTCTATATTCTATCAACCAATACAACAATCACAGAAAACATGTTACTCCAAGTTTTACCTTACAATAAATACTACAATATCTTAATGTACATCAAAAGCGCTGTGAATGACAACTTACGGCGTATCGGCGCAGGATTCTGTGGTTCGGTCTGGGCGCCACCTACAGGGTCTCAGAATGCTCATTCCTTCAAACAAGAAGATGGTGGGCCAAGCAGATCAGTCTACAACGACTATGTCATGCACCAAAAGGTTCTCAGCGCTTTATCCATGAGCCTGTCTGCAATTCAGTCGAAAGTTCATGTGCCTGGCTGCCACGAGTACGTCCGCGCTGACAATCAGCTTTGGTGGGCTAGACACCTCCCACGATTTCCTGAAGACCATTAAAAACCCTGCAACGTCCTCGTCACCGATCGCATACCACCATTTCCTCAAGCAGTGCGAGACAGCATCATCAACATGTACTGCCCAGAATCTCTAAGACCGTCGACCAGATCATCAGAACCAGACCGAGATTGCCTCATCCGACCATATCTTGGACGAAGACGCCGTTTGGAAAGGCAGTCAAGGTTCAACGCCTTCAGCCTCCGTAACTATCCTCTCCACATCGACCAAGTCAAAAAGCTTGCGCTGCTTGCCACACTCTACGCGCGAACAATGGCAGAGACACTCGCAGACTTGTACTGGAAAGCGCATGTAGA
>JAABUL010007946.1_pt1 | contig 11086 bp, 14 predicted proteins | sample 5559151 | NCBI WGS metagenome assembly JAABUL01 (sample SAMN10711876, study PRJNA513368) | rock metagenome | isolation source: Antarctica rocks | place: Antarctica: Victoria Land, Pudding Butte sud | reverse complement strand
TTTCATGTATTCTGCGGAGGCTCCATAGCAGGTTTTGGAACAAAGGCAGAAACGGAGGAAGTGTTTGAGTTATTACTAGCCCACGCTCCGCCTGGCATAGTGAACATGGAGCGCCAAGGCGGGAGTATCTTAGATAGTGATACTAGACTTGAAACGCCTTTAGCTATCGCACTTGCGGCCGAAATTTGGCCAGTCTTTCACCTGCTCTTGGCAAAAGGGGCGATTCTGCGTACGGGACAATCACTTGATGACCTCTTGCGCAAGTCAGCGTGGTATTGGGCACTTCAGCCAAAGGCGGTGAACATGTTGCTTAAACATGGGGCGAATCCGACGATCAAGATGTATGGTCATTCGCCATTAGGACACGAGGCGCTGGAAGGTTTATTTCACCAAAAATCGATCAGTGCTTCGCCCTTTGAAGACTTCCGATCGATATTGGGTATGTATATCGATCATGGACTCGAAGTCAATGCCACTAATTATAAGAGCCAAACTCTGCTTCACATGGCGATCATGCGAGTCGAGGACAACTACGAATCCGCTCTTACTGTACATCTCCTGAATGCCGGCGTAGATCCATACCGACCTCTGTGCGGGCCCTGGGATGCCTTTCTGCTCGCAGCTATCTACAATCGCCTTTCAGCCCTTCGTCTCCTCATCGGCCACGCTGCTAAAAAACGAAATCCGGACCACTGGCTTCGACTACCAGAGCGAATTCCCACGAGAGACGAAGACGTCTTCGAGATTGTCTACACATCCTTATGTCACGCCAAACTCCTTGATTCCCCAGACCAAGAAGGGTATACCGCCCTCCAAACAGCAGTCAAGGTTAGGAAAACTTCCGCATCATCCGCTCTCCTCTCCCATTCGGCCAACCTGCATTGCACCGATCATAATGGCTGGAGACTCCTTCACACAGCGACCATCAATGGTGATTTCCCCACCGTCGCACTCCTCCTCTCTGCCGGTGCCGATCCAAATAGCACCACATTCCAATGGAGAGCTGACCGCTGGATTCGGCCTTCCGGCCTTGCCGGTGGCCAATCCTGGACAGGTACCCCTCTCCACCTCGCGGCGATGCTCGGGGAGCCCGCCATCGCGTCCTTGCTCATCTCACATGGCGCATATTTACACGCTAGTACTGGCTGGAGTTCTCCTGGCCATGGACCAACGGTACTTCATATTGCATTGGATACAGGAAAATTTTATGGAGACAGGATTAATCTGGGAAAGGCGATGTTAGAGGTAGCGCAAATTCTAGTGGAGCATGGAGCGAGCGTGGAGAATGTGGCAAGTCATTTGGGTTTGAAGGACGTGTGTAAGTTTGAGGGTTTTGAGGAGTTGTGGGAGAGGCTGAGGGTTGGTATCAAAGACGGGCAGATGGTCACTTTGGTGAGAAGGAAGCGGTTGAAGTAGATTATGACATGGACGATTAAGTAGGTTATGATAGGAGGAGAATATCAGTGAATTTGCATTGGAATCATGGGAAAAGGGGCTTTAGAACAGAAAAAGTCGAGGCTGACTCGACCGGCCAATTGCTTTGAAACCAGTTGGCTGTAGCATGCACATACGAAACCAAAAAAACTTTCTTTATTTTCATCGAGACTTGCATTATAACACTAAAACTCCCTTCCTAATTACCATTCCTTCAAAACTTCATCAAATGTATCAGTTGGCCGCAACACAAGGGAAGTAACAATCAATGACCGACTCCGTCCCCTCGGTCTTGATATCACAATACCTCCCATCATCATTTCTCTGCTTACTGGAGCCCTTCTCATTCGACTCCCAGAAAAAGAACTTCATGAGATCGGTACTGAAGAAGTCCGCCGCCCCATAGTTAAAAGCCACCGGGTTACTGGCGTCGGCTTGGTATATGATAGCGAGAGGCAGCGGAAGGCCTTTAACGATGATAGAATCCTCCTTTTTCTGGAAGGTACCATCCTGAGTGCCTTGCTGGTTGCCCTTCACGTCGTAGACCGTCCCCGTGACCACAGTGCCGTGCAGGTCGACGACAACCTTGCATTGTAGGAGATCTGGCTGGGTCTTGCCGAGAGCGTAGTGGTTGTCTTTGTCGACGTCATACGGATAGCTGAGGTGGCCGTTCTTCTTGGTTATGTGGAATTGATACGGGTCGCTGTCACAGTTGCCTGGGTTCTTGCAATGGTCGACTTTCCTGCTCTGGGTCAGTAACTGAGCCTGCCATTACTTGAGGAATGAGATGTGCTTACGTGGCGTCGGCTACATTGTCCAAGTTGAATTCGACAGTCCAATGGTCGCCGTCTTGCATATCACCAGAACAAGTTTTCTTTGGACCATTTGCGTTGCTCCCATCGAACCATTTACTTAGTTGAGATCCACCGCCTGTGGACACAGTCAGCGTCAAAAAGGAAATTCAAAGATAGAGACGATCATGAGGCCGGCGTACTGGAATTTTCTCCTGCGGGTATGCAACGAAGGCTGTTTCTGATGGTCCCATCTATGTAGTCGTCTTGTTTGATTGCGGCCATTGGCCACTCGTCGCAATTAATAGTAATGTCTCCAGGATTGCTATTGAATGGATCATGCAGCTTTTGACTGAAGGGCATATTGTTGCAAACGCTGCCGTCTGAAGTCTGACAACCAGACTGCAGACGGTTCTTGTCATTATTATTGCCGGCATCGTAGCTGTGATCACAATTATCATCAGTAAAGCGGCAAAATGATGAGATCAAGCGGAAGAACTGACATCATCGTTGTAGAGCTCGAGTCTATACAGTTTGTGTGATAACAGGCATTGTTGCATGCTCCTGCGGCTTTTTCACAGTACATGATAAACTTGCCGCAGTCACGTCCGTCTCTCTTGACAAGTCCTCTGGGATGTACGCGGACAGAAGGAATCGTATTTTCATTTGTATATGCCTCGCTAGACCACGCCTGCAGGAGGCCGGCTGCAGCAACGAGAGCAAGCTTCATCTTGCCTATGAAGATTGATGAAACTGGGTATAGTCAATAGTCTAAGAGCGAAATGTCTTTCAAGATGAGATCAATCGTCAGAGAAGGAGTTACAGGAGGGGAGTGATATGGTTTGAGGAGGACTCGGTGGTCGAGTGCTTTTATATACATGCTTTGAAGACGCCGCATGTCCTGCCACATCGTGGGAATTGGGAAAGAGAACAGAGAGGGTGTATGAGTAAAGTATGGTAACACGTATTGGTCCTTCAATATGGCGCAGCATATAAAAGATGGTTGCCAAGTGTTGGCATAACTGTGGCGTCCGTTCACAATTTTTGCGTGCAAGACACCAAGCATTCGTTGAGTTCAATCGAAACTCGTTCCATCACATGCTTATTTCATCTGCGCAGCTCATGATCTGTTTCATGTGGATGCAAGATGGGAAGCCTGACACGGTGTTGCCTGGTCTCGGGGGTTACTTGCCTGCCCAGGCCACGAAGTAATTAAATGCCGAACATCGATCTTTTCAGAGCATGTCATTCAAGCGTATGATAGGAATGGCTGCATATGAAACGAATAGCCTAGCAACACGGATACATTTGAAAGGAGCCGATATCGACTTTCGAACGGTTGAAATGCTTTCAGGCTTATTCAACATACATTTGAGACGCGTAGGTTAGATTCTCCGGCAGCAAATGGCAATTAATGCCATCGGGTACTGGTGCCTGTGAGGCATAGGTCACAGAGGCTGATACGATGTTGCCTTGGTCGTTAGGATTGCTTGCCTCTTTCGTGTGGATGCATGTTGGAAGGCTTGACAGAACCTTTCCTTAACTATTGGGGCTTTTTTTCTAGTATTCGGAGATTCCACCTCTGTATCTTTGTGTGAAGGGCGAGAATGTTGGAGAGGTTCAAGGACGGAGGAATCTTGGCGAGCAGCTGAGAGGCTGAGATTAAGGATGAACGCGGAGACTGAGATAGCTAGCAGACATAGCTGAGAATTATCCCGAGACCCAATCCTTGGTTCTGTATTGTCAAGTGAAGAAGGTATGTGCCGTAGGGCGAGGGGTTTCATACGAGAAGGAGAGAAGGCACAGTCAAAGCTGGTTATAACGGAATTTTATATAACGAAAATCTGGTTACAACGGAGACCTCGCGAAGATTCGGCCGAAACACCACCAAAAACAACGGAAATCTGGCTATAACCCTGTAATGGAACAACTTTTTGAAAACCTTGGTGGTCCCATTAAGTAAAGTGTCAAAATTCTCATACAAATCTTGTGTCGCGTGACTGATAGGGCTGATTCTAAAAGAAATTACCCTGTTTTTATGGTTTTTGATACCCAGGACAGTCAGCGTTGTTTTTGCTATAAATGAAATCTGGTTATAAAGGGATCTCAGTGATTTGCCACTCCCGTTATATCCAGCTTTGACTGTAGGTACCAAACCTCGCAAGAAGTGGTATTCATGGCGCCCGGCAGCTAAGACTGACCCGCAGCCTTGTCGTCCCCGAAACTCTAGCATTGGCGCTTACAGCCTACAGGTCATCGTCGATGCGCACAAGGGAAGAGTTGCTGTTCAATTTCATGAGCGAAATTTTATATAGCTTCAAACTCGCTGGCCTTAGCTATAACTCTCCTGATCAGACTCTGAGTGAACAAGGCCTCATATCTTTCGTGAAAGCTGCCGGGCAGGAAGGAATACACACTGAATGAACATTATTTCGTGGGAAGGCTGCCCAGCGACCTGAGAAACCCTGCTGACAGAGTCGGCTGGGCCTGAGACTTGAGGTCTGTTCGCACGCCGCAGTTGCGCAACATTGAGATACTCGGATGAAACATGTGGCATCGTGGCTGTATGAATAAGGCGTGATACCCTCACGCCCTCTTCCGAATGTTGGAAAAACAATAAAATGGGCCCACCTGTTTTGTGTCAGGACCAATGAACCTGAAAATACGTGCCTGTGTTATAACAGGTTTTCAGCTTTTGCTCAGCTGTTCCATTGCTGCTCCCACCTCGTCTCTTGGATCATCCCCGGAATTGTGCACTTCTGATCTCACTTCTCGAGGATCACTTCCATCTCACGTTTTATCATCTTGCCCAAATCAAGCCTCTCAGATTGACAACATCATGGGCGTATTCGTAAACCCACCATTCGCACTGTTTTGTCTCGAAAATATTTCTGTCGAGGTATGAAAACGTCATTTGTACATCTACTAGTCACCACTAACAACTTCAGACCCTTGACAATCTACTCCAAATGGCCCACGACGGCAGCACCGTGGAAGGATGGTTCTACTACTTGGCCGTAAAAGACTACGCAGCCGCGCCCCGAAAGAAGCCCGATGGTGGCAATCAAGACGCCACCAGAGTGCCCATTGACAGATCCTTCAAATCGCCATTCGTCGGCCAGATTGTCGACAGTGTAGCCGAATGGCTCAAGGAAGCACCGAAGGATGTGAATTTGGAGAGGAAGTTCTTTGCCGTGCTGGATAAGAAGGCAGAGGCGAGTGACCCCTCGGTAGCTCTTTGCAGGATTGGAGATAAGGATGGGAAGGGCGATGAGGTGAAGTGTATCTTGTGGAACGCAAGGGAGTCCTCGTTGATTCTGTCGGGATTCGAGTATGGGGATTTTGATGAGATATTGAAGGGTCAGGGAGAGTATAAGCCTGAAATTTAGGTTCGCTGCTGGATGTGAGCTTCAGCTCAATTGGTAAAAGCGCGTTCATGTCTTATAAATACGTATTACTTACGGGTTTACGGTACGGACGCCGTTCTCTATGATCAGCGCTTTGCCATGAAGATACACAAAAAAAGGAAATTCCAGATGTCAAATCCGTTTAAACTGTCTGGTCAGACTTTGTGACGAGGGTCGGTTGCAAAAGTCGTTGCCGATTTTTTGGTGAGGATCGTTCAAGAAAATCGGCAACGACTTTTGCAACCGACCCTCGTGAGCTGCGTATCCATTTGAAACTAAACTACCCGTCCAAATTAAAAAAGGGACCAAAGAGCGACATCCTACTTTCTCCTCACAAACGCCTTCGCTTCGCAAAGAGCGATGTTGTGAAACTACAAAATCCTGCGTCATGCACTCCCCATCATCAAAACCGACAACTTTCTTTCTCTCACAGCATCCGCCCGTACCCCTGAACTCCCGCCCCCCCGAATTACCTCCTCAAGCATAGCAAGTCCCACTAACCTGCACCTGAGGCGGTCCAACATCAACCGTCTGGCCCGTCGTAACAGTAGTCCTGCTCGAGTCCACCCCGTCAATGGTGCACTGCCCAGCACCCAGGAGAGTGATTTTTGAAACCGAGATCTCAGGATGTTCTAACTCGCAAATGAGCAACTGACCTGAAAGGAAAGGTGGCGCAAGGGAATCGCTTGAGACAGAGAGAGGGGGTACGTCCTGATTGCAAACAAGGTCCCGTCCGTGGGTGGGATCTCGGTGTAGAACGCCTCTGGAGTTGCGCCCGCGAAGGAGAGGACGATCTTGGGCGTTCTGGCCTCGAGGGGTGCCGAGAGGGTTGTGGTGGCTAGGAGGGCGAGGGAGACTGCAGTATTCGTGCAAAAAGAAAAGCATTACTGCAAGGCACCTTTATATCTCCGTTCCTCCCAACTTCATCTTCATACCTCGTCTTCCTCACTGTTGACCATGCAAACCATCGTATCCGTATATCTAGCACCTCAGCTCAGCTTGGCGAGGCAGACAACTTGGCCAAAATCCCCATCGCACAACCAATCGCGACACAAAAAGAACGAAAGCATCAACGATGCCAAACCGTCTTGCCAGCACTTCAATGTGCCACAGAAACCCGATCTCATGACACTCGACCTCCAAGATGGGACCATGAGGTCTCGGTGTCGAGACAGGGCTGAAGGGTCCCAAGGAAATTCGTTCAGCCCTGGACAGCTTGGTTTTGCTTTAGAAGGGTTCACCTACTAACCGGATGCACCAACTTTTAATGACTTAACTTATTTAAAACTTCTTCTGTGAAGAGGTCGACAAAACTCACATGAATCATAACTTTAAGCGTATATTCTTTTTAAATTCTTTATATATTTTTAAACTATGTTGACGTCCTTGCGTTTGAACTGGCTCACATCAGAGTAGATCGAAATACGTCTTCATTGAATATAGTGGAGGAAAGTCGCGTGTGAAAGGAAAGGACTGTTAAATCCATTGTAGACGAATGAGCTTCGTATTTAAACCTTCCCGCGAGTTCCGACACAGCTTTTGAAAGGTGTCTTACCCGTCATGACTTTCGTCGGACGACCAGCCATCTGCAATTTGTCCAACGTCCACTGAATAAGTTCCATGTCCGTGTTAGGTGCTCCCATCAGCGAAACAACCATCGGTAACTGTTCCTCTTTCCCAGTGATGCGAGATTGATACGGGATCTGAGAGACTAGGAACGAGATGCGTTATTATGAAAATCTCTGCATACTGATTCGAAAGAAGAACGAGTTGGAGGCATAGCTTACTTGGTATGGCCAACTCCGGAGCCTCTAGAATTGCCGAAAGATATGTTGCGCGAAGTCCCGGTACCTCAGGGTTACTGTTGCCTGGGTACTCATCCCGGTATTTCGCCTTGACGGTATCAATATGTAATGCAATGATACTGCTGTGGGGCCCATGTAGGTTGTAATGATCAAGAAACCAGGCTTTGAAGATCGAGAGACGACTCATTATCTCAAAATGCTGATCCGCGTTTACTTCACTTCCCAAGGACCTATCTATGGTAAGCTCTTGTGACAATTTTTGATTGCGTAATGCACTCATACCAATACCATCTCACGACTTCCGTCACAAACGGAGCGTGACCATGGGCTTCGACGTATTCCTGCCTGAATGCATCGAAAGCATGGTATGCGGAGTAGAATCAGCCATGGCGAGTTGTCTGTTTGATGACTTTAGCAATCGAGTGAGCCTATTCAAAGTAGAAGCCTACTTGATAGAGATATTCGCGCAGATCCTTCTCCTCTACAGGGGCTGTTTTGTGCCAATCTTCTCGAATGGAGATTTTGCGGTAAGAGCACCCTGAAGATTCTACCATGTCGTTGATGAAAACCTCCATAGCTTCCACTTGCTCGGGATTGCCTTCAGGCATGAAATCAACAGGATAGAGGATATCAAATGATGAAGTTTTTGACAATCGAGGTTCTGATCCAGTTGGACGCAGAACGTTCAAGACATTAGGAAATAGCTGCAGGTCTCTTCCAACCCATGCAGGAGTGTCCACGGCCTTCCACACCTCTACTAAGCCTCGGGTGGATATGGAATGGGTTGATGGCCGAAAGCCAAAAATTCCAGTCTGAAGAGCAGGAATCCGAGCGCTTCCTGTGGCTTGTATCGGTGAGCTCAAATTTCACATCCTGGCGAGACGAAGAATCTTACTATCACTACAGACGGAAATATCTATCCACTCATAAGCAGCGACTGCGGCAGCGCTTCCCCCACTGCTGCCACGTGTTATCAAATAGCCATCTCCCCGCGGGTTAAAAGGGGCTTGGTAGTCGACACTTTGAGTCGGATGCTCCATCATCGCAAAGGAGCTAAGATGCGCTTTACCAACAATGTGGGCGCCCGCATTCAGCATTCGTGTCACTACTTCTGCGGTACTTTCTTGGACAGGACATGTCTCATAATATGCACGGTTACCAAGAGAAGTTCGGGTGCCACGAATTTGGAAATTATCTTTAATAGCAACTCTTCTGCTTCGGAGCAGGCTAGTGGAAACAATTAACAAATTTTCACCGAAGTTTTCTCAGCATGTGAGCCTCAACCTAGGCAGCAGTGTGGGATTTCCCAAATCTCTTACCTATTCGAAGATTGTCGAGCATTAGGAGCTGACGCCTCAATAGATGGAGCGTACGATCTGGCAGGAATGGCTATCCCATGCCCTCGGTAACCATTGCCTGCAGCGTTTATCTGAACAAAGTTTCTAGCTCCGATATCAGCTGTTGATCTTGCTGTACATTTCAGACTGGCGAACCAGCATAATCGTTGTCGTCTATTGATGGCCAAATGGATTGTACGAAGGCAAGCTGACGGTCTTCGTAGACCCTCCATACTGAATGTAGAAGCCCTCTGGCGACGCAGTAGGGGCCATCAGTAACGTTCAAATGAGGCTTTTACAATCACATGCCAATATTCCGGACATCCTCAAGAAAATGATACCGTATGCCGCTAGTCCATATCTGTCAAATCATCATCAATCCCAGCCCTACCCGCTTAAAACCTCACATCACCATTCAATACTCGCACACTAGCGCCTTAGGTATCTCTTACCATGTAGATGATCTTAGCATGCCCATCTGCATCGAATGTCGTTACCCGGTTCCTCAGCTCTACCATGTTCTTCATAGCAGCAACAATCGGGGCACCTCCAACAACCCGTCTGCCAAGACCGCTGAAAATGGCATCCAGATAAGCTCTGCCGGTGGACCGAAGATCAAGGCGACAGGGGGAGCTACTGGAGGGGATGTACGGTTGACGCAATGCCCGCGATGCAAGCGGTTTGCGGACAAATACGTTGAGCATGATTTTGTTGTGCTGTTTATCGATTTGGTGCTTGTGAAGCCACAGGTCAGTAATTACTGAATCGCTTTTTTTAACCCACCTCAACAGTTTAGAAGATGGTCCAAAGTACAGTTTCCACTGCAAAGAACTGCCATCCTTCCCTTACAAACCACAGATGCTGATCCGTAAAACTCAGGTCTATCGCCATCTGCTCTTCAACCGCCTCGGTCGCTCAGACGATGAACTCGACGTTCGTTCCCCAAAACCCCACTCCAAACATTCTATCCTCCTCGCCCATTAACGCCCGATCCAGCCGTCTATAACCCGCCTCGGTGTTCTCCTCCTCCTCTTCGATGTTTACCTTACATGGTCACACATCGAATCCCTTCCTCCCGTCTTAACCGCCTCCTCCCAAATCCCTCAACTCCCAATCCTCTTTCAATACACCTTCTACCTTCTTCTCTCCTTCCTTACGACCCTAGCCCAACACCTCACCATCCGCTGGCTCGCCCGCTTCCTCGGTCTTGGAAACACTATCATGTCTACCAACTCTTCAGGTAGCAGCACCCCAGCGACGACCGTATCAAAACCCACCTCGAACGGTAACAGCATCAGCACCGCCCTTTTTGTCAGCTCCTGTATGAAACTGTTCCCCATCCTTATGGTTGTTTGGAAATACGACGACGCTGGCGGCAATGTGGGTAGGGGCGTTGAATGGGCCGTTGCGGTACAGAATCTAGAGGCATTGAGGATCTTGCTTGGGTGCGGGTACATGGGGGCAGCGGGGCTTGTGGCGGTGGGATGGGTGGGAAGGTGGGTGGTTGCGAGGGTGGTGTTGGGGATAGTAGGGTTAGGGAAGGTAATGTAGTTTCGAGGACTTTACATGCATGAACTATGTAACCTGCTCGATTTAGTTCCCCAGAGCATATAGATTATACCGCAGGCTTGGCTTCTTAAAGGTTCGGAATCGCTGCTCCTCTAGAATCACTCCCTTCCATCTCCCAGGGTTTTCTCGGTGTGTCAAGCGTCCCATGCCGTGTCAATTCACAAACCCCAGAGAACTCTGCACATCCACCAAATTCTCTCCCCCCATTTTCCTTGCCAAAAGGCATTCCTCCTCCTCTCCCTCTTCGACTTTACCTCTCCGAACCCCCACCTGGCCACCACCTATCTTATACGCCAGATCTTCCATTTACAAGGGGACCCGGAAGATCCTTCTACAGTAGAGAAAGAAGAAATGTCTACAAATTTGGATGGCTAGGACAGGAAGACCAGTTAGCATTTGTATCTTGGTTGATGAGTGGAGAGGCCGTGGACGGTGGTCAATTACGAATGATGGTTTTCTATTATTTCAATCAATTAGGCAGCTTATAAGCCCCCTTGACTTCTGGATCTGCCTCTAGTACTACTCCCCCGCCTAGATCCCACTGTCCCTGGCTACGCTCATGCTGCACCCGCATTGCGCGGCGGTTGCGCTCATCTTCTTCTTGTGCGCGGCGTGTGTACGAGGTGATGCAATAAAGTATTCGGAATGGCCACCGTACAACGTAGGGGGCCAACGTAAAATCAACGTAGCTTATTACATAGGCCTTTATATCTATCTTTATGCGCGCTCGATCGTATTCGATT
>JAABUL010007944.1_pt1 | contig 11087 bp, 1 predicted proteins | sample 5559151 | NCBI WGS metagenome assembly JAABUL01 (sample SAMN10711876, study PRJNA513368) | rock metagenome | isolation source: Antarctica rocks | place: Antarctica: Victoria Land, Pudding Butte sud | reverse complement strand
TTTTTTGTAGAATTTGTTAATTAGCAGTTTTTCGACAAAATGTTTTGTGTCTTGTATAATTCTTGTAATAATAACTAAATTATATATAGCTTGCAAAGCACTAAGAATTTTGTCGAAAATATATTAAGAATTGCAACTAATATTAAGAGCTCGAATTTAATTAGTTTTAATTAAATTAAGTTCGATATTTGTTAAGAATATACTATTTTTGTTACAATATTATATATTAATAAAAGTTGTTATAATTTTTATTTTGTTAAACAATTTTGCAAATCTAACAATTATTTTGTACTAAATTTTTTTTTTTTTTGGTATCTATTTAGTTTTTAATTTTATATAGATCTTTGAATTAATTTTTTAGAGTCTAATATATAAATAACAATACAATATTATTTTCTTAAGTAGATTTCGAGAATATTAATAGAAAAGACTAACTATTTTGTTATTAGTATTTGTATAAAAGAATAGATCGATTTTTTATTAATAGATATTAAATATTTTTAAATCGAATATATTTAGAATATTTAAGAGTTGCTTTAATATTTCTAGATAACAATAGACTTAATTAATTTGCTAAAATTATATTTCGAATTTTAGTTTCTATAGAGTATTTATTTGCTATTTGATTGTATAAATAAAACTATATTTTAGTTGTAAGATATTTAAGTTTAAATCTAAATTAGATATTGCAAATAGAATCTTAATATAGTTTTTAAATAGTTGTATATATATTAGTTCTTTTTACGTAAATTTAAGATCAATAAAATTCTATATTATATTGTAGTTTTTAAATTAGATCTAACTATTATTGTACTTGAGCAAATAAAATTTTTAGACAATTTTTATATCTAGTTGTTCTAATAAATATATTGAGATTTTTATTTGCTATAAATATAAAAGTAATTGCTAAAATAAAAAAATAAATTTTTGCAACTTAATAATTTGTTCGAACAATATTTAATAAAAAGAGTTGCTTTAGATTGCTTCTTCGAGTTAGCTTGAAAAATATATAGAACAATTATTAATTTATTACAAATTAATAAATATAAATCTATTAATAAGCTAGATATATTTAACTAATATAGATATATCTTAAATGCAAGTACAACTTATTATTAATATAACAATTTTAAAGAAGTTCGACTATCTATATTCGAACAACAAAAATTAGCTATTTTTAATAACTATTATTTTAATTGTATTTTTAGCAAGATTTTAGCAAATATTTTCTTAAAAAAACTAAAAATCGACAATTATTTAATTTTATATTTTTTATAATTAATTTTAATTGCTTTTGAGTTGTTTTTTTAATTAAAATTGTATAACAAATAATTAAAAAAAAATACTTAAATTAATATATTCGAATATATATTTAAATAAATATATTCGAACAAATATATTCGAACAAATATATTCGAACAAATATATTCGAACAAATATATTTAAGTATATATTCGAACAAATATATTTAAATATATATTCGAATATATATATCGAACTATATTTGAGTTTATATATTTTAATATATAGACAAATAAGTTTGTTAAAACTAAAGTATATTTTAAGTTTAATTAATAGTCTTTAGTTTGTTGCAAATTGTAATCGAAAATATAAATGCGCTATTATATAACAAAATTAATTGCTTTTAATCGAAGATATTGTTCAATAAATATATAATACAAACAATATATTGTTATTTGTAATTTTGCAAACAAATATCTTGCTATACTTTTATAGATTTAAAAGTAAAGTTGTTTGTTTTTTGCAATAGCTTAATATTTAATAGATAAAAGTAATATTAATAACAATCTAATTGTTGTTATAGTAGATAGAGTAATTATAATAATTATACTTTTTGAGTAATTATCTTTATTAAAGAAAATTATATAGAATTAATTAACTAAAGAATATATATTTGTTGCAATAAAATTGTTTAATTTTCGATTTATTAATTTAATACAAAGAGAACTTAATATTGCAATATTGTTTGTTAATATTAATATATTTTTAATTAATTTTATTGTTGCTTAAGTGCTTCTTTACAATTTTAAAATTCGATAGTTTTTGCAATATTGCAACAACAACAAATAAGAAAATCTAAGTATTACTTGTTTATTTGTTGTTCTAAGAAATTAAAATTTAAGATTATACAATTATAGAACTACAAGAAAGATTGCAATACTAAAATTGCTATTTAATTATATATATTTAAATAGCATTAACACTCTATTAGATTTCAAATTAAATTTCTTATATACTAGATCGAGTTTTATTATTATATATTTTTTATTTAATAGTAATAGTATTATTAGTATTAATTATAAATCTAATTATTTGTTTTCTTTATTCTTTTAGTTAAAAGACTAATACTATTATTAAGAATTTATACAATTTCGATCTATTATGCTTGAGAGACTTAATTAAAGAAGATACAAAATATTATTTTAAAAAAGTTATACTCTCTTTTACTCTAAATCGAATTTCGAAAATAGAATCAAATTTTGTTATTAATTGACACAAAAATACTAATATTGTACTATTAAATTTTATATATAGTATTAGATATTGTATAGTCTTAATTAACTATAAAAGTATTGCAATATTTTATAAACAATCGAAGAATAGCACTATTATTAATAGAAAAATATACAAAGATTACAATATTGCTCTTTACAACAAAATAAAGATTTAAATTTAAAAGATTGTATTTCTAGTTTAAATATTATAACAACAAAATTTAGATTAAACAAATTATATTTACAAGACAAAAAGAATTAAGAAATTCAAAATTGCAATTTTGCTATTAGATATATATTCGATAGCAATATCTATTTATACAACTTAAATTGCAACTATCAAATTGTACAAAATAATCAATATTTCTATCAAAAAGATATAAACAAATTGTAAAAAAATAGTTAGTATTAAATTAATACACAAAGACTGCTTTTAATTTATAATCAAAAAATACAAAAAGTTTGTTCTCGAATAATATAAAATTTGTTTTTAAAAAAGAACTTACTATATTAAATATGTACGTTAAATACTTAAAAGTATTATTGAATGTAATTAATTTTAGCAAAACAACATTATCAATGTTAAAAATATTGTATACAATAATACAATCTCGATTCTAGTTATAAAATTTATATTTAAGAACAATTTTTGTTATATAATTTGCAAATAGAAGATATTAATTGTATTTAATCTTAATTTTTGTATTATAATATAGTTGTTTAATACGTTCAAATATTTATATAATCTTAAAATAATATATAGAGATATTCGACTAGATAATCTTATAATTGTTTTAAAACAATTATTGTATATTAAGTTTACAAAATTCGAATTTTTGTTTTACAATAGAAATACTTGTTCTTTTTTAATAGTAAATTATTAAGTATTTGAGCTTTAAAAACGCTTATATAGAAACTCGATTATATCTTTTATTTGAAAGAATTTATTTTTTTAACAAAATATTAAGAAAAGATTTTTATCTATATATAACAAGTCGATTAATATTTGAAGTATTAATATTGTATATTTAGAGCTTATTTTAAGTATAGTTTTTTACTATATAAACAACAAAAAATCAAATAATAAGCAGATTGTAGACTATATTAGTTTGTTGCTTAATATCGATTTCAAAAAATTTATAGAAAATCTTAAATTATAGATTGCAAGATTAAAACTGCTCTTTATATTATTATTGTTGCTTTAATTTCTACAAAAACTACTATATCTAAATTTAAAAACAAAAACTAAAATTAATAAATATTTTTCAAATTTGTAATTTACTATATAAGCTCGATATAAACAATTAGAAAAGTATACTCTTAAGTATCGAAAACTAAATCAAGATAGTATAAAATAGTTAATTAATATTCGAAATTAATATATATACAATTTATAATTGCAATTAATAATTTTGTAAAAAAAACAAATTATTATAGCTTTTAATTTTTTTATTATTAATAAATTTACTTTAAATATAAACTCTTATTATTTGTATTTTAAGAAAAGCAATACAAACAATAAAATCTTATTTTAGTTAAAGAATAATATCGAGCAAATCTAACTTTGTCGAAATAGTATAAATTTTTGATTTTATTTTTTGTATATACTTGTTTTAATTTCGACTATTGCTTTTATTGTAATTGAATAGCTTTTAAGTTGCAACTTAATATATTTAATACAAGTTATTAAATAAAAAGTTAGCTTATTTTTGTAGAAAAATATATCGAAAATATATTTTTTATATTCTATATAAAAATTTAAGAAAAATGTTAAGAACAATTTTTATTTTTAGTTTTAACAAATTTCTATTAAAAAGATATTCGATTTGCTCAATTAATTTTTTCTAATATAAACAAATAATTTTACAAGTTATTGTTATTTAAATATAAACTAAATATCTATAAACAAAAACTAATATTTTTGTTTTTGTCTATATTTGTTTGTTCGAAAAGTTATTTTTTTCTTTTATAAAATAAAGTTGTTTAGACAATATTAATAGCTTTATTTATATTTATATTTAAAAATTCGAAAATAATAGAATTGAAAATAACAATAAATAGATATATTAGAATTTCGATTATATTTTTTGTATCTATTTGTTTCGAAGAGTTTTTGTATTCTAAAAAAAAATTGCTTATATTAAAATCGAATTTATTGTTTATAGAATTATTGCTTATTTTTTGTTCTAATTATTTGTAATAGACAATTTGCAAACTTTTAACTAATTTTTTTCTATATTTAAAAATCTTAAGAAACAAAACTTAATTTAAGATAACAATATTTTAATAATATATATAAAATATTTTTGTTGCGCAATACAAATTAGATATAAAAGAGTAATACAAGAAATAGTATTAACAAATTTTTAAAAAGTTTGTACAAATTCTTAAATATATTTAAAGAATATTATATATTTTTTGATTTACTAATTAAATTTATATTTTTATAATATTCTAATCTATTACAATTAATATAATTTATTTTTTAATATACTCTACAATTCTAAATACTAACAAAGACTTTTATAGATCTAAATATTCTAAAATAAAATTTTAACAAAACTACAATACCGAACACAATTTTTGTTTTTCAAACTTATTTGAATTTTTGCAAAAAAATATTTAGATAAATATTTTATACTTTTAAGCAACTATAGTTTTTTGCAAAATATATATTTTGTAATAGAAGTATTCGAAATTGAGTTTTTAATTAATTAATATTTAGTTAGCGTCTTCGAGCTATTTAATAGAACAAAAACAACAATATTAAATACAATAAAGATATACTTTTTCTATTTGTTTTTTTAGTTGCTCGAAGATAACAAAATATATTATAGTTAATTTATTGCTTAATTTGCAATATTGTATTTAAAAACAAAACTAATAATAACTATACGCTTTCTATATTTGCTATTAACTAATTTTCGAACAAATTATCAAATTATCTAAATAGTTTGTTGCTATAAATATATTAATCTAAAAAGAGATTAAACTTTGTATATAAACAAATTGTTGCAATTCGACAATTTAAATTAACAAAATTAGAGAGAATCTACTTGCAAAGTTTGTTTGCTTTCGAAAATTGTATTATCTTAATTTTTTGCTACTTTATTAAAGTTATATTGTTATAAATAACTTAATAATTATATATATTATAAAACAATAAACAAGTATAGCAAAAGCTAATTATATTAAGTTTTAACTATTAACAATATTTAAGAACTTCAATAAGCTACAAAATCTAACTTTAATCTATATGATTGTTCGAAAACTATTGTATTTTAATAAGAAAATCAATAGCAATTTGTTATTTGCAAATACTTGAAAAAATATTAAAGAATTTTTGTTCAAATTTTGTTTTTTTGATCGATATTGCAACTTGTAATCTATATTATATTTTTTGCTTTATTAAGTATTAAAAGATTCGAGAATTAACAAAAAAATTGTAAATTTTTTTTTTAAATTTCTAATTCTTTTTAATTTTTCGAACAAAATAACAAATTAGCATTTAGAAATATGCTAACTCTTAAGAGTTTCTAACAATAATTATACAACATGCAATATAATTTAATCGAAACTTATTTTGTGCGCATTGTTTATAAAAAAGTATTAATATATTGTATAACTTTTTACTTTAAATTGCATTATAGAAGAAATATTGTTAATTTCTTATCTTAATAATAAGTAAATAAACTATTACCAAATCTTATATAGATCTAATATTCAAATATTTCAATCTTAATTTAAAAAAACAAGATCGATATTCGAAACTTATAGCTATTAAAAAAAGAAAATAACAAGTATGTTTAGAATCTATTAACAAGAAGACAATTCAAAAAATTTTAATACTTAAATTTCGCAATTTTGGCGTATTAATACTGACGCGTCAATTATAACGCATCAATTATAGCGCGCCAATTATAGCGCGTTAATTTTGGCGCAAAGTATCTTGCAACAATAATCTAAGTATAAATTTAAAAATAGAGCAAAATATAATAAGACAATTAACAATCTAAAATCTAAGAATTACTATATATTACTCTACAAACAAAAACTATAATTAATAATTTATATATTAAAAAAAAAGCTTAATCTATAGAACAAATTAACTTGCACAATTGTATTAAACAAATATTGCTTTTATAATTCGAAAAAACAATAAATACTATATATATCGATTTTTTGTTAACAAAGATTGATTTTTGACTAGAGCAAAAATTGTATATTATTAAATTTAAATTAGCAATTAAATTACTAAAAAAATATAGAAAAAAATTTATTTGTTTTTTATCAAAATATTATTAAAAGATTTTTCGAGCACAAAATCTACAATTTAATTTTCTAAATATTTTAAAAACGCAAATAATTAATCAATTACAATTTAAGTAAACTTCAACAAAACAAAAAAGAGATTATAAATTTATTTTTTTAATATTATTCTATATTATAATACAATCTTTAAAAATATTAAAAATATAAACAATTAATTAATTACAATCGAAGTAAACTCTAACAAAGTAAATAATATAATTTTCGAAAATATTAAAAATGCAAACAATTAATTAGCTACAATTAAAGTAAACTCTAATAAAGTAAATAATACAATTTTCGAAAATATTAAAATTGCAAACAATTAATCAACTATAACTCAAATAAATTGCAACAAAATAAAGAAAAGATTGCAAAATTATTTTTTCGATATTATTCTCTATTAGAATACAATCTCTAAAAATAGAGATTGTCAATATAAAATAAATTAAGTAAATAAAGACAAGTTTGATATATACAATTAAACAATAGCAATACTATTATCTCGAAAATAATATATAATTGCTTTTTTTTTAAGTGTTAAAGACAATTTACAATACGCGTACTAAATAAAAAGCTTATTATATTACTTAAAATTCTTAAATTAACAATTATTTTGTAATATCTTAATTTTTCTTTATTGTTGCAACAATATTGAAGTTGCAAAAACAACTTTGTTTATTTAAGATAATTTCTATTGTACAAAATATTGCTTGCAAGATCTTTTATATTTTTGTTTTTTATTTTTTTTATTAACAATTATTTCTTTTTAATACTTTTGCTTGTAGATAATTGTTATATAATAGAATAATATCTTATTTTGTTATTTGTATATATCTTTGAAATACAAGTATATAAAATACAAAATTAATCAAAAATTTAATAAAAAAATAAAACAACAATTCTTATCTAATTTCAACTCTAATATCTTAACAAAAAAAAAGTAAAAAAAAGTAATATTGTTTAATTTAATATTTCTTTCTAAATTGCTTTGTAATTGTAAACAAAGATTGTTTAATCTTAATTAAAAGATTTAATTTATTAACTTTCTTATTTTTGTTTTTAAAATCTTCGATTTTTGTATTATACAAAAAGTATTTAATCTTGTTATATTGCTCTTTGTTCTATTTAATTGTTTATAAATTATTTTTAATATTTTAATACTAATTGAGATAAAATTGTAAAGAACTTTTTGTTTGTTAATTTTAATATTGTTTTTCTTAAAAGTTTCTAAACTTACTAGATTAAAAAAGCACAACTTAACTAAATATTAATATACTTTTTGTTAGATTGCAAAATCTTTTCTTTAATATACTATAAGTCGATTTTGTTATTAAAAATATTGCAACAATCTTTATTAATAGCATTCTTAATTATAATAATTAACATAAGATTTGCTATTAATTTGTCGAAAGTCAACTTCTTTAATTGCAAAATAAAAGTAATTAAAGTTGTTTATTTGTTTTGCTTGTAAATAGATTTAATACTATTAATAGCAATTAAATTTAAAAACTTATTAAAAATTCTAAATCTTAAAAATCGATAAAATAAAATCTAACTTATATCGACTTAAACTATTGTAAATAAGATAATCGAATCTAGAAATCTACAAAACTAAACACTTATTTATATAAATTTTGAAATTTTAAACATACAAACTATATTGACAGCTTTGTCTTTTTATTGATTTCGAGTTAACAATTTTGTCTTTGTACAAAGTATTTTTGACAATTCGATTTTAAGTTAGTAGTTTTGTCTTCGTATAAAGTATTTTCAACAATTTGATTTCGAGTTGACAGCTTTGTCTTCTCGACTATTTAATTTCGAGTCGACAGTTTTGTTTTCGCGTAGAATATCTTCAACAATTCGATTCCGAGTCGACAGCTTCGTCTTCGCGTAGAGTATCTTCGACAATCCAATTCCGAGTCGAAAGCTTTGTTTTCGTATATCGAGAATCTAAAAATAATATAATTTGTATTTCGAACCAAATCGCAGAAACTAAAAGCAGCGAGAAGCTTATTTAGAGACTAAACTTAGAAAAGAAAACTCTATCAAGTAAATTACAAAAATTAATACAACTATTTTTTTATCTATACTAAAATTATACTAGATCTATATTTAGTTAATATAATTATTGCAAAAACTATTGCTATATCTATAACTAAGAAAGACAAAGATTAGAAAACTCTTTATTGTATATATTAAATATATACTAAGTATAAATTAGAACAAATTAAAAACAAAAAGTTTTCGAAATTATTTAACTAAATTTTAGACTTAATATATACTATATATAATATTTTGATTTGTCTCGATTAATTGTGTGTTTTCGATTGTATCTAGTATATACAATATAGATAATTAAATATTTGTTTTTTCGATTTCGATTTAACAAAATAAATTAATATTTATTATATATTTTATTTTTATATAATTGCTACAACAACTATATTTTGATAGAAATTTTTTTTTTGCAAATTAATTTAAAATAAAGTACAATCTATATCTAATATAAAATCTCTTTATATTTTCTCTAATTTTAAATTAAGATTTTTCTTTTAATTATATTTAAATATATATTAAGTTTGTATCTTGTCTATATTTGCTATATATTTATTCTATTTACTATTTTAATCTTGTATTTACTTTTTTTATTTTAAATACTATTTTTTATAAAATAAAGCTAAACAAGCAATTATAATAGTTTGTCGCGTTATTGTATTTGTTAGTTTTACAAATAATACAAATATCTTGTATATAATTTTGCTTTTAATTGTTTTTTTTTAATTTCGAATCTTTTAATAAAGTAATAAATCTTTTTTTAAATTAATATTTAATCGATATATATTAGATCTATATATAGTTTTTCGAATTTAAACAAAAGCTTTTAAACTATTGATATTATATAATATTTGTAAAACAAAGATATAAATTTATAAGCTAGTTTATTTTTGTTGTTATTTTAATTGCTTAATAGATATTGTTAATTTACTTGTAATAAAATTATATTTAAGATATTTTTTGTATTGTTAGTAATATCGAATTTTTTTAATTTAACAATTTTTTTTGTTAGTTTTTTCTTTTTTTTTGTAGAAGTTTGTTATATTTTTAATATATATATTGTATATATTGTTTTTGCACTTAATTTTTAATTTAATATTTCAATAATATTGCTTTGTATTTTCTGCTTAATTTTAATATATTGTTTATAAAACTTAAATTTGATTTATATTTATTCGAGCTAAACAACAATATATATTAAGTTAATATTTGATATTTGTTTTTTCTAAATAGTATTTCTATATATTGTTATATTTAAAAAAAAATTAGAATTTTTATCAAATATATATTGAGTCGATATTTGATATTTGTTTTTTCTAAATAGTATCTCTATATATTGTTATATTAAAAAAGATATTTTAGAATCTTTATTTAATATATATTGAGTCGATATTTAACATTTGTCTTTTCTAAATAGTATCTTTATATATTGCTATATTAAAGAAGATGTTTTAGAATCTTTATCTAATATATATTAAGTTAATACTTAATATTAATTTTTTATTAAATAAGTAGTTCTTAAATTGTAGTTTTAAAATATATAAAAAATCTTGCTATTAAATTTAAATACTATATTTGTGTCAAATTTATACTTAGAATTAAGTCTATTAAAAAAAAGTATTATATAAGAATTTTTTAAATTAAAAAAAAGATATAGATATTGTCGACAATATTTTGCAACTCTTTAATCTTTTTTATCTATAATTTAATTAATTATTAAGTTAAATTAAATATAAACTAATTGTATATATCTTTTTTAATTAGTTAAGCAATAATACAATTAAATTTATTGCAATTGCGTCAAGTAAATAAAACATTTTTTTTGTTTCGAAATTGTTCTTTTCAAATATCTTAATAATATATTTTCTTATTTTAATATATAATTAGTATAAATATAGCTTAGAACAAATATAGATTCTATCTAAATATAAAAACAAGTAATAATAACTTATGTTTTGCGAATTTATTTTTTGAACAAAATAATTGCTTTTTTCTATATTAGTATAATTGCAAGTTAGTATCTATTAATACAAAGAAATCTTTAATTTCTCTTTATATAGTTTGACAAAAAAAAAATTTTCGATATTTAATCTATATCTTAAGCTTAAAATATAATATATTTATATTGTCTATATATTGTAGTAATTTGTTAAAAATCTCGATTCTTTAAAGTTAATTAATAAAATAAGTTGTTAAATAATT
>JAABUL010007941.1_pt1 | contig 11090 bp, 12 predicted proteins | sample 5559151 | NCBI WGS metagenome assembly JAABUL01 (sample SAMN10711876, study PRJNA513368) | rock metagenome | isolation source: Antarctica rocks | place: Antarctica: Victoria Land, Pudding Butte sud | reverse complement strand
AACCCCCCGAGCTAAACCAGCTGGGTTTAGCTTGCTTATATAATATAAAACCAATAAACAAACATGAATAAACCGCTAAGAGGTATTAAACACGTTTATTGTAGAATAAACGGTTTTTTCCTGACCCCTACCTGGAAGTCGTATGACTCTGTAGATTGTAAGCTTGGCTGCGTTAGGGCTTGGCAAATCCAGCGCTAACCTGTTCGAGGTTAAGCTGTCACATGGCTGGCCTCTGGAACTGTGACTGACAATCTGCAGAGCTCGGAGAAAAGTTTTCCGTTACCGGGCACGTGACGGGCAACAATATGTCTGTCGTTGCCTGAAGGAGCGGAGCGCATACTTAGACTTTACTCCACGCTCCAGCCTGTAGGCGGAAGGACCGAGTATGACTCACGTCTACCTTACGGATGAATGGTCATAGAGGGCGGCACCTGCTGTCCATAAGCTTCCCAGAAATAACAGCAGAAGCGACGACAGAACTATGGCTCCCTTAGAGATCACCTTGGAAGGCAGCTCTATCATTTCCCGAGATGCCGAGAGAGCAATTCTCCTCGTCAACGTATCTTCCGAAGGCACCTCTCAAGAAGCCGTGTCCGAGGATGTAACCTCAACTTCCAATAAGCTCGTGAAGATATTCAAAGAACTTGCTCCTAAAGATGAAGATGGTAACGCCACCCCCGATGCGCCTGTTACCGTTTTCTCCATCACTTCCTCGAATACTAGGTCATGGATCCCTTCAGCTTCACGGAACAACGAGAATGTGCAACTTCCGCGCCAGTTCGAAGCGAGCACAGACTTTAATGTGATTTTCCGGGATTTTGAGAAGCTCAGCGAAGTTACCAGTACTCTGTTCAAAATGCCCCACACTACCGTCGAGAATACCGAGTACATACTCACCGACCGAACAAAGGAAGACCTAGGATCTGAGTCTCGCAAGGCTGCTTTGCGTGATGCTATCCAAAAGGCTCACGATTATGCTGAGGTCGTAGGGAAGAATGTCATGGCAGTCGAGATCAAGGATCAAGGGTCTTCGTCAGGTGGAAGGACGAAACAGACGGCCAGGCGCAACAATTACAAGACATCGCCATCACATGTGGATGGACTCTCTGTAGAACCAGAGGATGTGGAGCTAAAATCGTCGGTTGAGGTGAAATTTGTCGCAGAGTGATGGCAAGCACACTTGAGCTGTAACCTTGATTACCCTGGCTTTCAATGGTAGGCAGACCCTTCTTCAACCCTCTTGACACTGATACAAATCATTATCAAATTAGTTACCTCACGGTTCTCGAATCTTCGGTGTAGGGAGACTTTCAATGGGATGACGTGAGACGTGAATCGACTCGATAGCTTGACTTATTGACGTTCTGGCGGGTTAACGACTTATGGTTTCGCTGTTCGTTCAGGTTTCTTATGTCAATTGTCGATACTAATTTACGATTCAACGATCATCTCAACGGCCATGATTCGGTAGCTTGGTTTGGATCAGATTTCGAGCAAGCCACTCGCGAATGATTTAATACTTCCTCCCATCAGTCCCAATTACTTAGCTTGCTCATCGCTCCACTTCTCTCTAATACCTCTCTCTTCCCTCAAAAAGTCTCTTTGCTCCTCTCTACTCCGTTTCAAATCTACACCCCATGCCAATAACGCAAAGCTTGCCAAACTCAGACCGAACAGGAAATAGAACGGCGTTGAGTTATTCAGACCAGGTGATGCATCGATGACCGCACTCGAGACCAAAGGACCTATGAAAGACGATGTCTTGCCGATGATGGAAAAGAGCGAGAAGAACAAGAATTCTTTGCCGCGGGGTGTAACTTCTGATATCATTATTTGCGAGTATGAATACCAAGGGCAAACAAAAAGGCCATAGAAAGTCTGATAGAGCCAGCTATGCGGAACATGTAAGCCGGAGAAAGAAGGGTGAAAGGACAAGATAGCTTACAATTCCCAAACGTGGTGAAAGCCAAAATTTTGCGACCAGATGCCTATCATACCCCAACCGTCCCTGTCATCTCAACTGTAAGTCTGCTAGCAGGATCAAAATGACAGAGACTTACAGCAAGATGATACCGATCATGACTGCATTGAACATGAGCTTTGTTCCAATACGGAAACGCTGCTGGATCCACCAGAAACTGTAGATACCAATGGCTTGGGCACCAATACCAAGGAGAAGGAGGTAGGTCAAGGTGAGAGTGTCATACGACACGACAGTGTTTTGAAGTGTAGCGACTACAGTGACGGTGGTGTTGAGCGAGTCGCCCAGGAGGAAGTAGCCTGTTGATCCTGTTAGTTTTTTTCGCCCATCAATGAGAACCGTATTCGATTACCTATAAGATACAACAAACTCTGCTTCAATCGCCAAATTTGTGTAATGGCTCGGTACAATTGCCAGACGCCCACCGTGATTCTACATCCAAAATTAGCATGACGCAATTACGAGTCCTGGGATACTTACATGTTCATATGAGGAGGCACAGGTTGGCCCGGTCGGCGCTTCTCTAGAGCAAACCACGGAAGCGCCAATAGCAGCCATATACCGGTAGCAAAGGCAATCAAAACACTCAATCCCCAGTTGTTCTTATCCTGACTAGCCCTAACATTCACGCCATACAGCACTCCCACAATGACGGCCAAAATGACGATTTCGCCACAAGTCTGAACATAGAACGCCATGTTTGACAGCCGACTCCGCTGCATCATGTCTGCGAAATCATATTCGTCGCGCGTAATAGTGCCATGATTATACTGCTCGGCTTTCGCTCTCAGTCGCGGTGTGTTACGCGCGAGGCCAGGGAAAGCAGCAGTCCAGAATGTTAGGGTTGTCTGATACGCAATTACTGCAGACGTTCAGCTTCCGGTCAGGAACACAACCTCGACAAATACTCACATCCAACTATATACAACCCCGTCGCGACCTCCCACTTATTCGCCGTATGTACACCCAACCACCCGAATCCAATCGCAAAAGCCACAATTGAAAACACAATCAAAATATTCGGCCTCGACCGTCCAAAATCTATCTTAATCAGCCCTCATCCCCCCCTAATCAACCCCCCCCCCAGACCCACCAGCATAACTGCCCACCACCAAAAACAGCACAACCTGAATAGCAACACAATACTATTAATCGTCCTGCCCCTCCCCGCAAACCGCAGCACCCCACCATCACCCGCTGCCTGAGAAAGCAGGTTCTGGAATGCTGTGGGCGCGAAGTTGAACAGGGTCAGGCCGTTGTTGCCAGTGTAGTAGGCGTAGTAAGCCCAGATTTCCCAGCGCGTGGTCTCGTATTTGGGGTCGAATTGGTCGGGGGCGACGGGGCGCTCTTCGGTGGTGCCGGAGAGACCTCCTTTGATAGGATCTTCTGCCAAAGGGAGGGGGAGGATGCCTGGGTCGTTGGCCGCCATTGTTGAGGAAGTCTAACGGCGAGAGCCTAGTCGGCGCTGGTGTCTGAGGACGTCGACCATTCCTGAGCTGTAACTTGAACAGCCAGCCATAGCTCAATGGAAATCTTAAGTGCCGGTGGGGCAGCCGTTGCGATATGATGCTGTGTGGGGTGATAAGGCGATATGATAAGGCGATAAGATAAGGAACCCCTAAACTCCGGGGGAGGCTGTTACCATGTGACTAGGGTACGAATAAAACCGCTTTTTCTACAAAAAACGTGTTTAAAACCTCTTAGCGGCTTTTTACTACGCTTTTAATTATGTAAGCATACAAGGGCCACTGATTGGAGGATGACCTTGCTGCCGTCACGTCGCTGTCACCTCCAGGCTTCAGCTACAGGCATTTTGACATCCTCCATAGCTCAATGCCGCCGCAACGAGGTGATAGACCAGTCAATCAGACTGTTGCTAGTAACTATCAGCAGGTAATCGTACCAGGAAGACAAAATACCGTGCAATGCCTACACTGTCACCGGCAGATGGCCAAAGGAGCTTCTCGTCAGCAGAGTCATCTGAATCAATGCAATACATATCAGACGAGAGTCATCAATCAACCTTCATCTCACGCTTCAGCTCAGAAGTATTTGAATAGCATCGACGGCTAGGTGCTTTTGAAGCTTCCTTTACATGATGAAGGGGTCAACCGGTCAACCTGCAGGCAAATTTACCCCCTCTATTAATTTGCTACTATAAATATAACCCCTGTGTTTAAAACCTCCATCAAAAAGCATGTTTAAAACATGCTTTGAGCTAGCCTAAAGGAGTTAGTCAAAAAACATGTTTTAAACAGATTCGCACCCTACATGTGACGTACCTAACAACACGTGTTTTTGGAACGTCTCTTACTTTCTTTTCTCTGCACCTCAACCACGAGAACCCAATAATGGTGTAGTCTTTGAACCAAAGAGATCATGGGCGTTCTCAAGATCTATCTAGGTCGCTAACATTGCAGCTATATCACAGCGTATACTCCAGAGCTTGCACTCCATAGCCAGCGTCCCGAAAGAATGGTCGAGACTTCTTTCTTCAAACGATGCAAATCACGTGTACAATTATGAATGCGGATTCAGCAAGGACTACCTTGGAATTTTGACTGGTGATTTGTGCAGCTTACAAATTCCTAGCTGATAGCTGAGGGACTATCTGGATCTACAGTAGGAAATGCCTTGACCGATTCCCTGTTCCGGTTCCTGTTTCTTCAATGGATATTGAATGAACTACTCTTGACCTAAAATACCTATGTATTTGACTATTAAGCTACCATCGCTCCATGGTTCAAGATTTAGATTTCATTGACTTTCTAGGTTCGCTCTTACGAGTAGTACGCTCGAGTGCTACACTGTCGAAACATTTGATCTATCTTTGCAATGCTTCTTTTGGCACAGCTGCTAGACAAACAATAAACTTGGTATGGAAAAGTATGCTCATTATTGGGCTGGCGTTCAACAGGCCGAGGAATCGACTCTTCTAATTACCAAATAAGGCCCGCCTATCGTTGAACCATTGGATCCCCTGGTTCCGAAAATCGTCCTTCTCGATATGCAGGTTCAACACGTTATCCAATGTCCCATTGAATACAAAGTTACTCGGGCTTTCGTCATAACTCGGCCATCGCGGCACCCAGCTCAGGCCATGGCGATTCGGGCTTCCCGTCGCTGCAAAACTCACCCAAGTCGCCTGCATTGCATAGCTAACCTTTTGCATGGCCGTCACGTTCGGCAGTGGCGGGTATGGTGTGGGACTGATATAAGGTATGCGGAATTCGTAGCTCAATTCCGAGCCGTGCTGAGCAAATCCGGGTCCCAAACCTGGCGTTACGACGAGGGGGAAACGTGAGGGGTCAGTATCGAAGCGGAAAGAGTACGCTTGGTGTCCAGATGCAGCTTTCCAGTGCGCAGCGGTAAAGCGTCTGCCGGCCATGAATATCCAATCTCCAACTATTGCGTAGGCGCGCCGAGTCTGGGTGCCGGACGCGAGTCCAACTGCGGCCGTCAGACCTACCCAGTCAATTGATAGTGGCTGCGAGTATGGCGGCGCTGGGGCATCTATGGGATAAAGATCAAGTAACTCCTGCGCCTCTGTGGCATTGATTTTTATGCCACCCTGCAGAATGGCGGAAAGCTGTGCTTCGGTATTTACGGGAAATTGGGCAAAGGATATGCCTTCGTCGGAGTTGCAGCCTGTGATTATGGGGACCCGAGCGACTAGGCCCTGCTGGAATTGGGTCAAAGCAGTGTCCCGAATAATGTCGCCGTCGACCTGTGGCTCGAAGACTTGCCCCTCGTTCTGGCCAAAGAGCGTGGCGTTCAGTTTCTCAAAGGGCACTGGTTCTCGTCAGTTGCCGCTCAACTCTTAAGCCGCCGGAAGGACTATACTCACGATCTCTCAAGCACTGCAATGTATCAATCGCTCTGCCACACCCCGTCGCATTGGTTATATTGTTATATATCACCTGCGCTGCACCAACATCTGGCGCTAACCTCGGAAAACTTGTCCCACTCGCCATAATGGCTCCGTGGAAGAGTCCTCTATTATTCCCTCCATATGCCTGAAGCAAGTCGCTTACTGAAAACGCGCCCGCCGACTCACCCCAAATCGTCACTTTATAAGGGTCTCCTCCGAAGCCTTCAATATTCTCATGGATCCACTCCAATGCTTTCCATTGGTCGCGGATGCCGAGATTCGTGATTCCTTGCGCGCGCACTTGGTCAGAGTCGAGGAAGCCGAAACCGGAAAGGCGATAGTTGATCGATACAACGATGACTGGATGGTTTATCTGTATTGAAGTTTGCACGATATAACTTGTATTGAACTCCGGATCCCGATTCGTGCCTTGCCTGAAGCCACCCCCGTATATCCAAACCATCACAGGCATATCACTTCCTGATTTTGTATCGTTGGGTCTCACGACATTCAGGTTCAAACAATCTTCGCCTACGGGCCAGTTTTCGCGCGGGTTGGTTCCGAATCCAGCGCATACGATCCCGAATTCTGTTGCGGGTTTGGGCGAGCTCCATGTGGAAGTCAAAGAGTCGGCGACTTCATAACGGCGGGCATGTGCAAAGGGTATGCCCAGGAAGATCTCCTGTGATAGCTGAGGAAGAGATGTTCCTATATCTACAAGACGAGACTCAGTGTTTCGCGGTGCTAGAAACATCGTGCTTCTGGGAAACTTACATGTGCCGTTCCTGGTATGCGCACTCGGCCCTGGAGAGAACTTTTCATATGCAGTGGGCGTTGCAAACACATAGGCCGCTGCCACCAGTAGCAACGATGGGGAGAAATACATTATAAAGAAAAATGATCCGAACACAGACAACAGGATCCTGGAAAAATTGCGCTTGGGAACTTCCAGAGCTCATATCTAAAAATTCTTGGAGCTTTCATCAGAAACCCCAGCAAACGTCGTACCGATGCTACCGTCCCTTTTCCCCTAAGCTTCATTGGGTATATGAGGCCGAATAATCCCTCCAGTCAGCGGGGAAACACGAGGTGAAGTGCGTACACAAGATCTGAGACCATGAAATCCGCAATATAGCCTTATCGTTCCGAATCGATTTTACACGAGTGAACCAATGGATGGAGTCGAGTTGCAGCGGTTTGTAATAGAGCAAATCTTTTGCAATACGGATTAATGCAAGGCACATGGACCCATGACAGCGACTCAGTGAGACGGGGAGCGTCGGCGAACAACCCTACATTACTAATCAAACCCGGCTACCTGCTTCGGGAATGGTGGCGTGGAAGACTGGTTAGGTGAGGGGGAGGAATGTTTGAATCACAAAATGGCCTTAACTTCTATTGCTTGAGCTACATGGCCATCATCCTACACAGACCAAAACTTTTCGGCGAGTCAGCCTTTGTTCAAGTCTTAAGGATGCTTGGACTCCTACTACTATGCCAGGATACTTTGATCCGTCGTCTGAGAACAGTTTAAAAGCATACACCGTTCGTGAAAAGAGGATACTCAAAGACGCCCTTCGTGAGATATCCCCTCACTTATTCCCCTTCCATCACCAGCACTTAATATTGTTATCATTTGGTCAACTCAGAGTAGCATTTCAACAATCTCTACTACGGGCTAGAAAATCAAATTTCCGTGAACCAAGCAGCAACAGCAATATGAGCACCGCCTTTCCAACGGTCCAGCAAGTCCTACCTACGGTTAAGTAGTTGGATATTCTTTACAAATTAGCACATAAAGGCCAAATGTACACTTATTCCTCAAACCTTTTCATACATTGCTACTAATACCATCTGTCGACTCTCCATTCTGATATCCTCTTCGTAAACTATATGTTCCTTCTTACTGTATCCTATCTATCCCCTCTCGATTTCTTTCTACCGTGTAGACTGTAATCTTCGTATCTACAAGATGTAGCCACTTACCGCCCTTTTATCTCTACACCCAATTTATTCCAACCTCAAAACAAAAAGAGTTTAAGAACAACATTCGATCACTCGCAACGGACCGAGATCACACACTCTGCCCACTCATTAAATTCATCAACCTGAAGTTGACTCGGATAACATACGTTAACACAAGAACCTTTTGGCGGGGATGAGTTCGAATCCTATAAAAAAAAAGGGGGGGCCATTAGCCGTACGCGATCTTTCTACACATATACACCACCTTCTCAGTCGAACGTGCTGGGGCGAAGATGGCGAGCCTAGAGCGATTTCTCAAGAGAAAATGAAACGGAACTTTTGTCGCGCTGTGCCAAGTCCATGTCCAAGCGGTTTTGTTTTTAAAGATCGTTAGCCCAAATGATTGAAAATCTCGAACAAAATTCAAATGGACGAGCGACGACGGAGCAGTGCACGAATCAGCGTTTCCTTGTAATCTAGCACATGTTTCTTCCAAACGAGACCCGAATTACGGTGATATGTAACCACAGCCTCCCAAAAAATCCCACAGATTTCCACCCCAGAGCCGCTCTCGAAATCACAAGTCTCTATACTGTTCTCCTTTGGCCCCCCTCCTCGTTGCGCAAAGCCGTTCGTACTACCACGCCAGAACCTCTCGGAAACGTGTTGATCGAGGCTTGTAATGTTTTGATTTGACGAAGCTGGCTGGCTTGGATCAAAGCGATGATAGAGGACAGTTGGCCAGTCAAGAGGATGGTTGGAGTTCTCGAGAAAAGGGGTTGTGGGGTTGAGACCTTGCGAGTCTACTGGTAATCGCATGCATGCGATTCCTTTACGCACAGCTTGTACCGTCTGTATTCAAGTCAGATACCTTCGGCAGCAAAGAACTTGGGGGAATTGAGCAAACTTCCCGCGAAGAATCGAAACCGTTATTGTCAAAAGATACTTTTTTGTCCAGATTACCAGGACCGGACCAAAAATTTAAGAATAAGCAATCAGGGACAGAACGGTACGATAGACGAGCTTTTTACTTTCTCCCTCATGACCCCAGCCTGTCTCCAACCCCAACACCAACCTCCCCATACCAAACCTCCTCCGCCCTCATCTTCTCCTCCCAAACCTCCTCCACAATATTCTCTTCCCCCATCTCCCACCTCTCATCCCCCCACGCCATATATACCGGATACCTCGCCGCCAAATTCTCCATTCCAGCCTTCCTTGTATCCCAACCGGAGCGTTGGCAGCCGGGCTCTCCCAGCACCCGAAACCAAGCTCGAGATCCCAGTCCGGTCTGTACGCGGGTGAGCTTTTGTCCTGGAGGTCTTGCTTGTCGATGGTGCCGACGGGCTTAACTGGGTAGGGGGGTTTGGTTCCGGGGTCGGTGAGGGTGGGTGGTATGGCCAGCACCACTACTACGGCCATAACCCCCGCCGCCGCGGCCGCTGCTTTGGTTGTTGAGACGTTTCTGAGCAAGGGAAACGCCACTACCACCGCACCCTCGTACCACGCCTCCACCACGACCCGCCGTGCGTTCTTGGTCGCTGATATTCCCACCGCGGATGCCGCGTCCGTGTTATTGCAGACTGTCTTGAGCCCCTAGACGATGAATATTTCCACCACGGCTATCTCCTCCAATTCCACTTCACTCCGTTCCTCGCTGCTGCTGCTGCTGCTGATATCCTTGCTGGCCGTCACGATGCGGGATCCGCTGTTTGCGCTCCTCTTGCTGTCGACCCATCTTGTCCCGCTAGATGCTGGGGTATCTCCAACGTGGCTACCTTCCCCAACTCGACTCTGGCCCCTTCCTCGCTGCTGCTACTGCTGCTGATTACCCCCCCACTGGCCATCACGATCCACCCGTCTGCTCGTTGAACCTTTACGACACACTCTCACAACCTGAAACCAAAGAAAGCTCCGTGCGAATGTTTCAGGAAAGCAGGAAAGCAAGAAAAGACCCAGAAGCTTGATATATTAGCTTTGCAAACTCCCTTACCCACAATTCCCTAGCACTTCCTTCTTGTAAGACAAAGAAGAAGAAAAACTCGATCTCATAATACACCCTAGCAAATCAGACCTATCCACACAAAACAAACAACCACGGGTAGTGGCTTGATGCGCGTTGCCCCTTTTTCACGTTGTGTTTTGTCATAATCTGTGTGGTGGCATACCTAGTAAATAGATTTATTCAGCAGTGGGTGCAAGAAGTCGTGGTACAATAACCGGCTTTGCCGAGACAACTATTCGCCGCTTGTTGTACCACGAATTTCTGCACTCACTGGTGATTGGCGTGGGTGCTTGTGGTGATGGATAGTGAGAGTTTTCTAGAAAGAGAATAAAAACCGAAGGGATTGAGAGTGGCACACCCCATGTTCCTCCCTCCCAACCATACCAAATTTCGTTTTTCTTATTTCGTTGACATCTTCGGTGTGAAGCGGGGGTTGTTCTGGTGTGCTATGGCACGCAAATAGTATCCACGCCATCCACGCCATCCCCACCATCCCCCCGAAATCCACACCACCCCCAACCCCACCCCCCAACTCCCCAAACCCTCTCCTCCAGCTCTGCGAGTCAATAATTTTCTAGCTTTCCAACATCCCAAGCGGAGAGATGGCGACGGGAAAGCCGGGGTACTGTGGAGGGGTGTGCCCAAAAAAAAAAAAAAAAAAAGGGGGGGGGGGGGATTTTGAGATGGAGCATTCCAAAACGGGCCAATGGTGGGGTTTTAAGAAAAATCGCTGCATTTGCTTGTGTGGGACTTTTGGGAGGGGCCGGGAAGGGGGCAGAGGTCGCGCGGATGGTGGGGAAAGGTGTTTGCGGGCAGAGGTCATTTTTGGAATGGGATGGGAGAATCTTGCGGGGAAGGGGGGTGTTGGTTTTTTTGGGGGGGGTCTTGACCAGAGATTGTTGGATTATCCAAAACGAGACCATTATTTAATCAATCCCGTGACAAACGATCTATCCTTTTATAATTTCAAGCGCCACGAAACCCACTTTTAGCAGTGTCTCCCGGCCCACCTCCCCCCAACCGGCCCAATGTCTAATAATCTTTCTGAGCCCCAGCCAGCCGGTCGTGCTCGTCGATGTCGCTGGGGGTTGTTAGCCTGGGGTTTTCTATGTGCGGAGGGTAGATGAGAGGAATCTAGGTTGTTGACGGAGAGGGGTGGAAGGACGTACGTTGCCTCCCAGGGATAACATATCCAGACATCGCCGACGGTTTTGGCGGCGATGTAGCGGTTGTCGTCGATCATGTCGGTGGGGAGTTGGCCTTTTTTT
>JAABUL010007938.1_pt1 | contig 11094 bp, 15 predicted proteins | sample 5559151 | NCBI WGS metagenome assembly JAABUL01 (sample SAMN10711876, study PRJNA513368) | rock metagenome | isolation source: Antarctica rocks | place: Antarctica: Victoria Land, Pudding Butte sud | reverse complement strand
CCCTCGATCCTCTCGACAACGCTGAATTCAGGGCGTGGCAGGAATGCCCAGATCCAAAGTCGAGGGTATTGCGAAGACAGGGATGCGATCGCTGTGGAAGTCGAGATCACCTCGATAATGCATGTGTTTAGCTTCTCCTGTGTGACCTTAGCTAATCGTCCTTGCAGAGTTGCCCATCCTTGTGGCGCATCTATTCCTACCGATCACAAGAAGATCGCCGAGCGGTGCAGGACGAGAAAGCCAGTGCGGAGGGATGGACGCAGGAAGCGATCGGCGGAGGCGTGGAGGAGGAGTGGTGCTACAATTGCGCCGAAGAGGGGCATCTCGGAGATGTAAGTCGCTTACGATATCTCACTATTCATGTTGAGCTTTTCACAGGATTGTCAACAACGTCGCCGCTCCCTCGCTCGTCTTTTCGTCCCTTCTGCATTCTCCATCGCCATGTCCACCTTGGGACCGTACGCCGACGCCGGACCATCGCGATCGACGGCTCCCGCCACGCATGCGAGGTGGAACGACGATGGCGAGCTGCCATACATGACCCCGGCATTCGAAGGGGCCATGGCAGGGAGGAAGAGTCGAGATAAGGCGAAGCGGCGGATGATGGAGAGCGACCGCAGGGGCCAGGACGATGAGGAGGATTGGTTTGGCGGCTCGCAGCGGAAGAACGGTATCTCGATCCGCGGAAGGGGCTCCGGGAGGGGAACTCCAATTCAGAGACGGCCGTGGCCATCCGACCATGGACCTGGGCTCAAGAGCAATCCGTCTTCCCAGCGCGATCATCTCCCCTTCTCTCACTCCCACCTCATGTCGCCCGCTCCAGCATCTGCGCCCGCCAAAGGTATCGCCTTCGGCAAGCTCACCCTACCCGTCGACTCACCGACAATCGGGAAAGGCAGAAAGCCAGCCAATCCTGCACTGGCAATGGTCAATCGTATCACCAGCAGCGCTTCAGCAAGCAGGAACGCAAGCCAACCTAATGCATCCTCGGGAAGTCCTACCCCTGGGTCATCTCGGTCGAAGAAACGGCGAAAGAGATGCGAAGAGCACGGACGAGACTGGGAGGGCGAATGGCGGGCCAGTGGTCAGGGTGGTGGACCGGTCATGGGGTGGGGAAAGGATATTAATTGGGAGGAACGGAAGGTGAAGAAGGAGGCTGCGAAGGTTGCGGGGCAGAGGTATACGGGAGGCTACTAGGTCAGAGTACCATGTGACGCCTGACTTCCGGACGATCAGGCGGACCTGTGCCGACCTTTGAATACTGATGTTCATCTAGCAAAGAATACAGATCAACCAAACAAGTCGTATCAAATGTCAAGCATCCTTTGGACTACCACTATCATGCGCTTCAAAGAAGAAGCATAATACACTATCTTGTGCTGCCTTGGGCGGACTGATGTCGAAACGGCTTCTTTAGCCATGCATGAACACACTCTACCAATCAAGTAGTGACAGATAACAAGCAATCTAACCAAAATGATACAACTAATCGCAGAAGAGCGTCCCTCTATGACAACTGGATCTCAGAATTGTCTACGCCGTGGAGTTCGGCCGTGGTAGCAATTGATTCTTCATTCACCGACCCAATACTCATCAATCGGCAGGGTGAACCAATTTAGCGCCTTCTTCTCACCGCTCTCTTGCGAGGCGGACTTCCCGCTCGACGTGGGTGAGGAGTTCGGGGTCCAAGATGGATGCTTTGCTGAAGGGTTCCATGAGTAATTTCAGGTCGATTTTACGTTGTTTGGCTTCGGTGACCAACAGGGCTCGGCGAACGGCGATGGCTTTTGAAAGGTGGGGCTGGCGGAAGTTCTCTTGGTGGTCTGTGATGTATCAGAGATGGACAGCGGATAAGGAGGATGTACTCACAGCCTTCGCGGATGAGAGTGGAGCTTCTGACCTGGTTACCACATCGAGTTCCGTCTGCATTCACCTGAGCGGCTTAATCAGCTACAACGTCCTCTATAGAGTGGTACAACTCACAGCCGTGCACGCATGCTGATGAGACGAAAGCAACAATTGGAATGTCAATTGAAGTCACGAAGCCCGACAGACCACCGGAAAGCAGCAGCAACCTACTCACCTGCGAGCAGAACATAGTTCCTTCCGCTTGTAGACGAGAGCAATCACCAAATGGCCGAATACAGCACTGCAAACCACACCGATGAGCTCAAGTCAGGTGGCGACATGCGTCAAGGAGCTGATGCGTGGACTCACGAGGTGCGCGATCCAAGCATCACAGTCAGTCAGACAAAACGAGGCACACGGCGAGGGCCCCGTTTCCTATCAGTCGATGAAGCGGTGATAGGCATCAGCAAGGGTTGAGAGACTGGGTTTAGGGAGAGAGCGGCGCCCGGATCTGCGGTAACGACAAGGGCGATTTCGACCGGCAGAGCATGGGGAGGGAGGTACGCTGGGGGGCTAGGTTCGGTGATATTGGGGCTGCTTGCCCATGGTCGCGACAAGCGCATGTTGACTTCGTTGAAAGGGTGACAGAGATGTGTGTGGAGGTTTGTTTGGTTCCTATGCTGGTGAGTTGATGGGAATCCCGTTGTTTCGGTATTGAACTTGCCCTGGTCGAGGACAAAGGAACAATGAGAAAGGACAGGGGGACTTGTCGGAAAGGGTAGGGTTTATTCCCTGGGAAAGGAGCGTGAGAATCCCGATGTGAGACGATTGAATGCCGATGAATTCGATTGCTGTGTCGCCGATGAATCAACCGCTTGATGGGGGAAGATAAGCACGTTGAGGAGGCTGAAGGTACCTGGTTTCGGAAATTGCGCCGGACCTTGACTTTGCAGATTGATGGGGAAAGGTCGAGAAGAAGACTTCCCAGTTTGCATTATTCAGGTAAGCCCATTAGATGTCATGCATGAGAGAGGTTTCACTGTTCTCACCGGGTCAATATCAGTATTGGGGCTGTATGCAGGCCGTGCAGGTCATACATAGACATTTGCGGACGGTGCTCGGCGTGCGAACCCCCTTCTTTCGGAGGGAGAGGCAGCCGAGGATGGTGATGTGTCAGGAACTGAAAACTCAGGTGATATTGCTTCTCTGACGACTACACGCGACCCGAAGTCAGCACGACATCGCTCTGCTCGCCTCAAAGGCACAGGGAAACCATTTACTCTCAGCCCACTCGTCGGCAGCGTTCCTCTCCTCCTCCACCGGATCCTTCCGTCTCTTTTTCCTCCCAAACAGCGCCTCAACCCATCCTACATCCGCCGTATCCCTCCATTCCACGAATTTATCCCTCGTCAAGCCCGTCCTCTCCCTCAGCCCCACCATCTCCATATCCCTCCTCATCTCCTCTTCACCGAGCTCCTCCCCTTTACCAACCCGCTCAATCATGCCTTTCAGCACTGACTCCTGGGCTCGGCACTTGCCGAGTTCATCACGGGACCGGATACGGATTTGTAGGAGGTTCACGGCGAGGGAGGTAATGATTGACCATTTGATGAAGAAGGGGATGAGGGGCTTGAGGCGGTCTCGGATAGGAGGGACGTCGGTCGGGCCAAAGGTCGATACGGACCGGGTTTGACGATATGTAGATCGAGTAATGCGACGAGGAGAACGGCGTGTCACCCGTATCATGGCGGAAGAGGGTCTCATCATGCCTCTTATATGGTTGCAGTAGTCCAGAGGATCTCATTGTGTTCAGGGGTCTAAATCACCAAGCACGTGACACGATTGCAGCTAAAGATTGGTGGGTCCCGGCTGTTAACAGCCGTTCGTGCCGCCTTTATTGCGCAGCTGCCCTTACGTGAGCTTGTTTCGAAACCCACGCCTGGACGCACACAAGTGACAATAATACTCTCGTTATCATCAAGATATCACCTACTCGTCTAATCTACCGTCCTTTCTCCGCACTCAAGATGCCTCGACCCGTCTACCACCGCGGTTCCTTCTCCATCAGCAGGACCGCTTCACCCGTCGGTAGCCTTGGTCCAAACGACCACGCCAATGTCAACGGCACGGTTAGTCGCCGGGTCGCTCCGGGTAGTCTGCCATGCGCTAATACGCCGAGAAGTTTGTCCAACCCACACAACCGGTCACCACCGGAAAGCAACTCCCCACATCAATCGAACTCCCCATCCTTCCCGCTGTCGACGCTGCCAAGAGATTGGCAGCGTTCGCTGCTGTCGACCGACATGTCAAAATAGAAGACAGGGTGAGCTTTATCCATACGTCTCAAAGGAGGATCTTAATCTTGCATCCCCAGTTCATTGGCATAGGTTCAGGTTCGACAGTACCCTACGTTGTTGACCGGATCGTTCAACAAGGTCAAGAAGCAAATCGAAGTCGTGTCTTCATCCCAACAGGTGTGTAGCATGACATGTTCTCCTTACTGAAGCTGACGTGCCTCAGGTTTCCAGTCGAAAGAGCTCATCATCAAAGCGGGCTTGACACTGGGCGATATAGACCAGTACCCCAGGCTCGACGTGACCATTGACGGTGCGGATGAGTGAGCGAGCCGTCCATATCCCAAGGCATAGACCTGAATGGCGATAGGGTGGACAATGACCTGTGCGCGATCAAAGGCGGAGGTGCTTGTCAACTGCGGGAGAAGGTGCTGGCGGAAGCGGCAAAGACCTGGATCATCGTTGCAGACTCCCGGAAGAATTCGCAGATCCTCGGAACCACCGTGCGTCTCCTCCTTGATCAAGCGCAACGCGGAGATTTGACGACCCGCCTAGTGGACCCAAGGTATACCTATCGAGGTCGCGCCATTCGCATACGCCAAGGTGCTCACCAACCTACATGAGATGGGGTCGACACAATTCATGCCTTCCGGCAAACCAGGCTTGACCTTGAGGATGGGCAAGATGAAGGCCGGGCCGGTGGTCAGCGATAACGGATGTCTCATCATTGATGCCCCGTTTCCCGAGGCGATGATGAAGGAGCCTGAGGACGTGAGTCGACCCTGACCGGCACGAGTCCATCTTGGCTGACGCGTGGTTATAGCTATTGCACCGGATCAAGATGCTCACAGGGGTAGTGGAGGTCGGGCTATTTTGCGGGATGGCAAAGGCGGCGTACTTTGGCAATGAGGTGAGACCTCGAACTACCGGAGAGCCGGAGCTGATGTGCATCTCCTCAGGATGGTACGGTACAGATACGGAACGAGGACGGTTCGGTATCTCAGCTCGAGACGGTACCGGAATTCCCCGCATTGGCATTACAGATGAGGAACGGAATCTCAGATTGAGTATCGTGGTTGAGGGTTTTGGTTATACACGTAGATCTTGTATCTTATCATGGTTCACGGGGCTCAATATACGAGTGTTGAGGATTTCTGCATGTTTGTATCAAACTCCTCTTCTCCTAGGGCATCGGACTTTAGCTTCGAGGCGTATAGGCTCATAGGTATGATCGCTGCTATGCCACGTGCAACTTCGCCTCGAGCCCGGTACCTCAACCAAAGGCAAGATTGAACGGCGTGCCAACACTTGCGCGAAAGAGCGAGAGCGCTGTATTTTTCCCGGACGACTCGCAGATCTGTGGCCTCGGGCGTGAGCGGCGACATGGTGAATCGAGATCCGTCGGTATGATCAATCAATCACAGACACACAGACTCCCCATCACACCCGGTAGGTTCCTTCGCTTTCAACAGAGGGCTGTCGAGTTCGGGGATCAGCTCGTACCCTTAGATAGATAGACCACCCTGTCAAATGGTGCTACGCTCGGGTGGAAGCAATGCCGACTTCATGAGCTGACATCTGGTTCTCTCAACAAGGGGACGCCCACGCTATCTTTCGGCTTCCTCGTGAGCGATAGGCGTCCACCTCCAACCCCACTTGGATGTCGACGTCGGGAGCCGGAGCGGGTCCTTCCACTCGGCCCGCAAAGGCATCGTCTCCTCCTCCCTTGCTCGTCACCTCCGGTCCCAATGCTAAACCACATGACTTGGAACATGCCAGCACGTCGTCAACAAAGCTATTCACGCTGTCCAAGCGACTGCGGGGCAAACTTCCCGCATTCAACGCTCGTCTCGTGACGGATGGCGATTCCAAGAGGGATATACTCGAGCTCGGCCAGCTACTTGACATCCTAACCTCGAAAGTCACCCCTTCCCAATGTGGACCAGCTCTCTCCGAACAAGAGGCTCGTTCAAGAAGCGGCAAATCACCACCTCAGCCTCCCCCGAACAAAGTCGATGCCAATTCTCACCAGGCAGCGCTTCTCCAGTCGGCTCGGAGGAAGGTGTCGTTGCAGGATGAGGAAGCCATCCGGAAGGCTCGAATAACGATGATGGAGCTCTCCAATTCTAGCTCGTCAAGCGCAAGTTGGAGAAGTGATCCGTCGTTCCCTGCCGAGGCACAGGAGCCGCCGAGCGGGCAGCTGGGATCGATGGAAGATTACGAGGATAGTAGCAGAACTCCGACGTGTTCTACGGGAGATCGAATTGCGTCCAACGGGGATGTACCGATCGCCCAGACGTCGACAAATACAACGGGTGTAAACGAAGAAGCGCTTGATCACGCTCAGTCACCACCAGCAGTCAATACAGACCTCGTCATCGCCGTCGTGGGACATCGAGGTGTTGGCAAATCAACTGTCATCAGAAAGGCAGTCAAGGCTTGGGGCGTTTCCGAGCCTGTCATAGTCGTCAACCCGGCTGGACACATCCGTAAGTCCGCCACGTCCTCCTTGGATTTCGCATTACTGATCTACGTAGTCTGCTCAAGCTTCTCCATGATCCAGCCCGGGGGCAAACTGCAGAACGCTTTGAAAGTCGAGTTCGTCGAGATGAACATGGCAGCCCTCAATCTCTCCGAAACATCCCAGTCCATCTGGCCGACTCTTCTCACTCGAGCCTCGGGTGTCATTCTGTGCTATGACGCCTTGCGCCAAAACACTCTTCAAGGCATCGCGCCTTTGCTCGGTGAGTCGCGCCGGTTCTTCAAATAGTATGTCTAGACTGACAACTCAGAGCGTCTGTCCGCCGAAGAAGTCCCCGCCGTCATGCTCGCGTGCAAGTCGGACCCAGACATCGCCCTTCGGGTTGCCGCTGTGGATGGCAATGCCCTTGCCGAGCCCTTCAACATAGGTCTGATCGAGGTCACGACCGCTACAGCGGATGGAAGAGGAAAAATCCGGAATGGCCTGCGGTGGCTGCTGTACAAGCTCGAGCAGCGGCACCGTCGGCCTTCTATGAACATAGGATCGAATCAAATGAACGGGGTCTCAGGTCGAAATCGACGCGAGCCTGTTGTGAACTCGATCATTGCCCCGTCTCCTGCATCCTCACACCACCCCAGCATCTACACCGAAACTATCAAGTCACCGGAAACTGACAGCTCATTCGGTGCTCGTCGTCTCGTCTCGCATCATCATATTGGCATGAGTGCCACCAACAGCACTCAAAGTACCGACTCGGAAATGAGACGCAACTCGTCCAGCCTGACATGGATGAAGAAGGCGCCGTTGCGCTATCCCGGAGGTCCGATGGAGCTTGCCTCTGGGTCATCAGATCAAGGGAGCTTGGCGAGAGAGAGCCTAGAGATCATCGGGACAAGCGAGCCGTCAGAAGATACACACGCGACGAGGTGAGTACAACCCGGTTGCGAATGGTCAATATTGATTGGAGGTTTTAAGGAAGACACCTCATTGGGCGAGCTTGGAGGACCTCTGCACTCAGCTGTTCACCGCCATCGTCTCGGCGGATGGTAGGCTACACGTCATCTTGAGTACTACTGCTTAGGGTAAAATTTAGATGACTCCTTCGGCCTGGCCTTTTTCATGACCTATCGACGCTTTTGCGAGCCACAAGAAGTCATGGCAGAGTTTCTTGATCGATTTCGAATGGTCGAGGGGCATGCAACGCCAAACGAGGTCCGACATTGGGCTCTCGTGAGGTGAGCCTTGTCACGTCACCATTTCATTACTGACCAAAGTAAAGGATGACCGGCGCTTTGTTCGACTGGTCCTCTCGATATCCCGGCGATTTGTCTGGCGCTGAAACGCAGAAGCTCTTTCGTGAAACGCTTGCTGTTATCCTCAAATACACCTTCATGGCGCATCTAATCGCCGACCTCGTCTTCATCGAGCAGTCTCTTCCCGATCTCGCGGATGTCGATGCCTCCTGGTCATTGACTTCCGCAATCGATTTTGCTTCAGCGTCAAAGCTTGCGGCGTCCGAGAGCCAATTCACCGTCAACGGGGATCAGGTGAACCATGGCGGATCGAGCTTGGACGGGAATCAGAATGAGCAGTCTGTCACGAAGGAGACCTTTTACTCCAGCCATTCCCTGTCGACTCCGACGCTGAATCTCGGCAACGATGCAGCAGCACCGACGTACCGGAAAATGCATGGCTCGGCGCCGATTCTCCTCGATCAACCTGGGAAGCTTGACAATCCGGATGATGACGCTCGGTCTTCCGGTTGGACAGCTGCCATGGCTTACTTGCTGAACAATGAACCACGGGCGATTGCGATGGAGTTGGCAAGGATGCAATGGAGGTACTTCAGGGCTGTCAGGGTGAGCTGCGTCTCGGATATTGGCTAAAGCCAGCCTCGAGATGTCTTTCGGCATGACTTTGGCAAAGAACGCGACAGTCCCGTCGGGAGATCAATCGACTACTTCAACCACCTTTCGCGCTGGGTCTCTACCCTCATCCTCGCCGATCCGAGGCCTAAGCTTCGAGCACACATCTATGAACGATTCGTCCTCATCATCCATCAGCTTCGCCATCTCAAAGACTACGAAACGCTCTATGCCGTTATATCTGGCATACGCGAGACCTCGGTGCAGCGATTATCGCAGACCTATCAGCTCGTACAGCTGCCACTGGGGATTGAGCAGGAGTTTCAAGGCTATCTAGCTTTGTTCGATCCGGGGGGCGGGTATGTCAGGTACAGAAGAGCAATCCAGGCGGACCTAGCAGACGGGCAGGCCGCCATCCCAGTTCTGTGAGTGCAGTACTCACAAGGTACCAGAAGCTTATGAGGCAGTACCTCGATTCTCGGTCTCGTCAACCGACTGCAGACGGTCCGACCTGAGGACAAGCGCGCCGACGGGGCCATCCAGTGGGACAAATTCGCGCGATTTGGCGAGATACTCTCCATCATCCCGGTATGCCAGAGTAAGGGTCCATTCGTATCTGGTGAGCCGTCAGACGCGTTCCGACGCATCCTGGAGGACACGACTGTCATCTCAAGCGAGGATGTGAGTCTCCTACTCACCGACTCGACGCTATCTCATGGCTTCTAGAAACTGTTCGAGCGGAGTAGGATGCTCGAGCCTCAAAGGGGAGGTATGGGAGCCGGAGGCGGCAGTGGCGGAAACAACGTCTTGCGACGATTGGCCAGTATGGGTCTTTGAGAGACAGAGGGGGGGGAGTATCACGGATGATCATCAGGAGGACACCCAGCACGGTTATACCCAGGGTAGTACATCAACATCGCATCATATGCATTGCTAGGCTAGGGATCCGAGGCGGGATATGTTTTGATCAGTTTGACCACCTCCCACCGGGCCAAGTTCCGTTGGGGATCTCTCTGGTTGCGTACGCGGTCGACATTTGACAGAAACGTCTACCCTTTCCGACCGTCTCATCCCCTTTGAAAAAATCTCATCGAAGTGGCCTCGCTGAGCATGATTTCCGGCTCATCATGGCGGAGCGGAAACGCGTGGTGACGAGGGGACGTTGTCGTCATTCCCCGGTCTGAAATGTCAGTCAACCTACCTTCCGGCCTTTCTCCAACCTATTGGCGGTCATGGCACCCTTCTCGCTCCGGCTTGAGCGTTTCCGAGTCACTCGACGTAGACGAGGAGTGGATTGGAGGTTGGGACGGTGTTGGTTTGTACGAAGGGTACGACCCACCCCCAAGCCCTTTCCTCATCCTTTCCAGCATTCTTGATGATGGTTTCTGGTCCAGGAACAACAAGTTACCAAATCACCAATCCACATCCATCCACCTCACCACCCACCGCCTCATCCTCATCCCCGACCCCTCCACCCCGTCCTCCTCCACATCCCGACCGACCCCAGCTCTTCAGACCCTCCTCTCTAATATTCGACAAGCCGAATTCTATACAGGCTTCATGCGATCGAGTCCAAAGATTACGCTCTTCCTCGGTCGGCAGCCGTCTGGAAAGGCCAATGAGGATGGTGAGGTGGGAAGTAGCTGGACCTGTGGAGTATGCGGGTTCGTCAATCCCGTTTCGTCGAGCGACATCGGTCCTGGACCGGGGACGACGTGCGGGCTGTGCGGAGTGGCGTTCTCCACGTCAAGGTCTACCTCCTCCTTACCCGTGACAAGGACTGGCGCGCCTGCTCCAACTACCCCGAGTCTTCGGAATACCCCGAGTCTTGGTTCGGTCGATGATCCGGAAGGGCGAATACCTTGTCCGGTATGTACCTTCCTCAACCACCGGTCCATGGCAAACTGCGAGATCTGCTCGTCCCCTCTGCGGGGGGTGAAGAAACAGCCAGTCAAGATGGGGAACGGCGAGGAGAAGTTGGATATCGTGCGGCTGAGCTTCAGGAAGGGAGGGGAGAAGGAGGCATATAGCAAGATGAAGGTTGTGTTGGGGATGAAGGCGTGGGAGGGGCAGGTGAGCGGGTCCGAGACTTCCTTCTAGGACAGGGATTGACGTAGGTGAGGAAGGATGGAGGGACACAGCGAGGGCCTCGGCCAGACTCTGTTGTGGGATCGGTTGAGGGGTTGAGTGGAAGAAACACCCTTCGACCTGGTGCTGGAATAGGTTCGGCTTCCCGTTCATCCGGGCTGGACTAAGCTGACTGTACTGGGACAGACGGAATACTCCAGTCGATCAGCCTGGACGTGAAAGCCCAAGACGAAAACATGCAATCCGCCTTTCAGGACCTGGAAGTCCTGATGGTCCGTGCCGGCGAGATGGTGGTGTCCACATTCCAGCGCTTCCTTCTCAGCTGACCCATTGGTTCCTCAGGTCCGCCTCGCACAATCCCTCAACGCGAAGCTCACAGCTCAACAAGCATCATCCAGCACACCTAACCCATCAGAGGAGGAAGCGACCCTGATCCGGACCTCGCTCGTCCAGCTCGGTCTGCCGGCACCAGCACTTACGCAGGATATGGTGCGAGATGACCAAGCGTATCTTGAGG
>JAABUL010007937.1_pt1 | contig 11095 bp, 19 predicted proteins | sample 5559151 | NCBI WGS metagenome assembly JAABUL01 (sample SAMN10711876, study PRJNA513368) | rock metagenome | isolation source: Antarctica rocks | place: Antarctica: Victoria Land, Pudding Butte sud | reverse complement strand
ACAGTATGCGCTGCGATCTCGGACGCGCCTCTGTGCCTGTGACCAGTTTCTCATAACGCCCGCAAATGGGGCGGCACGAAAATTTAAATGTGTATATGAGAACTGGATCAATTCTGACAGTATGCACTGCGATCTCGGACGCGCCTCTGTGCCTGTGACCAGTTTCTCATAACGCCCGCAAATGGGGCGGCACGAAAATTTAAATGTGTATATGAGAACTGGATCAATTCTGACAGTATGCGCTGCGATCTCGGCCAAGGCTTCCCGATGATGGTGCAACTCAGCGGCAGATCCACTAATAACATGGTGGGGTCCTCGTGCTGCTGCCTGACGGCGAAGGCAGCATAGCAGGCGCCGTGCACCGTGATCATCCACACGGTGATGTGTCCCATCCATCTGTTCGGAAAAATAATTGCAAACCAACTGGGTAAGCAATTTGCTGCCGCAGATCACTGTAGGCTGCCACCTTGGATCATGCTGTGGCATAGGCAGAGCGCTGTACGGCGATTACCTGTGGTACTTGATCATGTTCTGCCATGGGATGCCTGCAGAGAGCAGGGTCGAATCATCTGTGGGAAAATCTAATCCACGGGCATGTTCGCTGGCAGCGCACTGCAAAGACGTTGGGCCAGCATGAAGTCGTGGACCAGTAGGTCAAGAGCAGGAGCCACTCACCCAGCACGTGGTTGAGCCAGCTGTCGTGGGACACCGGCCAGAAGAGGCACCAGAAGCAGATGCACAAAGCCTCTCCAATGTGCTTCCCCCTGCACACCATTCCAGGTGTCCTTAGCAACAAGCTTGCAAAGATTGTTGAGCGCTGCTAGCAGCGCACATGGTGCAGCGAATAGCGTCTGATGGCATAACTCCGCTGTCACAGGAAACGCAAGGGCGCACGCACCACTGCTCGAGGATCTCTTTCTCGCGCTCGGAAGTCTTCAGCACCAGCACCTGGTCGACTGCGCAGCACGGCGATCATTCATTTTTCAGTCCTGCAGCTCACATGCGTCAGATCTCAACCGCCGAAGAAGCACGTGGATGCATGCTAAGCTACCTATAAGATATAAAATGCATTTGAGACAGAACAGCAGTTTGCTGTCAATCTCCTGTTTCCTTTTACAAAGATCCTTGTCACAGAATGGCACCATAAGGTGCTCAGAACACCCAGGAGGCGGGCTCGGAGACATGACAATGTTCTCTGCAGACGTTCTACAAAGTTTTCGCCAGAGACAAGCACGACCATGCTTGGCCCCTCTGCTGGCTGCACATTGCAAGCTGCAGGACCCAGCGAGAGGACCCAGTGGGCCCTCTTGCCCCTCGGGAAACCTGCCCTGGAAGAATCGAGTTGCTTGGCTGACGCCCACTGTGCTCGCCGCCTTCAGAAGGAATATGGGGCTATCACTCTCCAGTAGTGCCTCTGTTTAGCTCTGGGCATTGGAGTGCTGGTTCTGGCCGAAGTGCGAGCGTCGAGAGTCCATGTTCATGTTGTTGGAGTGGTTCATCGCCGCCTGGCGCTTGGTGTCGGGGTTGGCGCCCTTGTTCTTCACGTCGCCGTGCAGACGCTCCATCTCCTGCAGCAGGCAGGTCACGGCGTTCAGGCCGCGAGCTAGAAACTGCCCCTGCATGCATCCGGCAGCGTGACAGCATGCTGATGGATGGGACTTCAGCACAGACAGCGACAACAGCGACAATTAGGCAGCTGACCTGCAGGGGACAAGCGCAGTTCCATGACAATCGGCAGGCAGGTGAGTGTGTCCCGGCACAGGCAGCATCGCTGTTTGCGACAGCAGCATGTGCTCGCTGGTCTGCTGCAGCTAGCCTCCAGCTGAAGCAGCTGCTGGTAGCCAGCGATGCAGTGGGGAACATCGATCTGACGGCTACAGGAGGGGTTTGGGTTCGCACTGCTTTGTGCGCCTTCTTGTCCTCCTTTGACGACTGGGCGTGTGCGCCGGCGGCGATGGCCGCGGCAATCTGCGGCGCATCCGTCGCCTCCTCATCCGGCAGCGCCGCCACCGGCAGCCGCACCCTGCACGAGGATGCGTGAGGCACAGCTTTTAGCATGGGGCATGATCAACACAGAGGATACAACGGTCCCCGCACGTTCGAATGGACAGTGAAGATGCATGTGTGGCACTCGTGCTCGACGAGCTTGGTGGAGTGGGCGGCGCGAGACTGCCTTCAGCCGCACAATGCAGAGCATGCTCACACATCACCCGGCTGACGCAGAGCGTTTCAATGTTAGCTAAATCAACTGTCTAAATGAAGGAGTTGATAATGACCAAAAACAGATAAGATGCTGGCAAAGTCGAAATTCATGCGCACTTGTGCTCGGCGACGTGCTTGCCCTCGGGCAGCGGGTCCTCCGTCTGGCCGGTGCGTGAGCGGATGGCCCGCGGCACGCCAGGCGCCGTGCTGTGGGCTGCCTGGTTGAGCGGGTTCTGCTTGCTCATGTCGCGGCCGCCGCTGTTGTCGTCGCCAGCTGACGTCTTCACTGCAGGCGGTCCGTCGCCGGCAACCTCGGACGGCATGGTCTGCTTGTCCTGCGGCTCTGACATGGTGTTTGGCGCTTGCGGCTCCGAGCCTGAGAAGGAAGAATGTCGAAGGTTTGGCAGCTTCGAAAAGGATATGCGCTGATGCATGCCTGGCGCATATGTGCGGGCATCTGGAATGATGGCTTCCCAAAATGCAGTCCGTTCGCGCCCCGCCCGACTTGGACCGCAGGAACACGCACAAACCGATGCACGCTAAAGTGCTGACGCGGACTGTTTCGGTCGCACAGGACACGGCGTTTGAGCCGAGCAATGCACCGCTCAATATACGATCGATGTGCCGATATCCACAGGCGGAATCATGCAGCCCCAGCGAATGGACATTCCGCTGTGGGAGTACCAGGTGTCCGATCACACTTGGATTGAGCAAGGCGCACCTGAGATGCACTGGCCGGCGTTCGTGTGCTCGCAAATTCAATCGTTGATGTACTTTGCACACTGCGAGCGATTTGCTGGATTGCACTAGGATTTGCGTCTTCGCAGCAGCTTCGCCACGCAAAACCTGCATAGTCTCCACCGGTCTCCGTCGTTTTTCCCGCGAAGCACCGCAGCGCCCTTTGGGGGCGGACGAAGCACAAAACGACAATTTAGGCAGCTTGCAGCTTAATGCGCCTCAGCGCCTAGCAGCGCTGCTGAACATCCCTGCACTCTCAGCGCGCCATTTGTGGCGGCCCTATAGGCAGAGCAACGCCTGTGCAAAACTTGAACTTGCAGGGGTGTGTGAACTTGTATCAGCGCAGTGCTTTGCTTCTCACACCTGAGAGCGCCTTAGCCCGGCTGCATCTGTGTCTGTGATGCAAGTCTAGCGGGCGGAGGTGCTGCAGCCACAGCAGGTACCCTGCCACCAGCCCTCATATTCGTGTCGGCAGCACTGCCGGTCTCGCACGCTCGCAGCCGGCGCGACGCTTCCAGCTTCCTGGTGATGCCCGAACTACTTGCATTCTGCTAATTTGAACTGACAGCTGGTCGTCCTGGGCGGCCATTCGGCCGGCAGAAGGCACACCTGCACCTCTATCAGCACTGGGAGGGTGCAAGTCAGATTCAAATCACTGCAGTCTGCCGGATCGATTGAGCATTTGTACACACATCGCGTGACTGCCTTCGGACACTCTTCACACGTTGGGTCCTGGAGCATGCTGACAACTCTGGCCGCCGCTTCTTGCGCGGCGCTCAGGGATCAGCGCGACCCGCCGGCCATGCCTTCGAAGCTCAACTGGAACTCTGGCAAAAGCTGTCTCGATCAGACAAAGTTGAAAATCCGATTCAGGGCCTGGTACCTTCGGTGGCAACATGGCGGCCACAGGGCTGCCGCCGCTGACGCAAGCGGCCTTCGACGCGGCCTATGCAGACTTCTGCAAGCTGAAAGGTCAGTTCTCTCGGCTATGCAGACCGTTGTGGCGGTCTTTCGCGGTCGCACGCATCGAATCCATGCCTGGATGCTTTTCAAAGCGACCGTGGCGCACACAGTGTCCGCATGCCTGGCAGAGCTGCATGCATCTCAGCATGCCAAGGCTCCACGATCAACTTTCTTTTAGCTGCTGCAGGCCTGCCCTTCCAGCTGTCGGTCGTCTGCCAGGGCGCGCCCGTGAGCCTGTACAACGCTTTCGCCGTCATCCAGGTTCGCCATGATCTATGTGTCTATTGTGCCTGGTGTGGCATGTCATTTCCGCAGTGACACTGTCAATCGCCGCCGGGCACCACCTTTGCAGCTGCCTCCATCACCCTTGCTGCTTAATGACTCATATGTTTGGGATGTGTGATGCAATGCCAACCCAGCTTTTGCCATGCAGGCCGGCGGTGGCTGCGATGCCGTGGCGGACGGCCGTGGTTGGGCCGCCGCTGCCGATGCGGTGCTGGCGCCGCGCTCCAGCAAGGGCGGCATGTCGCTGCACGTGCGCCACATGTACGAGACGTACCTGCAGGTGAGGGTCATGGCCCTTTGCTTCACGGTTCGGCAGCATGGGTCATATCTTTGCATCCGAAATCGCAGTTGTGTGACACAGTGGTCTAAACACGCCGCCGGCATGTCGCTGCGCATGCGCCGGGCGCTCAATGCTGTCGAGGCAGTGCAGCTGTTGCTCCTAGACACGCGATGTTGGTGCCATGTCGCTGAGATTTCACATGATTTGCACAGCTTCGACGCGCAACCCTTGTGTCAAGTCCCGCCCCTCTGTGCCCTGCAGGAGTTCGAGAAGAAAGCAGGGGACGCTCTGATGCGCGGCTACAGCATCCCGGCGGCCACTCACGCGGTGCTGGAGGCGGCCACACGCGCAAACACTACTGCGCGCGCAAACAGCACCAACAGCAACGGCAGCGGCGGCAACGACGAGCAGGTGCTGATGGCCAGGCCTCACAAGCCCAAAGTCAACTGAGTATCACCTGGTTGCCTGCCAGACGATGTGCTGCTATCCATGCTCTCGACTGCTGGTTGCTCAGCTGCGACTTTGCCTGTTGTTGACATCGCATGTGCTGAGCATCACGCTTCTCCGTTGGACCTGCAGGGGACGAAGCGGGTGCGGGACTCCAACAGCCCGGAGGAGCGGGAGGACAGCCCGGCGGCGCGGCCACCACTCGGCGGTGGCCGGGGCGGCGGCGGGCGCGGCCGCGGCCGCGGCGGCGGCCGCCCCAAGCTGAAGCCGCAGCCGGCGGCCGCGCCGTTGCCGCCGGGTTACAAACCGATGCTGGCGCCCAACCACCAGCTCAGCAGCCGCGCCATCCTGCCGCCGCACGGCCGCGGCCGCGCGCCCAAGGTGACAAATTCCGGAATCGTTTTGCCGATAATCTGTGGAGATCTGTGATGCCTGCAGTGCTAGTATCAGCAGCCACGCCATCCTGCCGCCGCATGGCCGCGGCCGCGCGCTTGAGGTATCAAATTCGGACCCCTTGTCGAAAAGCTGTGACGAGAAAGAATGACGTTCCATCACCAGGGATATAGCTTGCTGGCAGTCTGCGACGACTGCGGTGTGCACATCAGTGAGATCAGCATCCCGCACCGAAAGAACAGTTCCCGATGCCGTCATGCTGCTGACAGACCAGTGGCTGTCGCCGCAGGTGCTGCCGCCGACGCTGATGCGGCGGGCAACGCCGGCACCAGCGCTGGGCGCCGCCAGTCCGGCCACTGCCGCCGCCGCCGCTCCTGCGCCCAAGTCGGCCAAGCGCGACCCTCGCGCCGCCGGCCGCACCCTCCGCGGTGCGCTGTTTGCCGTAGCCCCCAAAAACAACGGCTCCATCAATAATTCCGGAGACGTGCATCGCATCATGCACTCTCTTGCAACTTGAAGCGGCTTAGGCCCGAGACTTCCGCCAGGACGTGCCAGGACGTGCTTGGCAGGCACAGTGCAGGACACCGTGATCCCAGCGGAATGTAATGGATTTTGGAAACACATTGAAGGCAGCACGAGCAGAACAGGCCCGTAATGGTAGATCTTTGGGACCCAATGTGACACGCATCCCTTTAGTGTGCAGGAGCGGGAGCGGCCAGCACTGCAAAGGCGAGCCCGGCGGCCGCACGGCAGCTGGCTCCCAGCACGATGGCGGCGCAGCTGATGGCGTCAGGCTTTGACTCCCCGGCACCAGGCTCTGACTCGGAGGCCGGCGCATGTGGCAGCCTGACCACGGCTCATGGTGAGTGCTTGTGCCCGTGCTTGTGCTCATTTTTGCTCATGCTGTTGCTCATTGTTGCTCATTGTTGCTCACGTTGTTGCTCACTGTTGCAAACGTAAACCAGGCAGCAGCCAGGTGCTCAGTGGGCATGCACTGGTTGCAGCATCCCGTCAAAGCTGAACTTCTCTGAGCCTGAGCACTCCATGATTGATGGAGGTGGGCCTGCTGGTTCCCTGTGCCTGTCGCTCGATCGGCCACATGAGGTTGGCTCCCGCATGCGCAGCGACGGCGCGGGCGCCGCAGCGGCGGGCGCGGAAGAAGAAGGCGCGCGGCGATGCCGATGCGGCGGTGGACGGCGTCAAGCTGGTGGCGCCCTTCTCCGGTGACGGTCGCATGCCGGCGGCGCCCGCGGCGGCGCGGTCCTCACGCGCGCGGTGGCAGATGCAGGGCTACTCCAGCACGGAGCAGGTGTTAGCATCATGGGTGACCGTGCCTGAAGAGGGTGCAGGAGTGCCTGGGTGCAGCTTCTTTGGTGCACTTCATGATGTCGCAAGTAAGGTGGACATGGCAATGGCAATGACACGGTGCATCTGCGGGAACCGGTGCAGCGTTGCGCATGCAGCACCGCAGGCCCCCGCAATGGACGCCCAAAGCACTGGTAATGAACACTGACCCTGGGAGCCTCACCCACAGGCACCAGTGTGCTAAACCATCTGGGCCTCGCATGTCGTGCCATGCAGAACAGAAGCCGCTGGCAGCGGTGGTGTTGTGGCTGCGGGACGCGCCCTGCTGGGCCAAAACTCATAACACGGTTTTGAGGTCTTCCTTCGCCAATACGCCGCAGAACTATGGGCAGGAGCCGCTGGCGGCGATGGTGTCATGGCTGCGGGACGCGGCGCGCAAGCTGGGCCACAGCTCCCCCTGGGAGCCGCCGCTGCTGGCCTCCCAGGAGACGCACGCCTACGAGCAGGTTGGTCTCTAGGGTTTGCAGCTCACGCAGCTTGCCTCTTACCGCTGCCGGTGGGAGCTGTGGTAGGAAGCGTTTACCTGCCATGCTCCTGGCTGCAGCAAACACGGATCTGGTCAGCAGTTGGTCTGCGGGATTCTTTGACAGCCGTGTGGCGCAGCCTGTCGAAACAGCCAACCAGCTTCCATCCACACTTTGGTTGCTGATGTAATGTTGAAGAGGCGTGGGGATCGATGTGCAGTGCCTCACTCGGTGGCGCAAGAGCGAGTTCGAGAATCTCGAGCCGCCGCCGGCGCCGGTGGCCGAGGCGGGCAAGCGCCGCTCCTCGCGGCACCGTGCCGGCACGCAGTTCTTCACACCCACTTTCGGCGGCCCCGCCAAGCATGCACGGTGCGCAGCACACAAGTTCCTTGGTTCCTCATCGCCTGCTGCTGGTATCCCGGCCTGCACTGTTGCTGAGACCCAGCTGGCATGCGTCACAATACTCTCAGACAGCCGCTCACAAAAAACGCAGCCCACAAAAGACCTGGCCCATCTTCTTCGTCCACCTCCGCCCGACTCGCCCAGCCCAGGTTTGCGTGATTCTCTTCGTGCACCTATCACGGGACCATATGTGTTCATTGGTGTTGCTGTGTGCCAGGGAGTTTGGACCGACGGCTGCCGGCGCAAAGAAGCGGTGAGCACCCACCCGCTGACTCTTACACTCTGCTTGGGGCTGCGTCAAGTTCACCACACAGCACCTCAGCCACTACAATAGGACATGGTGTGTCCCAGCCAGCTGAGACACTGCGAATGAAGCGAGGCCTGGCCTTGCGTAAAAGCAAAGCCGTGACACTACATCCTGAACATGCAGGATCCAACCGGATGAAGCGGCAGGCGAAGAGCAGGAGGCGGCGCGCAGGAGGCGGCGCGGGCCTGGCTTTCAGGCGGAGCCGCCCATGGACCCGTTTCTGTCCATAGACCTATCTGTCGAGCTTTTTGTTTGAAATACGTAGTGACTACCTGGAGGACGAGTCGAGCGACGAGGAGAAGGAGACGCGCGAGGGATCGGGCTTCCAGGCGGAGCTGCCGCCGCAGCGGCCGACGCCCTCGGGCGGCCGCGCCGGCGGACCGCCGCCGGACGAGGCCAGGTGGCTCACCGGCCGGGTGCTGGGCCCGCGGCAGCTGGCCGCGCGGCGGCAGGCGCCGCCGGCTGGGCCCGACTTTGCGACGCTGCCCATCGAGGAGAGGTGCGGGCACCGTAAAAAGAACATCCTGAGAAAGGTTGTTCTGGGCAGCTGGCCATGCGGCGGCAGGCGCCGCCGGCTGGCCCCGACTTTGCGACGCTTCCCATCGAGGAGAGGTGCGGCGGCCTGGCGACAAATTGTCCTGCTGCTACCAGCACTGGCCCTGCAGACACCCTGATGAAATTGGTCGCGGCTCATGGGAACTCCATTTTCAGCTGCTGGCAGCCCTGCAGCTGCTGGCAGCATAGCTTCAGTCTTGTTCTTTGCTGCCGTCATGCAGCTTTGCTGCCGTCATGCAGCTTTGCTGCTGCGGCATCTCTGGAGATCGAGGGCAAGGCGGTGGCGGCGCTGCGGCGGTGGCGGGCCCGCACATTGGCAACCTAAAACTTTTCACGACCTAGGTCGAGCCCCTATTGCCTTCGTTTCCAGGCTGGTGATCGAGGGCAAGGCGGTGGCGGCGCTGCGGGCGGCGGTGGGGCCGCACGCTGGGCCGCTGGGGCTGGACCTCATGGGCGGCGTCTACGGCCGCGACTGGACCGACCACGAGGCCAAGATGCTGGAGGAGGGCATGAAGCTCGTCGGCCGCGACTTTGGGTGCGCTCACTTTATGTGGAAAGCCAAGACAATACAAGAAGGAAAGAGAAACAGAACATCCCAGATCCTGAGTCGAGCGACGTGGCGTTCACCCTGGAGCAGGCCATGCGACAAGAGGCCGTTATGAAATCTGTCACCTGGCGGAACGCTTGAGGGCACGCTGACAGGAGCGCCTGACCCGCATCCTGTTCTGTTGCAGGCGCATCCAGAAGAGTCTGCTGCAAACCCGGCGGGAGGCGGAGCTCATACTGTACTACTATAATGTGTGGAAGACGCGTGCCACCCCCCGCGCCCGCTCCTGGTTCACCGCCCTGGAGCAGGTGCGCTGGTCCGATGACTGTATTGGAAGTTCGTCTGCGTTGTCAAGACAGCGTGGATGTGCAGGGACCGGTGGCTGCTGCTGAGTCTGCAAAGCGACATCAGGCTGCAGCAGCCGGCAGAACTGCACTGATTACCATTCGTGCATTTTGCCTCAGCCCAAACGCAAATGTCAGCGGCCTGCTCGACCAGCTCCAGCCCGGCGCGCTGCAGGCTCGCAAGGCCGAGGAGGCGGCGGAGCAAGCCGAGGTTGCGAAGGCGGAGGAGTGAATCGCAAACCCTAATCTCGACTCCCGAACAAACTGCTTTTGCTCGGCAAAACAGGCGCGCAAGGCGGAGGAGGCTGAGGAAGCCGCGGAGCGGGCCAAGGCGGCAGAGGCGGAGGCGCGACGGGTAGCGGCGCAGATGCAATCGGTGCAGACGCGGCAGCTGCGTGACGCCGTCGCCTGGCTGCGCAACTCCGCCAAGTGGCCCAAGGACTCGCTGCCCAGGTGCGGTTCTTGAAACTAGATTTGAAACTGAGATAACCTTGACAACTCACCAAATCCCTCGCCTGGCTGCGCAACTTCGCCAAGTGGCCCAAGGACGCGCTGCCCAGGTGCGGGCTGGCAAGTTGGACCTCAAATCGGGCCTCAGTTGGGTTCGAGTGGACAGCTGATCGAGGCTGTGCATGCAGCGCCAAGGCCCACTACATCAACAGATTGTGAGCATGCCTGCGTGCGACGGCTCTGCAGCACTGGCATCGAGTTGGCCCCGGCTGAGCCAGCCTTCCCTTCTGCTGCGTTGTGTTTACAGAAAGACTGGTCAAAAGTGCCGCATGTTTGACGGGCATGCCCTGCAATGTGCTGCAGACAGAAGCACAGGGAGCGTGCCATCCGCATGAAGTCGCTGCTAGCGGCGGAGAATGTGGGCGGCATCGCGGGCGAGGGCGCCGAGATGCCCACGTCGCCCTACAGCGACCGTGGCTGATGATCGCCGACGCCGGCGCGGCGGCCCGGCAGCCCTGTAGCGACTGTGGCTGACGACTGCCGACGCCAGTGTGGCAGCTCGGCAACCTGCAGCCGTGGCAGATGACTCTCAGATCTGGTGTGGCGACCTGACCAGGGCTCCCGCCGCAGGAAGCGTCACGCCGCACCGCTGTGGGGAAGGCTGGTGCTGGCTGGTTGGCTGCAACGTCTCGGCTTTCTGTGCTGCCGCACGGCAGTGCGGCCACAGCAAATGCCACCTGGGCAGGGCAGCTGTTTCTACTGCTGACTCGCCGTCTCGTGAATGTGCTTCTCAGCCTGCGTGAAGTATGCGGCTGAACCACCGGAGTCATCGACGCCAAATCCAAATGTCGTGCGCTCACCATGTTTGTCTGTAGCCTTTCTGTCGGTTTGTGAAGGCGGAATGTTGTCTACACTGCAATCTGGTGCCAATCGGACAGTAGTGACGCGGTCTGCGAAACTGTACAAAGCCCACCAGGCATCATCACTAGGTACCCACAATGACTTCCTGCAGGAACGGACAGCAATGCATCTGTGCCGCCGCCATGCCGCTGGCTGCGTCCGCTCCGCACGACAGCCACCATGTCCTAGCGGATCAAGTTGACTGTTGGACGCTGTCATTGTCATCGCTGGACGCTGTCCAATGGTCTATGGGAAGGAGTGAGCCATCGTGCTCGGGCAGCGGATCACCTTGCACCCCGAACAGCCGGCACTCCACATCGAGCTCGCGAACTCAGGCAGGTGGAAGGAGGCGCAACAGATGCGGACTGTTGGAGGACAAGGTCCGCATCTGTTGCGGACCTCTTCGAAGCTCCATTACTGACCCTTGCTCAGCACTCCGCATCTGCTACGGAC